>Ga0209331_1000355_pt1 | contig 16810 bp, 13 predicted proteins | sample JacPinW_OM3H0_M3_FD_187971 | JGI IMG/M metagenome (GOLD analysis project Ga0209331, IMG submission 187971) | Forest soil microbial communities from Algoma, Ontario, Canada - Jack Pine, Ontario site 1_JW_OM3H0_M3 (SPAdes) (version 2) | ecosystem: Environmental > Terrestrial > Soil > Boreal...
TCTGCGGCGTGGTCGGCATCAAGCCGACCTTCGGACTGGTTCCGCGGTCGCCGGGATTTTCACCGCCGTCATGGGCAACGTTGGCGCATACCGGGCCGATCGCCCGCACGGTTGCCGACGCCGCGCTGCTGCTGGAAGTTGTCGCGGCCCATGATCTGCGCGATGCCGCGAGCCTGCCGGTGCCGCCGCGCAGTTTCGATGCTACACCCCAAAAGCTCGACGGTATCAGGATCGGAAGCAGTGTTGACTTCGGCTACGCGGCGGTGGCGCCCGATGTGCGCAAGGCGTTCGGCGCGGCGGTCGAGACGCTGGGTTCGCTCGGCGCCGGCATCATTCCGGATTGCGTCCAGTTCGCGCCCGACATGCTGGAGCGGATCTTGAAGCCGATCGCCTATACCGAACAGGCGGCGGCGGTGTCAGACCGGGATGCCAGCGCGCTTGCGACCTCCGACAGCGACTACCGCGACATCGTCGCGAAAGGCTCCAGCTATAGCGGCATCGACTATGTCGAGGCCAGCTATCGCCGCAACAGCCTGCGGGCGTCGTTCCTGGAGATTTTTAAGACAGTCGATGCCATCGTGACGCCGACAGTTGCGGTCACCGCATTTCCCGCCGGCGCGCTCGGCGTCGACCAGGTCGACGGCATCGCCGTCGACCGCCATCTAGGCTGGTCGCCGTTCTCGTGGCCGATAAATCTGACCGGGCTGCCGGCCGCGTCGGTTCCCTGCGGGTTCGACGCGGACGGGCTCCCGATCGGGCTTCAGATTATCGCGCCTTGGCTCGACGAGGACCTGATTGTGCGCATCGCCGCCGCGTTCGAAGCCGCGCGGCCCTGGGCCCGGTTTCGTCCCCGTATGTCCTGACGGGCTTCTATCGGCGTCGTCCATCGACAATGGCAGTTCCTTGCCGAGCAACAATTCGTCGTCGAGATTAAGGTAATGCGCCAGGTAATCGTGTAGCGCGCTCGCCGCTTTCGATGTGGCATGTGGCGATTTGTAGAGCAGCAGATCAACCTTGGGCAGCGGCGGCAGCCCTTCCGGGGCGCCGATTTCGCGCATGTTGCGCACCAGCGCTGAGCGCCCTAGCACGGTCACCGCCATGCCGGCAAACGCCGCGGCCTGCAAGCCCGAGACGCTTTGGCTGACGCAGGCGATGCGCCATCTCAGCCGCGCGGCTTCCAGCTGCTCGATCGCATGGTCGCGAAGAAGATTGCCCGGCGGCAGCAGCGCCAGCGGGATCGGCTTTTCGTTGTACGCGGTGGACTGCTCGCCGGTCATCCAGATCAGTTGCTCCTGCCGCACCACCTGTCCGCCGGTGAAATCGTTCATGCGGGTCACGAGCGCAATATCGACTTCGCCGCGCTTCACGCATCCGACCAGCGGCGTCGACAGCGAGCAGTTCAGCTCGAGCTGAACGCGCGGAAAGGCTTTGCGGAATATTTTCAGGATCGCCGGCAGCATGAAGGCGGCGTAGAGGTCGGGCGTGCCGAGCACGACGTGGCCTTCGATGTCGGGGGAGGCGAGTTGCGACAGCAGTTCGTCGTGAAAACCGAGGATCGAGCGCGCATAGCTCAGCACGGTCTCGCCTTCCGCCGTCAGGAACAGCCGGCGGCCCTCGTGGATGAAGATGGCCTTTCCCGTGAGTTCCTCGAGCCGCTGCAGTTGCAGGGTGATCGCCGGCTGGGTGCGGCCGAGCCGCCGCGCGGTCTCTGTGATGCTTCCGGTCTCGACAACCGACATCAGCGAGCGCAGCATCCGAATATCGAGGTTAATAAGGTTCATTGCGTCACTCACGGTCCGGGTCCTGCGTTTTCCATGCAAGTTTCGTGCTGCGATGCCGAAGGGAGCATGTGCCGATGAAACAGGCTTTGGTGTACAAGGACCGCCACGCTGCTCGCAAAAAGGGCGAGGCGCCACCTCAAACATGCGTCGCGAGCTCAAAGGCTGTGATGAGGCGCCCTCGGCCGGTATCGGGATCACGATCACCGAGGCGGCCCGCCTTGGGGGTGATTTGCGCTTCGGCTTTGCCGATGCCCTCGCGGCTTCGATCTCGGGCTCGATCGATCCCAAGCTCTCGTAGATTTCCCGAAGGATCGTCTTGAGGCGAGCGACCTCTTCTTCCCGGTAATTCGACACGGCCACGTCGGCGAAATGCACCGCGATCGGTATCAGCTCTTCCACGAGGGTTTTGCCTTTCGCGGTCAGATTGATGGCAACGGTTCGTCCATTGTCTTCCAGCGGGCTGCGCGTCACCAGACCCTTGCGCTCATCTCGCCGATCAGGCGAGACAATGTCGGAATCTCCGTCGTCGTCACGCTGGCGAGATCGCTCAGCCGCTGATCGCCTTTTTCCCAGAGCGCGGCCATCACCCGGTACATCGGCAGCGTGACGTCGAACGGCGCAATGCGCCGCGAGAACAGCTCCCCCATTCGCACGCCGACCCGGTTGCGCAGATACGGAAAGGAATTCGAAAGTCTGTACAAGGCCTTGGGCGCCGACAAGCCGCAACAATTGGGCGCCGACAATCATCGGAACGGCGCCCGCTTCGGAGTGAGCTACCGGCATTTGGGGTCGGCAATCTCTCCGCCGACTTGGAGCGTCATGTCGTTAAGGTGGTAATCAGGACGCGAAGCTCTCGCCGAAAGAATACGATTTGTTGCGTATCCTGGTGCAGCACACCGGTAAGGTGGTGACGCAGAAAATTCTGCGCAGCGAGCTCTGGGACGAACTGGTCGACGCGCAGTACCTTCGGGTCTACGTCCGACAGCTGAGGCGAAAGATCGAAGTCGATCCTGAGCGCCCTCGGTTCGTTCTGACCGAGACGGGCGTCGAGGCTGGGCAAGAATTCGCCAGCCCGTCAAAGCTGCAGAAACTCCTTGCTAACACTGGGCGGTATTGTGTCAAAGAGTCTGTTCCAAGCATCACACGGGCCGCGAGATAGAATTGTCTTCTGCGTGTCGAGATGCGCGAGAGATTCTTGCCCAGCCTCGTCGGTTATTGGCTTCGTGCTCCGGATGAGGTTGCCGGACCCATCGACACGTAGTCAGACAAAGCCTCGGCTGAGAATTGGTCGCGAATCGCGGAACAGACTGCGATCGGCGATCATCTCCGGCCGATGCGGAGCGAGCTATCGCTGCAATAGAGCGCAATCGACTATCGCGTGAGGCCAACGTCCGAACACGAGCCACATTTGAGAAGGTCCGTTCCTGGCGCAAAGCCGCCGTTGAACTCTATTTAAATGCCCATCAGTTTGGCGGCCGTTTGCTGAAGCTACCCAACGCTTGTTCAAGATGGACCGGATGAAACGGCATGTGGTGCCTCGCACCGCTGACGAGGCGCCATGCCCCTCTATACCGAAGTGGTGGAGTAGCCGCGCTTGTGAGATTCAACTGCTCCGATTTATCAGAGACAATTGATCATGCTCGAACATTTCCCGTGCCGGGATCAGCAGTGACCAAATGTGGAAGTTGGGTATTAAATGGGATCTTTGTGCATCGACATACTTGAAGGATGAATCTCATTTAGAAGCAAGCTTCTAGCGATTTCCTACGTTTCGAAGGGGTATGTAATTGGGGTTAGTTCCTCGTTACAGATCGTGATAGGCGCCGAAGCGTCATGCAGTTGCCTTCACGAAACTCCAAGATCACATTGAGCCCGGATTCCGAATCGATATCTATCTGGGCCAGATCATCTCACGCTGTGGTAACTGCCGGACTGGCACATGTCACTCCACAGCTTCCTCCAACGGGAGCTATAGTGGAGGTCGCCGTCATCCCAACAACCCATCACGTGCGCTCAAATATCCGCTCGACTAGCATTTCTATGCCCAGCGCCATCTCATCGAATGCTGCTTCTCAAAGCTCAAGCAGTTCCGCCGCGTCGCAACCCGCTTCGAAAAGACCGCTCGAAATTACCGCGCCGTCGGTGACGATTCAGCCAGCCGGACTCTCGGTAGATACGCTGAGATACACGGCGACCACCAAGTTACAATTCCTCGTCGCGGCCGGCACGGGTCCGACGGGCGCAGCCTTCTACTATCTCACCGCGGCGTCGAGGCTGACCGGCGCGGTGCCGGCTTCGATGTCCCGAAGCAATTGCAGCAGTCTGGCGCCGCCCTCTAGCAGGTCGGCCTGGATCGACCGCTTCACCGCGTCGGAGTCCCCCGCCTCCAGACCGTCGATCACGTTCAGATGCTGGTGCCGTCCCGGATAGGTCGGGGTCGCGTGCGGGTACAGCATGTTGAGCATGGGGCCGTTGCGAAGCCAGATCGTCTCGATCATCTCCAGCAGTTCCGGCGCGTCGGCGGCCTTGTAGATCGTGTGGTGAAACTGCCAGTTCACCTGCACGGCCTCGCGCCAGTGTCCGCCGCGCTCGGCCGCGACCAGCGCCTGATGATACTTCTTGAGGCTGGCAATGTCGGTCTTGGAGATCCGGGTCGTCGCGCGTTCTGCCGCCAGCCCTTCGAGCAGGATCCGGATGCTGCGCAGTTCTTGATATTGCGATGAACTCAGGCGCGCGACCTCGATCCAGCGGCTTGCCTGCATGCTGAGAACGCGCGCGCGCACCAGTTGCATCAGCGCTTCCCGGATAGGCGTCTCCGAGACGCCCATCGTCTCAGCAAGTTCGCGGATCTTGAACCTATGGCCGGGACGAAAGCGGCCTTCCATCAAGGCGAGCCGCAGGTCCTGAAACACGCGGGCCATCAGGTTGTCGCGGCCGACCAGGCCGACAGCATCATTGGACATCAAGGCTCCTGCTTCCATCCCGATCCCGATGACGACACGAGCAACCGACATATCTCGTGCTGGCCATGGAAGTCCGCAGGCTGTCTTTGCAAGGCTCAAAGAATCGGCAGCACTGCATCGTGATATATCATATATGGCGTCTTGACCGCGATGATATATCATATATTGAAATGACGGTACAGCGGCGCAAGCCGACCCGACATGAGGGAAATGCGATGGCACCTCGCGCGACACCCAGTGTCCTTTCGTCCGACGAGGCCGCGCTGCGCGCGCGCGCCCTGCGCGTCATTCCCGGCGGCATGTGGGGGCATATGAATGTAGCCCGGTTGCCGCCCGGCTACCCGCAATTCTTCCGCCAGGCGCGCGGTTGTCATCTCTTCGACGTGGCGGGCAAGGATTACATCGACCTGATGTGCGGCTATGGGCCGATCGTGCTCGGTTACGGCGATCCGGATGTGGAGGCTGCGGTCGCAGAGCAGCGCAGCCGCGGTGATCTGATGACCGGGCCGTCCGAATGCATGGTCGAACTGGCGGAGCTTGTGGTCGAAACCATTCCGCACGCCGACTGGGCGCTGTTCGCCAAGAACGGAAGCGATGTGATGACCGCGTGCGTGACCATCGCGCGCGCGGCTACGCAACGGCGCAAGGTGCTGGTGGCGAAGGGTTCCTATCATGGCGCGGCGCCCTGGTGCACGCCGTCGTTGGCCGGCGTGACCGCCGAAGATCGCGCTCATATCCTGCACTACGAGTACAACGACGTCGCCAGCCTGGAGCGTGCCGCCGATGAGGCCGGCCGCGATCTCGCGGCGGTGCTGGTGACCGCGTTTCGCCATGACGTGAAGCGCCATCAGGAGGCGCCCAGTGTAGCGTTCGCGCAGGCGATGCGGCGGATTTGCGATGCGGCCGGAGCGGCACTGGTTCTCGATGATGTTCGCGCCGGATTTCGCATCCATTTGGGCGGCAGCTGGGAGCCTTATGGTGTGCGGCCTGATCTCTGCGCCTGGAGCAAGGCCATTGCCAACGGACATCCGCTTGCGGCCGTGACCGGCAATGATCGCTTTCGACAGGCGGCACAGCAGGTCTATCTCACGGGATCGTTCTGGTGCGCGGCGACACCGATGGCGGCTGCGGTCGCAACCATCAAGAAGCTGGGCGCGACCGGCGCCATCGCCAAGATGGAGGCCATGGGCGGACGGCTACGCGACGGGCTGGAGCAGCAGGCGCGTGAGTTTGGTCTGCCGTTGCGGCAAACCGGACCGGTCCAGATGCCTCAGATCATGTTCGAGGACGACGCGGATTTTGTACTCGGCAACCGCTTCGTTCTAGAGATGCTGCGGCGCGGCGTCTACATGCATCCCTGGCACAACATGTTTTTGTCCGCGGCGCATCAGGCCGCCGACATCGATCGTGTCCTGGAGGCGACCAACGAAGCGCTGAGGCTGGTCGCGCAATCCGCCGACCGGCGCCAGCCGGCCGGAGCGGTTCAGTGAGTGTCGCCCCGCATCGCGCCGAGCCAAGCGGGGATCGCCAGCCCGCCGAGCGAATTCACGACGTTGCCGAGCTGCGCAAAATTGTGCGCGAGCTGCGCCGGCGGGTGATGCGCCTGGTGGCGCCGACCGGCCAGGGCTATGTGCAGCAAGGTCTTGGCGCCGATTGATGTGCGCGCCCAACAACAGGAAGACGGTTGTTATGTCAGGTTTTTCGGCAATGCTTCGTTTGATCGTCCTCGGTGTAATGGGCTTGGCGATTCCTCCTCTCTCGATCGCCGCGCCGGTCGACGCTGCCGAACCCCATCGCGGCGGCAGCCTCGTCTACGCTTATCTTTCGGGGCCGGGGACGCTCGACCCGCATGTCGCATCGAGCATGGTCGAGCTCGAGGTGATTCATCACATCTTTGAACCACTCGTGGGAATCGACGGTAACTACAACGCCAAACCGGTTCTCGCCTCGAAGGTCGAGACCAGCGCCGATGCCAAGGTCTTCACCTTCACGCTGCGTAAGGGCGTGAGATTCCACAACGGCAAGGAAATGACGTCAGCCGATGTGCTGGCCTCGCTCGAGCGTTATCGCAAGGTCAGCCCCAATGCGTCTGTGCTCGCCGATGTCGATGGTTTCGAGGTGCCCGATCCGTACAGCTTCGTAATCCGCCTCAAGGCGCCCAACGCCGTATTCATCGACGTGCTGAAATCGCCGGTCTATCCGTTCGAGATCCTGCCCGCCGAGCAGAAGGACAAAGCGGCGCGCGAGATCGATATCGTTGGAACCGGTCCATTCATGCTGGGCGAATGGGTCAAGGACAGTCACCTCGTCATCAAGCGTTTCGACGGCTATGTGCCCGACGAGAGCGCGCCGGGGCCGGATGGTTTGGCCGGGCGCCGGACCGTCTATCTCGACCAAGTCCGCTACAATTTCGTGCCGGAGGCGAATGCCCGCGTCGCTGCGCTGCAGACAGGTAATGCCGACGTCGTCGGCGATGTGCCCCGCGATCTCGCCAAGCGTTTCGACGGTCAGCTGAACATCACGACGCAAAAGATCTTTCCCTATTGCATGCAGGTGTTCGTGGTGAACACGCAGGCGCCGCTGACTAACAATCCGCTGATTCGCCAGGCGATCGAGGCGGTGGTCAATGTCGACGACATCAGGGGAGCGATGGGCCAGATCTCGCAGCCCGGCCACTCACTGGTCTACGCGTCGAGCCCTTACTATCAGGGCGATGCCATGAAACCTTATTACGACCAGCGCAGTCCTGCCAAGGCGAAGGCGCTGCTGAAGCAGGCCGGGTACGATGGCGAGAAGATAGTGCTGCAAACCAATTCCAATTATCCGAACTTCCGCGACGCCATCCTGGTTCTGTCCGAACAGATGAAGGAAGCTGGGATGAACGTGGCGGTCGACATCGTTGACTGGACCACGAACGCCAGCAACATGCAGCGCGGCACCGGTGTCTGGAATGTCTCCACCACGGGTTACTGCTCAAATCCGCTGCTCGGGCCGCAGCAATGGAAGGTGATGTTCTACACCTTCCCGCATGTGAAGGATGATCATGTTCTCGATGCGGCCTATGACGCGTTCTACACATCGCTCGATCCGCAAAAGCGCATCGCGGCCTGGGCCGACATCGAGAAGCGCGTGCTGGAGCAGGCCTACATGATCAAGATCGCCGACATGGGCACGATGCGAAGTTACAACGCCGCCAAGGTCGAGAATTTCGAGCCTTATTATCTCGTTCATTTCTGGGACGTGTGGATGAAATAGCAGCGTCAACAAGACAGCCGCGCGCAATCGCAAGCCTCGTATCGGGTCGCTCATGTTTCGCACGATCTCAGTCCGCCTCATCCAGTCCATACCAGTCCTGCTGCTGGTCGCGGTCTTGTCCTTCATCCTGATGCATCTGCTGCCCGGAGATCCGGCGGTGGTGATCGCCGGCGCCGACGCCACGCCCGCGGCAGTGGAGCGTATCCGCCGCGAACTCGGCCTCGATCTGCCGATCTGGCAGCAGCTGTTATCTTGGTTTCTCAATCTGGGGCAAGGCAAGTTCGGCAGCTCGCTGGTGCTGAATCAGACGGTGCTCTCGGCGGTCGCAGAGCGACTGCCGGTGACGATGTCGCTTGCGGCGTTGTCGCTCGCCATCACCTTGCCGATCGGCATCGCGCTCGGCGTGCTGGCCGCGTATTTCCGCGGCCGCTGGATCGATGCAACCGTCATGGCGATCGCTCTGGTCGGGGTCTCGGTGCCGAGCTTCTGGATCGCGATCCTGTCGGTCATCCTGTTCAGCGTGACGCTCGGATGGGTGCCGTCGGCGGGCTATGCGCCGCTGCTGACTGCAGGTCCTGGCGCCTGGTTCGCCTCTCTAATCCAGCCGGCGACAGTGCTCAGCCTGTTTCAGATCGGCTTCTTGGCCCGCATGACGCGCTCGGCGATGCTCGATGTGCTCGACCAGGATTTCATTCGCACGGCGCGCGCCAAGGGCGTCAGCGAGTGGCGCACGGTCGGCAAGCACGGTTTTCGCAACGCCCTGGTCGCGGTCGTAACGGTCGGCAGCATCATCCTCAGCCTTTTGATCGGCGGCTCGGTGATCGTCGAGCAGGTGTTCGCGCTGCCCGGCATCGGCCGCTTGGTGGTGCAGGGGATCCTTGCCCGCGACTACCCGCTGATCCAGGGCACCATGCTGCTGTTCGGCTTCGCCTTCGTGCTCATCAACATCGGCGTCGATATCGTCTACACGCTGGTCGATCCGCGGGTTCGCTATGACTGACGCGACACTGGCGGCGCCCGCCGTACAGATCCTGGCGGAACGCCGCCGTTTCCGCGTGGTGCGAAAGCTCGCCGCGCACCGGTCCTTCAAGATCGGGCTGGTGCTGGTCGTTGCTCTCGTGCTCTGCGCGATTATCGGCCCGTGGCTGACCGGAATCGATCCGACCACGATGAGTATTCGCTATCGCTTCAAACCGCCGTCCGCCCGTTTCCCGTTTGGCAGCGACCAGTATGGGCGGGATATTCTCACCCGCGTGCTCTATGGCGGTCGGCTGTCACTATCGATCGGATTTTCCGTGGCGCTGATCTCGGGCATTGTCGGCACGTTGATCGGCGTGACCGCCGGATATTTCCGGGCGCTGGATCCATATGTCATGCGGTTGATGGACGCGCTGATGGCCTTCCCGGCGATCCTGCTCGCCATCGGCATCGGCGCCGCGCTGGGCGCCCAGGCCAGCAGCATCGTGGTGGCGCTGGCGGTGGCCTATGTGCCGCGCACGGCACGCATCGTACGCGCATCGGTCCTGGTTATTCGCGAGATGGAATATCTGCAGGCCGCGCGGGTGAGCGGCGCGGGCGACCTACACATCATCGTCAAGCACGTGCTGCCCAACTGCCTCGGCCCGCTGATCGTCCAGCTCACGTTCATCTTCGCCTACGCCATTCTCGCGGAAGCGGCGCTTAGTTTCCTCGGCATCGGACCGCCGCCGCCGGCACCGAGCTGGGGCAACATCATTGCGGAAGGACGCGACTATTCGGTCGAAGCCTGGTGGGTGATGTTGTTTCCCGGTCTCGCGGTCAGCCTTGCGGCGCTCGGCATGAACCTTTTGGGCGACGGCCTGCGCGATGTGCTCGACCCGCGCCTGAAGATCGAGAACTGACATGACCGAGCAGGCTCTCCTCAGCGTTGAGAACCTCACGGTCCAGTTCCGCGGTGACGCCGGCTGGGTGAACGCGATCGAGGGCGTCGACTTTGCGGTCGGCCCGGGCGAATGCCTCGGCATCGTGGGCGAATCGGGCAGCGGCAAGAGCGTCAGTGCGCTGTCGATCCTCAAACTGCACAGCCGTGCCAATACCCGCTACGCTTCGGGGGCGGTTCGCTATGACGGCCGCGATTTGCTGACGCTGCCGAACCGCCAGCTGCGCCGCGTGCGTGGCGGCGAGATCGCCATGATCTTCCAGGACCCGATGTCCTCTCTCAATCCGGTGTTGACCATTGCCGACCAGATCATGGAGCCGTTGCGCCAGCATCAGGGGCTGTCGGCGCGCGCCGCCCGCCGCCAAGCCATCGAACTCCTGGAGATGGTGCGAATATCCGACGCGTCGCGCCGCATTGATGACTATCCGCACCGGCTGTCCGGCGGCATGCGCCAGCGGGTGATGATCGCCATCGCGGTGGCGTGCCGCCCCAAGCTGCTGATCGCCGACGAGCCGACCACGGCGCTCGACGTCACCATCCAGTCCCAGATCCTCGAACTGCTGCGCGACCTGCAGCGCGAGATCGGCATGTCGGTGATCCTGATCACCCATGATCTCGGCGTGGTGGCGGAGTTCGCACAGCGCGTTGTCGTGATGTATGCGGGGCGCGTGGTCGAATCCGCGCCCGTCGGCGCGCTGTTCGCGCGACCGATGCACCCCTACACCGAGGGCCTCATCAGAGCGGTGCCGAATCTGGATGAGGACGTGTACCGGCTGGCGACCATTCCTGGCAACATTCCCGATCCGTCGGCGTCGATTGCAGGCTGCCGGTTTAATCCGCGTTGCCGCGAGGCAGTCAGGTCCTGCATGGAGGAGACGCCGGCGCTTGTCAGCGCCGGGGCAGGGCATGTCGCGCGCTGTCCACCGCGCGTTGCTGCGGGAGAACCGGTATGAACGCGCCGCCCATTGTCGCCGTCCGCGACCTTGTGAAGACCTTTGCGGCGCGCGGCGCTCTGTTGCGCGCCGTCGACGGGGTCAGCTTCGATGTCAAGCAAGGTGAAACGCTGGGCTTGGTCGGCGAGTCCGGATCGGGGAAATCCACCACCGGGCGCATCCTGGTGGGGCTGGAGACGGCGACCAGCGGATCGGTCAATCTGTTCGGCCAGGAGATCTCGCCGGCCAGCGGCAAGGCAGCGCTCGGCGCGGTGCGCCAGCGCCTGCAGTTCGTGTTTCAGGATCCGCAGAATTCGCTCAATCCGCGCATGCGCGCGCAGGATGCGATCGCAGAGCCGCTCGACGTCGTGGGCGGGCTGTCGCGCGCCGCCCGCAACGATCGTGTCCGCGAGTTGCTGGAAATGGTCGGCCTGCCGCGTTCATGCGGTGATCGCTTTCCCCATGAGTTTTCCGGCGGTCAGCGCCAGCGCATCGGCATCGCGCGCGCGCTGGCGCTGCGACCCGAGTTCGTGATCTGCGACGAACCGGTGTCGTCGCTCGACGTGTCGATGCAGGCGCAGATCGTCAATCTGCTGCTCGATCTGCAGGAGCGGCTTGGTCTCAGCTATCTGTTCATCGCCCATGATCTTGCCGTGGTGCGGAGCATCTCGGCGCGGGTGGCGGTGATGTATGCGGGCGGCATTGTCGAGATCGCGCCGAAGCGCGAGCTCTATGCCGCGCCCAAACACCCTTATACCCAGGCGCTGCTTGCGGCCGTCCCCAGGATCAAGCCGAACAAGGCCCGTGCGGCAGTGGTCACAGGGGAGTTGCCGAGCCTGATTGAGCAGATGCCGGGCTGCATATTCAATCCGCGCTGTCCGTTCGCGTTCGAACGCTGCCGGGCCGAGAAGCCGAAGCTGCGCGAGATCGCGCCCGGCCATCTGGCCTCCTGCCATCTTCACGACACACCGACCTGACGGCTGCGGCCGCCTCTTGCCAATCTCACGGAGTATCTGGGATGACCGATCGCGATCTTCTCTTCATGCCGGCCACGGAAGCTGCGAGCTTGATCCGCAAACGTGCTTTGTCGCCGGTCGAGTATGTCGAAGCCGTCCTCGGGGCCATTGAACGGTCGCAATCGACGCTGAATGCATTCTCGCTCGTGACTGCTGAAGACGCGCGGAAGAAGGCGCGCGCGGCGGAGCAAGCTGTCATGACAGGCAAGGATCTCGGTCCGCTGCACGGCATCCCGATCAGCATCAAGGATCTATTCGTCACCAGGGGCGTGCGTACCGCGTACGGATCGGCCGTTTATGCCGACAACATTCCGTCCGTGGACGACGTTCTCGTCACACGCCTCAACGAAGCGGGCGCGATCATGGTGGGCAAATCCACCACGCCCGAGTTCGGCCACAAGGGCCACACCGATAGTCCGAGTTTCGGCGTCACCCGTAATCCCTGGAATCCTGAGCGGACCGCCGGCGGATCGAGCGGCGGTGCCGCGGTCGCGGCAGCGGCTGGACTGGGCCCGCTCGGTCTCGGCACCGACGGCGCGGGATCGATCCGCATTCCCGCCAGCGCCTGCGGCGTGGTCGGATTGAAGCCGACCACGGGGGCGGTGCCTTACGAGCAGGCTCCGGATTCGTTCTTCAACTATGCGGCGGCAGGTCCGTTGACCCGCACCGTCGCCGATGCCGCGTTGATGATGGATGCGCTGGTTGGTCCGTCCACGCTCGATCCATGGTCGCTCAGTGCACCGGCAGATGGACGGCTGCCACCGAGCGCCATTACCGAAGATCTATCGGGGGTGCGGATCGGATATCTGTCTGATCTCACCGAATGCAGCCCGGACGTCAAGGCCAACACGCAAGCCTCGCTCGCTGCGCTGGCGTCGCTCGGCGCTGAGATCGAAGAAGCCGGCGCCGGCATGGACTGGAACGCCAAATCCGCCCGGCTGATCTATCTCACCAATCTGCATGTAAATTTCGGCGACTACGTCGATACATGGCGCGACTGCATGGACCCCGTGCTGCTGCAGTGGATGGAGGCAGGCAGCCGCTCTACCGTCGCCGACTATCGCAAGGCGCAGGTTGCCCGTACGGCCCTATATCGCGGCGTGCAGAAGCTGCTGGAAAGCTATGACTTCCTGGTGACGCCGACCTTGCCTACCACCGCGATACCAGCTGATGCAGGCAGGACGGTCGACGCGCTGTTCAATCGCGGCTGGAATGCCTTCGTCTATCCGTTCAATCACAGCGGCAATCCGGCGCTGTCGGTGCCGAGCGGCTTCGGCGCGGATGGGCTGCCGACCGGCCTGCAGATCGTTGGCCGCTGGTGGAAAGATAGCGATGTGCTGCGCCTTGGCGCCGTGCTCGAGCGGGCGCGTCCCTGGGCGGATCGCCGGCCTCCGATCTGAGACAAGGCCGATGTCTGCGCCAGCTTTTGAAATCTCTGCGATCGTGCCGATGTCGGGCCGTTCGGACACAACAACAACGGGAGACTAACCGTGGCCACTGCAGACGCTCAATCCTGCCTGCCTCAAACCAGAGGCACCGTCACGCTGCGCGGTCTCGAAGGGAGCGTCGACGTCCATCGCGATGCCTGGGGCATTCCGCATGTCCGCGCGCGCGGAACGTCGGACGCCTTCTTTGCGCAGGGATATGTCCATGCCCAGGATCGTCTCTGGCAGATGGATGCCGCCCGCCGCCGCATGCTCGGCCGCTGGGCTGAGTGGGACGGTGCCACAGGTATCGGAGCGGATACACTGGCGCGGCGGCTCAATGTGGCCGGCGCCTCGCAACGCGATTTGGCCGGTCTGTCGGCCGCGGCCCGCGCGATGCTCGAAGCCTATGCCAGCGGCGTCAACGCGTATCTCGCGATGGGCGCGCCACTGCCGGTCGAGTACAGTCTGGTCGGAGGGGAGCCCGAGCGTTGGGAGCCGTGGCATTGCATTCTTGTGATGCGTCAGCGCGGTTACCTGATGGGCTCGGTCTGGTTTAAGCTGTGGCGCGCCGCCGCATTGCGTGGCATCGGACCGGACAATGTGGCCAAGCTTCGTTACGACGACGGTGGCCAGGATCAGCTTTGCACGCCCGCGGGAGCGGAAGGCAAACGATGGATCGCGGCGCTGCAGGATCTGGCCCCGGCGGTCGAAGCGCTGGCGACGCTTGCAGGCGCGGACACCACAGATGGCGGCAGCAACAACTGGGCGGTTGCGCCATCGCGCACGGCGACCGGTCGGCCGCTGCTCGCTGGCGATCCGCACCGCGCTTTCGAGATGCCGAGCCTGTATGCCCAGTTTCATCTGGCCTGCGACGCGTTCGATGCGATCGGCTTCTCGGTGCCGGGGGTGCCGGCGTTCCCGCACTTCGCCCACAACGGACATGTCGCTTTTTGCGTGACCCACGCCTTCGTCGACATCCACGATCTGTTCGTCGAGAAATTCAAGCCTGGCAACGCCTCGCAATATCTGTTCCGGGACGAATGGCGCGACACCAGCATCCGCCGCGAGCAGATCGCGGTGCGCGATGGACCGGCTGTCGAGGTCGAGGTCGTCGCAACCCATCATGGTCCTGTGATCGCGGGCGATCCCCGGACCGGAGCCGCCCTGACATTGCGTTCGGTGCAGTTCGCGGACCTCGATCTGTCCTTCAATTGCCTGCTGCCGATGCTGCACGCCAAGGGCGTCGATGCGCTCTACGAGACGACGCGCGGCTGGGGCTTGATCGATCACAATTTGGTCGCCGCCGATACGACCGGGCGCGTCGGGACTCTGGTGCGCGCGATCGTACCGCGCCGCCCCAGGCTCAATGGCTGGCTGCCTGTCCCCGGCTGGACGGGAGAGTATGAATGGCAAGGCGTCATCCCCTGGGAGGACATGCCGCGCGCGTTCGATCCGCCCAGCGGCTTTCTGGCCACCGCGAATAACCGCGTCGTGACCGACGACTTTCCGGATTATCTCTGCACCGATTGCCATCCGCCGTATCGGGCGCGGCGCATCGCCGACCGGCTGGCCGAGCTTCCCGCCGCCACCGTCGAGGATATGAGCGGCATTCATTCCGACACCCTCAGCTTGACCGCGCTCGAATTCATTGCGCGCCTGACGCGGCTCCTGACCATCGAGGGACCGGCCGCCGGGTTGCGCGATCTGATTATCGGTTGGGACGCGCGCATGTCGGCCGATTCAAAGGCGGCAGCGGCCTATGCCCGGACGCGGCTCGAGCTTGCCCGCATCGTTCTCAAACGATCCGGCCTGAGCGCGGTTTCGCGCGATCCGGTTGCTCAGGTGTCGCCGGGCGTGGTGCCGCTCAACCAGGTCTGGTGGGCGCTGCCGTCGCTGCTGCGCAATGACGATACGACATTGCTCGGTGGCTGGGATTGGGATCGCGCGTTGGCCAATGCACTTGAGTGCGCGGCCAAGGCCGACAAGGGCGAGACATGGTCCGAGCTTCACCACGTGCGCATGGTGCATCCGCTGACTGCTACGTTTCCGCAAGCAGCCGCTCAACTCGAACCCGCGGGACTGCCAGTCGGCGGGGACAACGACACCGTGATGGCCAATGGATGTTATTGGACGTCCGGTCTCTCGGCGAGTTACGGCGCGGTCGGGCGCTATGTGTTCGATGTCGGTCGCTGGGAGAATTGCGCCTGGGCGGTCTTCCATGGCGCATCGGGGCATCCGGCAAGTCCGCATTACGCCGATCAGCACCCGGCGTGGGCGTCCGCCAAAATGGTCCCAATGCTCTACGACTGGAGCGTCATCGCGAGAGCAGGCGACAAGCTCGTTCTAGAGCCGGCCATGTGACGTTCGGCGACGCGGCCGTGTCTCGCTTCATGACCGGCCGCCCTACTCCAGCACATTTTTTCGCCGCGCGATATGCGTCGGTCCGACGCGTGCGGGAGCCTGCCAACCGAGCATTTTGCAATAAAAAAGCAGTCCAGATACTAAATTATACAGTAATTTCAATAAAACGAGAGTTCGCAACTCTATTCTGAATGGCGCGCTACTTGGTACTCATCTGCGAACCCTCGGAATCGAGGTTTCGTTAGGCCAGGACGGCTTCGACCGCGATGATCATGAAATCTAATATTGATGTTCGGATCGCGCCGCAGGCTTGCAAACAAGTCCTGAAATGACGAAGAGCACAGTTTTGTTAGGAATGTGAGCTGTCCTTCGACATTAAGTGAGAATCCAGCGGTGCCGATCTGCGCATCTGGGACGTAGTCGGCGCTTGGTGGCGATGACGCGTCCGGAAGCAAGCTCTGCGCGGTCATTAGTCCTGACAGCTGCCGAGACTTAACGAGCGACAGGCCGCAGCGTGCTAAGCCCTTGCGGATCATCTGTTTAAGTGGGTTGGACATGAGCGCAATTCTACCTGAGGAACACCAGAACACGTAATCTCAGACCGCTTGCGGCTGATTGCAAGCCGGCTGTGGTAGGCGCGTTTTTGCTGGGCTCGTTTGGCTCCGAGGCCCGCCGGAGATCAGACTCAAGCCTATCATATTGCCTCCGGGCCGGTTGAAGCTCGCGGACGAAGCCGAGCCGGACCGGGTCCCGCATCCCGAGCGTAAACCATCTATCCGACTGGCATAGGAAGACGCTGCGCTATTTCCAACCTCCCCACCACCGGCATCGCCACCCTGCTGCTGCGCGCTTGCCGCCATCGGCCACGCGGCGGTGCCGCCGAGCAACGTGATGAACTCCCGTCGCCTCATGTGTGCTTCCCTCAGCTCGCCGCCTTGGCGTAGCTCGTAGGATGGGTTGAGCCCCTGCGAAACCCATCATTGCCCCATGCGAGATGCCACTGAAGAACGCCAATAGATCTGACGCTAGTGCTAAGTTCTCGCCAGCAATGTCCAAGTGGCGTGAACATGATGCTTCGCAGACCGAGTTGCGACCATACTTGGTCTGCGGCGTCAGTCCGAGGGACGATGGGTTTCGCGAGAGCTCAACGCATCTAC
>Ga0209331_1000356_pt1 | contig 16802 bp, 16 predicted proteins | sample JacPinW_OM3H0_M3_FD_187971 | JGI IMG/M metagenome (GOLD analysis project Ga0209331, IMG submission 187971) | Forest soil microbial communities from Algoma, Ontario, Canada - Jack Pine, Ontario site 1_JW_OM3H0_M3 (SPAdes) (version 2) | ecosystem: Environmental > Terrestrial > Soil > Boreal...
AAGGTCGGTTCAGGCATGAGCGTCGCCATCGTCGATGCCAACGGCGATTACGGCGCCGTCATCGTTTCCGGTGCCAACCTCGCCATTGACCCCGCCGGCATCGGCCCGAGCTTCGATCATCTCGGCGGCGCCCGCGTGCTGCTGCTCCAGAATGAAGTGCCCCACGCCGTCAACGTCGCCGCGGCGCAGGCCGCACGCCAAGCCAGCGCGACCGTCGTATTCAATGCCGCCCCCGCCCGCTCAAGCGGCGACGACTTGCTCGGGTTGGTCGATGTGCTCGTGGTCAATCGGGTCGAAGCGGAGATGCTGGCCGGCGTCCCGGTATCCGACCGTGCCAGCGCGCGCGCCGCGCTCAACACGCTCGGCGCGGCCCAAAGAACCGTGGTGGTGACGCTCGGCAGCGGCGGCTTGGTCGTCGCCGCGTCGATCATGCGCTGGAACTCTGGCCGCCGATCGTCGGTCGCCGAGGCGCCCGGCTCGACATAATCAGCGACGATCTCCCAGCCGCGCGACGCGCAGTAAGCCTTCGCCTGGCGGCGCTGATCCGGGATGGAGAGATCGTTGTCGGCCTGCCGCCCCGTCGAAACTCGGAGGTAGAAAGCCGTCCGAACCGCCGCTGCCATGGTGATGTCCCCCTCAGCCGTCTCCAAATAGCGCGTCGAACAACTCGCCAAACCACGCCTCGAACACGGCGATCTCGGCCTCGGTCACCGGCACGTCTTCCGGCCAGTTGTCCGTCACCGTCAATGTCACCGAAGCGCGGTTCGCCCGTCGACGGCCAGGACGAGCGGGCGCGGCCACATAGTCATAGAGATCGTCGAGTGACGCGTCGGCCGGCACGCGCCGTCGCCGCGATTCTTGAGCGGGAGCCATGGCGCCAGTGTGGCAAGCCTGGCCGATCCACAGAACGGCCGAACTCCACGCCATATCACGCTGCAGTGCTGCGACCTCGCGCTTCCTCTGCAGCTTGGGCGCAATCGCGCACAGCAAGCCATGATCGCATGGCGGCAAAGAGCCGGGCCAGCGGAGCGCAGTCAAGGCCGCAAGCCGGCGGAGCCGGTCGCGCGAAGCGCGAGCCTTGACGGTGCACCGTTGGTCCGGCAGCGGCCTCCCATGCGATCATGGCCGGACATCATGCCGAGCACGCGCGGCAAACCGCTACGCTGCGATGGGTGGCGCTCGGGATATTGATTCCGAACACCTTTTTCGTTGAAGCGGCACTGGGGCGTTTTGCGCGGTGCCGTTACAGTGCCATCCAAAACAATGTGCAGACAAACACTTACGACCCTCGACGGCACGGAGCGACACCGTCGCTTTTATCTTGCCGTCCTAATCCGTCGGTCTGCACAGAAAAAATTAGCCCACATGAAGTTGCTTGACCCGCACATCTGGAGTGTAGGAAGCGATCTGTCGGTATCGCGAGCGGTCAGACGGGAGCATCGGGCTGAGGGCCTACGACGCTGGCACCGTTCGCAGCGCGCTTACCGCAGCTCTGATCATCGCGACGATTTCGACCTCGGCATCGCTGTCCTGAGGTTGACGCCACGCGCTCTGGATTGCAATGACTACCTGCTCGGTCGCATTGACGAAGATGAACTGGCCAAAGACGCCTCTCGCCGAGAAGGCACCGTTGTTGACGCCGCCGGGCAAGGGCGGCACCGCCCACCAGTGATAGCCGTATCCCGCCGGTGAACCGGGCATGAGCCGACCGAAGCCAGTGGGCGCGCTGTCGGGCTGTCCGGCGAGATCGCGCCAGCCGGGCGGCAGAACCCGTCGGCCACTGAACGCTTCGCCGTCCTCCAGCACCAGCTGGCCGAAGCGGCCGAAGTCGCGCAGGCGTGCGCTGACGCCAAACCCGCCCAGCTCCATGCCGCCTTCGGACTCAAGTTGCCAATACCCATCGGCCTCCATGCCGGCAGGTCTCCAAATCTTCTCAGCGCAGTAGTCGGCCAAGGGCCGGCCCGTAGCGGCCACGACCAGCGCGCCGATCAGGCAGCTCTCGCCGGTCGAATAGTTGAAGACGACGCCCTGCGGCTGAGCGCTCGGCAGTTTGCACAGGAGGTCGAGGACGGAGCCTGGCCGTCGGCTCACCATGGCCTTGCTCAGTCGAAAGACCTCTGAGCGTCCGTCTGCATCGTTTTCCTCGCGCCAGGCCACACCGGAGCACATCCGCAGGAGATTACGAATCGTGACGCCCTCGTAAGCCGAGCCGCGCAGCCGCGGCAGGTATTGCTCGCAGCGATCGTCAAGGCTGCCGATCGCGCCATCGTGGAGCGCAGCCCCGACGAGCGTCGCGGTGATCGACTTCGCGGTCGAGAGGCTGGTCCACCGGCTCTCCGGGCCGTTGCCCATGCCGTAGCGCTCCAGCGCAATCTCGCCGTGCTTTAGGATCAGCAGCCCGGCCGTGCGGCGGCGGGCCATGTAGTCGCTGAGGCGGAGGCGCACCCGCCCACCTCAAAGGTCAGGTCCGCGAGCGAACGGGCGTGCGATGGGAGCGGCCGCACCGCGTCGCCGCGCCGGATGACGCGCACCGGCCAGACCTGGTTCTGGTTGCGGAAGGTCGGCGCCTGGTTTTCGGGTGTCGTGTCCAAGATGTTCGGAGCCGCCCGCTCCGGATCGGCGTCGCCGCGGTTCACGCCAGCACCTCGCCAACACTTGCGTACTCGACATCGATGCGCGCGCCGATCAGCCCTGTGACTGCAGCCTTCGTCCGTGTGCGACAGGCCATGAATACCCCTCCGTTCGATGGGACGACGCCAGATCGCTCGGAACGGCGAGGCTTGCAAAGCAAATTAAGTTGGCTTGCGGTGGTCTCGTCCCGCTGGCATGCTGACGGCCGACCGTAGTCGGGACGATAGCATCGCCAGGCGTTTGAGAATGTCCGCAACGGGGTAATCGCGTCGTTTTGGCGCCCGGCCGTCAGCTTCCGGTCTACCCCCTGAGAGCGCATATGCCACCGATCACTAGCATGCCTCGGCGCTGTATCCCTTGAGGCGCATTGAAACGACCGCGAAATCGGAAAACTGCCGCCGGTGGGCGCAGCGCTAAATCGTAGGCGGTCGCGTATTTTCGGGTACTGGCATGTGTTAGGCCGCGACTTCATAGCGCCACGGCGAAATAATAGTGCCCATCTTCATCGGTCGTGGTGCGCCAACATTTCAATGACTTAGCTGCAATCAACTGGCGCTGTTACCGAGACGTTACCGGAAGCGTTACCGAGAGCCGCAGATCGCAGCTTTGCCTGAAAAACTGAGCGCAAAGAGAGCGAGCCTGCGGCTGATCTTCCCGCTTCGTCATCATGTCGGCTTCACGAGGGCATGAGCAATTTCAGCAAGTGTCCAGGCCGGGACATCGCGCGTCTGGACGAGCCCTACCCCCGGAACTTGAAGCGCATACTCAGTGACATTCATCACCGGATTAGACCATTTTGGGGATGCGAAACTTACGGCACCGACGCCCGCTCTGGTAAAGCGGCGGGCGATGGCCAGCCTTGGAAAATGCTTTTTCGTTGCGCTAACGACCCATGCTGCCAATTGGCGGTGGATCCTGGGGCGGCCGACGGTAGGCGCTCGAAAGCTGTTCCTTTTCATCGATCAGCCGCTGCATCATTTCTGCAAGATATTTTTCAAAAGCAATCCGGGGCGGGCGTTCCACGGTGGCACCGCCGCGCACGGGCTTGTCTGCGACCAGCGGTTGGAGGCTGCCGAACTCCTTAAGCGTCTCAACCGAATCTTTTACAAACGAACTGCCGGCTGTGGCAATCAAAAGGCGCGACGCATCGAGTGTCGTCATGGCAGCGGCGCCTCGACCTTGGCCCTTGAAAGAGATCAGCCCGGCGCGCCGGCAAACGTCGACCCGATCTTCACCTGGGTTCGGCTTGCGCAACGAATTCCGGTGCGTATCAGGATCGAACAAGTCCCTCCGGAGGTATCGCTCGTTGCCGGAATGACCTGCAGCGTCTCAGTTGTCGCAGGAAAGGGAACGCCGGTGGCCAGGAGCGACCGGGGGCTCTTCTATCGGCTGGAAAACCTGCTTTAGGGAAATCCAATGGGCGCAGCAAGGGATATTGATTTGGGAGGCATCCTGGTGGCTCCCTTTGTGCGATATCTGTTTCTCACGTTGGTGATCCTGATCGCCGTTCGATTTGTCGTCGGTCGCCTCGGATTGAGATCAATGTTCGCGAATCCTCCACTCGCGGAGGCGGCCCTGTACGTCTGCATCCTCGCGTCTCTCATTGCATTTTGGATCCCGCACGGAACTGCACAATAACCGTCTAAATGGATCAGAAATGGACAAGATCGTCCGAGGCAGGTCCGCTATCCCATGCAGCATCAAAGGGGGGAAGGTTACATGTCCAAACTTGCATTCGTTGCGACGACCTTGCTTGCTGTGTTTGGCGACGGACAACCCGTGTTTGCTGAAGAGTCAATATCTGAGAAGGTGTGTTGCGATCTATCAACCGATGACGACGTGTTAAACGTGGGCCGCCCCACCTCGCCACTCTCCGCTGCAGACGCAAGATCGGCCGCTTAGGTTGCTATCACGGGCGCGCGTACACCATGGAGCTAACCAACATCTCGCATGGGAGTAGCGTTTGCATGACCGAATACCTAATCGCCGCGCGCGTTCTGATGATCCTCTGGATCAATTTTGCAGTAATGCCGGCCGAGATCGTCTTTGACGCGATTGAAGCCGAATTGGAGCGCCGTGGCATCGAGCTATAAAGGCCTCTGTCTGAAACCATTCGTTGTGCGAGCTGCCTGGAACGGCATTGCTATCCGAAGGAAACCGGGGCGGACGCTTAGCTTCATTGTTGGCCAGAGAGAACAATCTGGCTCGCGCATTCTCGGTGTGGAAGAGGGGCTGCCGCCTCTTCTTCCTGATCTTGAGTTCGCGATCTACGAGAAGGCGCGGCCCGACAAGGCCGCCGCGGCACTGGCTGCGGTTCTGCTGAGCCTTGCACAGGGACCATCACGCCCAGCGATCTAAGATGAACCGGCACTTCAATCGACGAGAATCGGCTGTGGGTCAAAAGCGCTTCTGACCGAACGGCCGCTTCTGGCGCAAAGCGGACGTTCGCCAACAGGCTGATGTCAGCTTTGTGCCTGCCGGCTCAACCGGTCGACGCAACACAGGCGTTAAATCTCTCGGATGGGGTTTCGAATGCCAAGGTCTTACGTGGCCGTTCATTTAGCTGACGAGCCACCTTATTGAGATGAGTTTGAGAATACACCGACAAATCGGTCCCGCTCGGAAAATACTGCCTGAGCAGACCATTGGTATTCTCATTGGATCCGGGCTGCCAGGGACTTTGCGGGTCGCAGAAGTAAACTTGCCAGCGAAGCGCTGCTCTCCTGTAACGGCTTTGGCGAGAAAGCCCTTGATCCGTTTCGCGCAGATGCGCATCGACCCGGATTTATTCGCCCCTGATCTCGCTAGGTGATTTATTCGTCCAGCGATGGAATGCACGCCTGAAATTAGCGGCGTCGCTGAACCCCAGCGCAAGAGCGATATCCTCGTTCGCTAGATCTGTGCTGCTAAGGTATTTCAGCGCGAGTTGAGCTCTCAGTTCATCGCGCAGCCCACGGAAGGAAATGCCCTGCTGCCGAAGCTGGCGCCGCAACGATCTGGCGTTGACGTCGAGAAGCTTGGCTGTGACATCAAAGGTCGGAGGATTTGCGATATCGCGCAGCAGGATGGCCCGGATCCTGCCGGCGGTGCCGATACGCAATGTCAGGTCCCCGAGCAGATCGTCGCACATGGCGAGGATCGTGGGATAGGTCGTCTTGTTGCCGAGGCTCGCGGCTTGATCCAGCCAACTGGATTTGAACACAATTTGGTTGGCCGGCTGCACGAAGCGGACACTGCAGCCGACCAGTTCCGCAGTGAGACCAAAGTCATCCGCTTGCGGATAAGACAGGCAAATCTCTTGCGGCGCGAACGCCGGGCCCATGACGTCGCGCATCAGTGATATGTGGATGCCAATCTGCAACTCGGCGACAAACCGGTAAAGCCGTCGGTCGGCAACCGAATGCGGGATGGGTTCAACGCTCCAGATCGCACGTTCTCCTTCTTCCCTGAATTCGATGGTGGCGAGCGGCGCAGCAAGTGCGTGATATCGCGTCGCGAAATCCATCGCCTTGCGGAAGTCAGGACAGCACAGGATAGCGTAGCCGTACATTCCGTAGGTCGAAACATGGATGGTCGTGCCGATGCGATACGGCAGGTGCCGGTCGGTCGATAGTTGCATCGCGTTTTGATAGGTGGTCATGAGTTGGCGTAGCGAAATCCGCATTTTCGCAGAGTGCACCTCTTCGAAGCGGATATTTACGCCGCGCAGGATCTCTTCGGCCGAAGCACCCTGATTGACCAGTATGTCGTATACGGCGGCAAGCTTGGTTGATTGGTAAACCTTCTCTCCGATGCCCACGTTGGATATTCCGCTCGCAGTCTCCGGCTGAGTTCGCCTGGCGAGCGACTTGTGGACCTCTCTCGATCTTTGCAACTGATCGTGCCTTTCGTGCTTCGGTGCAACGGAATCGGCGCGTTCGAGCCCACGTTATTCGCAGCGCAACGGATGAGGGTCTTTGGAGCCAGGCTGCGATTTCATCCCCCCGACACGATAACCGGATTTTGAGGATACCCCAAAGCCGATCGGACTTGCGCGTTTTTGGTTGCAAAGCAGCATGGACCATTGGCGCCTCGCCAAATTTGTCCCAACCGACCCGGTCCATGACCGTTTCGAACCTTCACAAATTCCGAGCCACAAGCAAGGTTCGGAGCTAGTATCCGACCTGCTGGTGGTAGCTGCGCGGGGGCAGGACGGCAACCCAGGCAATCCGCTCGTTCAGAATGGCGGAGGCAACGAGCTAGAGGGTGCAGGAAGTCAGAAGGAGGCCGCCATGGTCGGGAGGCTGATTCAGGTTGCCAAATCCGCCTATCAATATCCGTTGCTCTTCAAGCAATTGTGGCACACACCGCTCTTGCATGCGGCGGATCAGGAGATTGTCTATCGCGATCTAAAGCGTTTCACGTATCGTCAGATTAAGGAGCGCATCGGTCGCCTTGCATCGGCCCTCGACAAGATCGGTGTGCGTCCTGGGGAGACCGTTGGCGTTCTCGACTGGGACAGCAACCGATTTCTTGAGGCCTTCTTTGCGATCCCGATGATGGGCGCAGTGCTGCAGACGGTTAATGTCCGGCTGTCGCCCGAGCAAGTTGCCTACACCATAAATCATGCCGGCGCCTCGACGCTTCTCGTCAACGAGGAGTTCGTCGGATTGCTCGAAGGCATCAAGCCGCAATTGGCAAAGGTCAAAACACTGGTTGTGATGTCGGACCGGTCCTCGCCGCAGACGGGGAGTCTGTCCTTTGTCGGCGAATACGAGGACCTGCTCGCGGCGGCGTCGCCCGACTATGATTTTCCCGATTTCGACGAGAACACCCAGGCGACCACTTTTTACACGACCGGTACGACCGGCCTGCCCAAGGGAGTCTATTATAGCCATCGGCAGCTCGTGTTGCATTCGGTGTGTGAGCTGGCATTCTTTGGTGGAGCGAGCCAGCAGGGGCGGTTCTCGCGCGATGACGTCTACATGCCGATCACGCCGATGTTTCATGTCCACGCCTGGGGCTTTCCCTGGGCAGCCACGCTGGCCGGTGCCAAGCAAGTCTATCCCGGCCGATACGATCCGGCGTTGCTGGTCAAACTGATCAAGACCGAAAAAGTCACGTTCACGCACGGAGTGCCGACGATCCTGCAGATGCTGCTCAACGCGGCGGCGGCGGCCAAGACCGATCTCGCCGGGCTGAAGATGGTCATCGGCGGCTCGGCCTTGCCCAAGACACTTGCCAAACAAGCGCTGGCTGCCGGTATCGACATCTTCGCGGGCTACGGCATGTCGGAAACCGGTCCGATCGCAGCCGTTGCTCACGTCGACTCGAAGGATCTCAGCGGCAATCCGGACGAGGAAGTAGAAGTCCGCACCAGGGCCGGCAGGGCGGCGCCGCTGGTCGATCTGCGCATCGTCGATCCGGACATGAATGATGTGCCGCATGACGGCAAGTCTGCCGGCGAGATCGTGTTGCGTTCGCCGTGGCTCACCCAAGGTTATTTTGACAATCCGGAGAGCTCGGAGCAGCTCTGGGCCGGAGGCTATCTGCACACCAGCGACGTCGCCGTCGTGACGCCCGATGGCTATGTCCATATTACCGACCGCCTCAAGGACGTCATCAAGACCGGCGGTGAATGGGTGTCATCGCTGCAGATCGAGGACTTGATCACGCAGTGCGCCGGCGTGGGGGAAGCTGCAGTCATTGGCGTAAGAGATGACAGATGGGGCGAGCGTCCGCTTGGGTTGGTGGTCAAGGATGCGACGAGCGCCAACGCCCCTGATGACACAATCATCAAAGCGCATCTCAAGGTGTTTGTCGACAAGGGCATCATCTCCAGATACGCCATCCCGGAAAAGATCCTGTTCATAGACAAACTGCCCAAGACGAGCGTCGGCAAAATCAACAAGGTGGAACTGCGCAAAAAATACGGCGACATGTAGCTGTTCGACCGTCTTGGAGGCGAGCTTCAGGGAGGGACGCGTGAGTGAACTTACACTTGCTAGTTTGGACGGACGGATCGGACAGGAGCTTGGTGTCTCCGACTGGGTGGCCATCGACCAGTCACGCATCGACTCGTTTGCGTCCTGCACAGGCGATCGTCAGTGGATTCACGTCGATGTTGAGCGCGCGAAGCGGGAGAGCCCTTTTCGTGGTCCGATCGCGCACGGTTATCTGACGCTCGCCATGGTGGCCCCGCTGGCAATGCAGGTCGGTGTCATCCCCAGGGACGCAGCGGCCGGCCTGAATTACGGGATCGACAAGGTTCGCTTCCTTGCACCGGTGCCTGCAGGCGCCCGCGTGCGGCTGCGCGTCGTGCTTGCTGGTGTCGAGCCCAGGGACGGCGGCCAGGTGATCATGAAGACGCAGAACACGCTGGAAGTCGAGGGATCGGAAAAGCCTGCGTTGATTGCCGAAACGCTTGCGCTCCTGATTCCCGCGACGGGAGCAAAAACATGACCGGCACAGAAAATCGCATCGAGACGCCGTCGTCCGACGGCATATCGGAGCAAGCCTCCAGGAATACACTGGCCCTCAACCCGCTTGTCGGCATAAGCGGCCAGGATCTGGTCGACAGCGCCGGCGTCCTTTTCAAGGCGATCGTCAACGAGCCGAAGGTCGCGGCCGAGCAATGGTTGTCATTGCTGAGCGAACTGGGAGCCATCGCCGGCGGCAAGTCCGAGCGGGCCCCCAAGGCCGGCGACAAGCGGTTCTCCGATCCGACGTGGAAAGAGAGCGGGCTGCACAGCGGATTGCTCAAGGCTTACCTTGCCTGGGGCGAGGCAGTCAGCGGCCTCGTCGACAAGACGAGCCTCAGCGACATCGACAAGGCGCGCGCGCATCTGATCACGGAAATCCTGATCGACGCGGTGGCGCCGACCAATACGATGCTCACCAATCCGGCGGCGGTGCGCAAGTTCGTCGATACCGGCGGCCAGAGCCTGTTGAAGGGGCTGAAGAACTATTTCGATGATCTCGTCAAGAATCGGGGCATGCCGTCGATGGTCGACGCCAGCGCCTTCAAGGTGGGCGAGAACCTCGCGACCACGCCGGGCGCGGTGGTGTTCCGCAACGAACTGCTTGAGCTGATCCAATATGCGCCAACCACGGCCAAGGTCTGGAAGCGGCCGTTGGTCGTCACGCCGCCTCAGATCAACAAATACTACGCCCTCGACCTCTCCCCCGACAAAAGCATGGTCCGCTTCCTGCTCGAGAGCGGAATTCAGACCTTCTGCGTCAGCTGGCGTAACCCGACGGAGGCCAATCGCGATTGGGGCCTGGACACCTACGTGGCTGCGCTTGACGAAGCCGTCGACGTCGCGCGCGAAGTCACCGGCAGCGACAATATCTCCATGATGGGCTCCTGTTCTGGTGGCATCACGTCGACGGCATATTTTGCCACGCTTGGCGGCGCGGCGGAAAAGATCAAGAACATTGTGCTGGCGGTATGCCTGCTCGATCCCAACACGGCTGACGAGAGTGCCTTCGGCTGCCTCGTTACACCTGAGACGATGCGCGCGGCCAAGGAAACCTCCCGTCTGCGCGGGATTGTCGATGGCCACGATCTGGCGCGGATGTTTGCCTGGATGCGGCCCAATGACCTGATCTGGAATTACTGGGTGAACAACTATCTGCTCGGCAACCAGCCGCCGGCGTTCGATATCCTCTACTGGAATGCCGACACCACCCGCCTTCCGGCTCGCCTGCACGGTGACTACCTCGATCTCTATTTCACCAATCCGTTCGTCAATTCCCGCAAGCTCACGCTGAACGAAAAACCCGTCGACATGAGCAAAGTCGCGGCGGACAGCTATGTCATCGCGGGGGTCACCGACCACATCACGCCGTGGAAGGGCGTTTACAAGACGGCTCAGATCCTGGGCGAAGGAACCACCTTCGTGCTGTCGAATAGCGGCCACCTTCAGAGTCTGCTCAATCCGCCGACCAACCCGAAGGCGTCATTTGCGATCGGACCGGTCAATCCGGCTGGGCCGGATGCGTTTCTCGCCGCGGCCGAGAAACGGAAGGGAAGCTGGTGGCTCGATTGGCGCGATTGGCTGCATGCGCGCTCCGGTGAAGAGGTTGCCGCGCCAGTATCGCTTGGCAGCGAACGCCATCCCGTTCTTGCGAAAGCCCCGGGGACCTACGTCTTTGATTGACCGCACCAGCAGTGGAGATCGCGCGAATGGGGGATCAACCGGTCCGCGGGGACCAGTTGCGGCAGCCTTCAAGCCAGGCGAAATCGAGGTTCGGCAAATCCTGATCGGCGGGCAATCGCTCCAGGTCGCGATACGGCATGGTTCTGGCGATCAGCCCGCACTGCTCTTGTTCAACGGAATTGGCGCGAATTGGGAGCTGGCAAAGCCCTTTCTCGAGGCGCTCACACATACGACGGCGATCATCTTCGACGTGCCCGGGGTCGGCGGCTCTCCCGTGCCGTCCGTTCCATATCGGCCGTCGACGCTGGCGCGGCTTGCCGCCGGTCTGGTTGCCGAGCTCGGATACAGCGAGATCGATGTGGCCGGTGTCTCCTGGGGTGGCGGCGTCGCGCAGCAATTTGCGCATCAATATCCGAAATTGTGCCGGCGGCTGGTTCTGGCAGCGACCTCGCCGGGCGCGATCATGGTGCCCGCCGGTCCTTCCGTGCTTTGGAAAATGGCGACCCCGCGGCGCTACACCGACAAGGACTACATGAGCAAAGTTGCTCCGGAAATCTACGGCGGCGATTTTCGCGAAAATCCCTCATTGATCGGTGCGCACGCGAGCGCGATGCGGGGTGCACGCAATCTCGGCTATTTTTATCAGCTTCTTGCCATGACCGGATGGACGAGCCTGCCGTGGCTTTGGTCGCTGCCGCAACCGACGCTCATCCTGATGGGAAGCGATGACCCGCTGGTTCCTCCGATCAACGGCCGCATCCTGGCGCTTCTTATTCCGAACGCGCAGCTTCGGATGATCGATGACGGACACCTCTTCATGGTGACGCGGCCGGCGGAAACCGCGGCCATCATCGAGGAGTTTCTGGCCGGCGAAGGCGCCAGTCTCGAGCCAAAATCCAGTCTGCTTTCGCGAGCGGTCAGTCAAGCGAGACGTCTGTTTCCGATATAGGACCGCCCACATCACTGGACTTAAGGCCAGCAAGACCAAAGGGAGGATACCATGACCCAGGACACCACCTCTTACATCGAAATGCTGAGGAAGTTCGGCAGTGATCTCGGGTTGCCGAAACTGGACGTCGATAAGCTGATCGAAGCCCAGAAGAAAAATATCGATGCCCTGAGCGAGAGCGCCCGGGTGGCAGCGCAAGGCGCTCAGTCGGTAGCGCAAAAACAACGCGAGGTCCTGGAGGCGGGGCTTCGGGAGGCGACGACCTTGGCCCGCGGATACCAGCCGCTCGGCAAATTACAGGACAACCTCGCTTTGCAGACCGAGTTTGCCAAGAAAGTCTTTGAAATTGCCGTCAAGGGAGCGCAGGAGAGCGCGACAACCGCAAGGCAATCGACCGGCGAGGCAGTGAAGATCATTCAGAATCGCCTGAAAGAGAGCTTTGAGGAGCTCCGAGGCAGCGTCAGCTGGGGCAAGTCCGCCTGACGCCTCGGCGAGCGACCCCGAAAGAGGTTTCGGCACGGAACGCGCGAGCTGCTTGCCGAAGCCGCAGAAAGCAAGGCCAAAGCCGCGCCATTCAACCAAGGGAGGAACAGATGGCAAGCCTGCAAACAGCGCTGGCCGAGAAGCCGGCTTACTCGCCGCCGCCAATCGATGGTGATTTCTACAGGATCGCCAATGTTCTTGACGAGAGGGAGCGGGCACTGATCACACGCGTGCGTGCATTCACGGAAGGCGTGGTGGCGCCGATCATCGAGGATTATTGGGCGCGCGACGAATTTCCGTTCGAGATCATTCCGAAGATCGCCGACGTCGGCATTGGCGGGGTAGGCTACGAAGGATACGGCGCGGCCGGGGGCAGCTGGCTGCTGAACGGTTTCGTCGCGATGGAGCTGGCGCGCGTCGATTCGTCGGTTGCGACGTTCTGGGGCGTGCATACCGGACTTTCGGCTGGGTCGATCTACATGTGCGGCGACGAGGAGCAGAAACAGCGTTGGCTGCCTGCCATGATGCGCTTCGAAAAGATCGGCTCGTTTGGTCTGACTGAACCGCTGGTCGGCTCGGCGACTTCAGGCGGGATGATGACGAGCTGTCGGCGCGAGGGCGACGCATGGGTTCTCAACGGCCAGAAGAAATGGATCGGCAACTCTACCTTCGCCGATATCAACGTGATTTGGGCGCGTGAGGAGGGCTCGAACCAGGTCAAGGGTTTCGTGGTCGGTAAAGACAATCCTGGGTTCTCGGTCGAGAAGATCAAGACCAAGATGGCACTGCGGGTCGTGCAGAACGGGATGATCACGCTGAAGGACTGTCGGGTACCCGAGGCGGATCGGTTGCAGAATGCAGACACGTTCAAGGACACTGCAAAGGTGCTCAGGATGACCCGCACCGGGGTGGCCTGGTTCGCCGTGGGTTGCCAGATGGGCGCCTACGAGCATGCGCTGCGCTACGCGACCGAACGAATGCAGTTCGGCAGGCCGATCGGCGGATTCCAGCTCGTGCAGGATCTCCTGGTGAGGATGCTTGGCAATGTCACCTCGACCCAGGCGATGATGCTGCGGCTGGCGCAGTTGCAGGATCAAGGGTTGATGCAGGACGAGCATGCCTCACTCGCGAAGGCCTTCTGCACTGTCAAGTGCCGCGAGACGGTCGGCTATGCACGGGAACTGCTGGGCGGCAACGGCATCCTGCTCGAGAATCATATCGGCCGCTTCGTAGCCGATGCGGAAGCGATCTACTCGTACGAAGGGACGCGCGAAATGAATACCTTGATCGTCGGCAAGGCGATCACCGGACTAAGCGCTTTTGTTTAGTTCGCAACTGCGAAATCGCGAGGAGGAATGTGATGGCGCTGACCCTCGATTTCTCGGACAAGCATGTTTTCGTGTTTGGTGGCACCACCGGGATCAACTTCGGCATCGCCGAGACCTTCGCCAAACATGGCGCCGGGATATCGGTCGCCAGTCGAAAACAGGAGAATGTCGATAACGCACTCAACGAGCTTCGGGCGATCGGCCCTCACATGTTCGGAGCTGTCGCCGATGTTCGCCATCCCGCGGCAATCGAGCAAGCATTGCAGGCGGGTTGCGCGCAACACGGGAATATCGACGTGCTTGTTTCCGGTGCCGCCGGTAATTTCTTGTCGGCGGCGAATGAGCTTTCGCCGAACGGCTTCCGGGTTGTCGTCGAGATCGATCTGATCGGCACGTTCCAGGTGATGCGTGCGGCGTTTCCTTTTCTTGTCGAACCGGGTGCGGCGGTCATTAACATCACGGCGCCCCAAGCTTTCGTTCCGATGCGGTACCAGGCGCATGTCTGCGCGGCGAAGGCGGGCGTCGATCAGATCACGCGGGTTCTCGCGCTCGAATGGGGAGCGGATGGGGTCCGGGTGAATTCGATTTCGCCCGGTCCGATCGCTGGTACCGAGGGGACGCGCCGGCTCTTGGTACCCGGCACCGAGAGAAATGCAATCGACGCGGTTCCGTTGATACGGATGGGTACCAAAGACGACATCGCCTGGCTTGCGATGTTTCTTGCCTCGCCCTATGGCAGCTACATCTCCGGAACCGTCATTCCAAGCGATGGCGGCGGTGCGTTCGACAGCGTGAAACCGATGATTGAAGCGGCTGGAAAAGTCGATGCTGCGCTGAAGGCGGCCTCGCCATCTCGCCCCCGCTGACAAGCCGCATCGATGCGCATCAAAGCCTCTCCATCGGCAAGGCAGGAACGCTGGTCGTCTAATCGTCGGAGCTATAGCGCGCGCGGAGAGACGCGGACTCGAATAGGGGTGCGAAGGATGCGGCTGATCATTTTGGGGCCGCCGGGAGCTGGCAAAGGCACGCAGGCGGTGCGCATTTCCGAACGGCTTGGAATATCGCACCTGTCGACCGGCGAGATGCTGCGAGCCGCGGTGCAGGCGAGAACCGCAGTTGGTGCGCAGGCCAGGGGTATCATGGAGACCGGAGGGCTGGTTCCCGACGAACTCGTCCTTCGTATTGTGGCGGAGCGAATTGAACTGCCCGATGCGAAACGGGGTTTTATTCTGGATGGTTTTCCGCGAACCATTGGTCAGGCAATCGGCCTGGACAAACTCCTGGGCGATAGGGGGCTTCTGCTCGACAAGGTCCTTGAGATCCGTGTCGACGAGAGTGCCTTGATAGACCGCATCGTCGCGCGCGCGAGGGAAGCGGTGGCAAGGGGGGAGCCCGCCCGCAAGGACGACAACCCGCAAACGCTGCATCGCAGGCTGTGCGCCTATGCCCAGGAAACCGCACCACTTGTCGATTACTATGCTGGTAAGGGATTGCTGAGAAGCGTGGACGGTCTCCAGTCGATAGAGACCGTGGCCGATCATCTACTTGATGCGCTCCGTACGTAGGTGCCGACAGCATCGTTATAGCCGCTAAAGAATGACCGTTCCTGGCGCGAAGCGGACATTCGCAAGATATCGGGTGAGTCCTAGCCTTGCAGGTCGTATCCGATATGCCGATGGATCCTATCTGAATAAGCTGGCTTATCCGTTTACCTTGCATTCCTTAGTTTTCCCCTCATGAGCCCAGGCCCTCGCGAGGAGAACACGATGAACCAATCATTCACGCCCGTGCGTGTCGGACGCTACACGCTGCCAAACCGTCTGGTCATGGCCCCGATGACGCGCAGCCGCGCGAAGTTCGACGGCACGCCGGGAGAACTGGCCGCCGAATATTATGCTCAACGCGCCAGCGTCGGCCTGATTGTCGCCGAGGGCACTCAACCCTCGGATGACGGACAGGGCTACCTCACTACGCCGGGCATCTACAGTTCCGCGCATATCGTGGGTTGGAAGAACGTGACCCGAGCTGTGCATGACAAGGGCGGCCATATCTTCATCCAGATCATGCACGCGGGACGTATGTCGCACCCCGACAATACGCCGCATCATCGTCGAGCCGTAGCACCCTCCGCGATCGCGCCGGGGACTCAGATGTTCACCGCGAGCGGGCTGCTGGACATTCCCACGCCGCGTGCGATGACGACCGAGGAAGTGCGCCGGACCGTCACCGACTTCCGGCTTGCGGCGCGCTGCGCCATTGACGCTGGCGCTGATGGTGTCGAGATTCACGGCGCGACCGGCTATCTGGTCCGACAGTTCTTCGCCCCAAGCGCCAACACGCGCACTGATGAATATGGCGGCTTCATTGCGAACCGCGCCCGTTTCGCCGTCGAGGTCGCCACGGCGATTGCCGAGGAAATCGGCGCGGACAGGACGGCCATCCGCCTATCCCCCGGCATAACCATGTGGGGGATCGACGAAGGCGCGGAAGGCCCGGCCCTCTACCGCTATCTGGTCGCCGAACTCGACAAGCTGGGTCTTGCTTACCTTCACATCGTGCATGGCGGCGACGAGCAATTGCTGGGCGACATACGCGCGCTGTGGAAGCAATCGCTGATCCTGAACCGGCCCGGTCGTCCGCGCAACCAGATCGGCGCTGACATGGCTTCGGGGTTGGCCGATCTGGAAGCCTACGGCCAGATGGTCCTTGCTAACCCGGATTTCGTCGCACGGTTGAAGGCCGGTGCGCCGATGAACGAAGCAAATCGCGTCAGCTTCTTTGGCGGCGCCGCGCAGGGCTATACCGACTATCCCGCGGTTGAGGCGGTCGCGGCCGCATAAGGTGCGCGGCTATGTCCGTCATCGCGGCGGACCAGCGTGCAAGCGGGGCATTGGAGGTTGATATGAAAATCGGTGTGAGTGGGGCCAGCGGGCCATTTGGGTAGAGCGGTCGTTTCGGAACTGCTGGAGCGTCCGGGCGGGCACGAGGTAGTGGCTATCGCGCGCTCGCCCGAAACCGTCTCTGGAGCGGCTCAGGCACGCTTCGGGGACTACAACCGGCCGGAAAGCCTTGCGGAGGCCTATCCGGGTCTCGATCGTCTGCTCATCATCACGACCGTCGACCCGGAGCCCGGAAAGCGCGGGGCGCAGAACGTCGCTGCCATCGACGCGGCCGTGAGGGCGGGCGTCAAGCATATCGTCTTCATGTCGGCCGCGGGCACGCGGCAGGAGGAGGAGCCGGCGCTCGGCGCCTCCTTCTGGCGGGGCGAGC
>Ga0209331_1000357_pt1 | contig 16726 bp, 18 predicted proteins | sample JacPinW_OM3H0_M3_FD_187971 | JGI IMG/M metagenome (GOLD analysis project Ga0209331, IMG submission 187971) | Forest soil microbial communities from Algoma, Ontario, Canada - Jack Pine, Ontario site 1_JW_OM3H0_M3 (SPAdes) (version 2) | ecosystem: Environmental > Terrestrial > Soil > Boreal...
ATCAGCGGCAGATTGCGAAAGCGCACGCTCTCGCCGTTGCCGGGGCCATCGACGATGAGGCAACCGATGCCGCGTGCCGCAAGATCGGGAATGCCGTAGCCGTATTGCAACTCCTTGGTGACATCGAAGCCGTCAAAGAACACCATGCACGCAGACGGTTTGGAGCCTGTGGCGCCCGGATCAGGATGCACGAGCAGCGCCGGCAGGCTCGTATTCTCGTAGGGCACTTCGACCGGCTCGATATGGGGCCGGCGGATCATACCCGCCGCCTCCCTGAAGATTTGCACCGACCTCGCGTAAACGTCCTGGCTGTGCTGGGAGCGCGGGTGGATGAAGCGCTCGCCGGTCTGATAATAGCGTGAGGCGCGCAGGAAACATGCCGCCGCCGTGAGCCGATGCCCCGCTGCCTGCTCGCTGCGCCCGCGCATCTCGATCCTCTCGCCCATGCGCGTCCATTCGTCGAACCAGGCCTTGTCACCGCCGACATGGTCCTTGAGTGCGCGCCCGACGCGGTGCACTTCATCGATCTCGACGCCGGTCCAGGGAGCGGCGCCGAGACAAATAAGCAGCCCCATGGACCAGCGGTAATTGTCCGGAAAATAAAGGAAAGCAGGATCGTCGTTGCGGCCGATCACGGTGAACCCTCTTGTAGGGCGGATGGCGTTAGTCCCGCGCGCTCACACCGGTTTCTCGCCCAGAATGGTCACGCGACGCAGCAGCCGGCGCTCGCCGGGGCAAAAATCGGTGCGCGCGTGCAAGGTGCAGCGGTTGTCCCACATCAAAAGATCGCCAGGACGCCAGACGTGCTCGCAGATGAATTCGCGGCGCTCCTGGTGATCGAATAACAGCTGGAGGAGCTCGTCGCTTTCCGACTCCGGCATCTCCTCGATGCGAGCCGTCATCAGCCGATTGACATAAAGCGCCCTGCGGCCGGTCGCCGGGTGGGTACGCACCACAGGATGGATATGGAACGGGACGCCTTGCGCGAGCCGCGTGCCGCGCTTCATTGCCGCGGTGTGATAATCATAAGCATTGAGCGCCTTGCGGCCTTCAATGCGCTGCTTGATCTCGGCGGGAAGGGTCTCATAGGCCTTGTAGCCATTGGCAAACAGCGTGTTGCCGCCCACGCTCGGCACCTCGATGGCATACAGCATCGAGGCCATTGCGGGGCGTTCCTGATGACATTGATCGGTATGAAACTGCATCTCCCCGTCAGGCAGCGCGCCAATCGGCTTGCCGTCTTCGCGGATATTGGAAATCAACATCACGGCGGGATGCGTGCGGATATATTCCTTCGTGTGTATGATCGCCGGCGGACCAAAGCGTTCGGCGAAACCGACCTGATCCTCCTCGGTGAGCTCCTGGTTGCGCAGAAGAATCACGAGGTGCTGGTGCCAGGCGGCAAGAACTTGTTCGAAGGTTTGATCGTCGAGCGGCCTGCGCAGATCCACTCCCACGATCTCGGCCCCCAAGGCCGCAGACAATGGACGGCACTGCAAAGCTGACATTTGCGTCTGCGCTTTTTCGGCATGCTGTGCTGGCATTGCGCGTACCTCCATTGCGGCGAAGCGCTACGGCTCCTTGGCGTCAATCAGAACAAACGCGATGCGGCAAGTCTGCGTCCCACGATTGACCCAGGCATGGTTGGTGCCCTGCTGGACCAGCACATCGCCGGCCTTGAGATGGATTTCCTCTTCATCAAGCAGCATATCGATCTCGCCCGCCATCACCACGGCGTAATCGACCGTGCGCGTGCGGTGCATGGCAGGGTGCCGCGGCGGCAAGCCGCGCTTGGGGGCGCCGTCGCCCAGGCTGTGATGCATGGTGGCGGGATCGAGTTTTCGCATCTCCGCCGTCTCCGGCGGGAATTCGACAATGCGAAAAGCGCTGCCGCCGCGCGGAGGCATGATGCCGATGTCGATGGCTGCGCGGTCGCCCGTGCCGGAGAGATCGGCCGGCGTCCCATCGGTAACCCAGATCAGGCGCGATACGGTCTGCGCCTGCGGACGCACCTTCTTGTGCGGAATGGGACTGTCCATGAGCACGACAGCCTTGTCGTTTTTGTCGATGGTGGTGACAACACGGCGTACGTTTTCACTCAACGGCATGGTCGCATTTCCTCTGCCTGGGGCGCATAAGCGAAGCGCAATCCTTGCGCCGTGGCAAGCGGCGTGCAGGCGGTAGGCTGGGTCGAGCTCTTTGCGAGACCCAGCTAATGTTGTTGGGTCTCGTGAAGAACTCGACCCAACCAGACATCCCTCGGCGGTAGTCACACCGGCTTGGCATCGACCAGCACGAAGGCGAGCACCGCCGGTTCATTCGTGCGATTGCTCCACGCGTGGTTGGTGCCGCGCTGAATGAAGACATCGCCGGCCCTGAGCCGGACCTCGCCTTCATCCAGCAATGCATAGATCTCGCCCGAAAGCACGATCGCGTAGTCGACCGAACTGGTCTTGTGGAAGCCGGGATGGCGCGGCTTGGAACGATCAAAGGCTTCGCCGTGTCCGGAGCCGTCGTCCGGCTCGAGGCGCTGCACTTCCAGCGCCGCGAGGCGGCGTTTGTCCGGCGGATATTCGATGATGCGGAACACCGTGCCGTTTTTCGGCGGCGCCAGCCGAAACGGATGATCCGTTGTCTCGGGGCTGCCGGAATTGTCGGCCGGCGATGATCGCGTTTCCCACAATTCCGTGACGATGGCGCTGCCGGGGCTGCGGTAGTAAACGTGCGGCGCCGCGCCATCCATGATGCACACCGACCGGCCGCAAGCGTCGTGGCCCGTGACCACCCGCCGGACCGGCTTGCGCATGGCTACATTTGGCGCTCCACCATCATGCGCCTGATCTGGGCGATGGCTTGCGCCGGATTGAGCTTCTTCGGACACGCCTTGGCGCAGTTCATGATGGTGTGGCAGCGGTAAAGCCGGAACGGATCTTCGAGATTGTCGAGGCGCTCACCGGCGCTTTCGTCCCGGCTGTCCTGAAGCCAGCGATCGGCCTGCAGCAGCGCAGCCGGTCCGAGAAAGCGCTCGCTGTTCCACCAATAGCTCGGGCAAGCGGTCGAGCAGCACGCGCACAGGATGCACTCATAGAGGCCATCGAGCTTCTGCCGGTCTTCGTGGCTCTGCTTCCATTCCTTCGGAGGCGTCGGCGACGTTGTCTTCAGCCATGGCTCGATGGCGGCGTGCTGAGCATAGAAATTCGTGAGATCCGGCACCAGATCCTTGACCACGGGCTGGTGCGGCAATGGATAGATTTTCACCATGCCTTTGATCTCGTCCGCAGCCTTGGTGCACGCCAACGTGTTCGTGCCGTCGATGTTCATCGAGCATGAGCCGCAGACACCTTCGCGGCAGGAACGGCGAAATGTCAGCGTCGGGTCGATGTTGTTCTTGATCCAGATCAGCGCGTCGAGAATCATCGGACCGCACTCGCCGGTATCGACGTAATACGTATCGAGCCGCGGATTTTTGCCGTCATCCGGGTTCCAGCGGTAGACCTGATATTCCCGTACGTCGCGCGCACCTGTGGGATAGGCCCAGGTCTTGCCTTCGGTGATCTTCGAATTGCGGGGAAGCGTGAATTGCGCCATGGCGTGCCTCAGTAAACTCTGGCTTTCGGCTCGATATACGAGACTTCATTGGTAAGAGTGTAGGTGTGCACGGGCCGGTAATCGATTGCCACCTTTTCTTTGCCATCGATCCAGGCCAGCGTGTGTTTCATCCAGTTCTTGTCATCCCGCTCCGGGAAATCCTCGCGCGCATGCGCCCCGCGGCTTTCGGTGCGGTTTGCCGCCGAATCCATGGTGACAATCGCCTGCACGAGCAGATTGTCGAATTCGAGCGTCTCGACCAGATCCGAATTCCAGATCAGCGATCGATCGGTGACCTTGATATCGTCAACCGCGGTGAACACCTCGCCAATGAGCCTCTCCCCTTCCTGCAGGACTTCCCCGGTGCGGAACACCGCGCAATTGTTCTGCATCACCTTCTGCATCCGCAGCCGCAGCTGCGCGGTCGGCGTCTTGCCGGAGGCGTGGCGGAATTTGTCAAGGCGCGTGAGCGCGAGCTCGGCCGAATTGCCCGGCAAATCGTGGTGCTTGTCGCCGGGCTGTACAATTTCGGCGCAGCGCGCCGCCGCCGCGCGGCCGAACACGACGAGATCGATGAGCGAGTTCGAGCCCAGGCGGTTGGCTCCATGCACCGACACGCAGGAGGCCTCGCCGAGCGCCATCAGCCCCGGCACCACGGCATCATCGGCGCCGTTCTTTTTGGTGATCGCCTCGCCGCGATAGTTCGTCGGGATGCCGCCCATATTGTAATGTACGGTGGGAACAATGGGGATCGGGTCTCGCGCTATGTCCACGTCGGCAAAGATACGCGCGAGCTCCGCAATCCCGGGGAGCCGCTCATGCAAGACCGCGGGGTCGAGCTGCTCGAGATGAAGATAAACATGGTCCTTGAGCTTGCCCACGCCGCGGCCTTCGCGAATCTCGACTGTGACCGCGCGCGAGACGACGTCGCGTGAGGCAAGTTCCTTGGCCGAGGGCGCATAGCGCTCCATGAACCGCTCGCCCGCGGAATTGACGAGATAGGCGCCCTCCCCGCGCGCGCCCTCGGTGATCAGAACGCCTGCACCGTAGACGCCGGTCGGGTGGAATTGCACAAATTCCATGTCCTGGAGCGGAAGGCCCGCGCGCAGGACCATGGCATTGCCGTCCCCGGTACAGGTATGCGCGGAGGTGCAGGAGAAATAAGCCCGCCCATAGCCGCCGGTTGCAACGATGGTCATGTGAGCGGCGAAGCGATGGAGCGAACCGTCGTCGAGCTTGAGCGCGATCACGCCGCGGCAGCGGCCCTCGTCGTCCATGATCAGATCGATGGCGAAATACTCAATGAAGAACTCGGTCGAATGACGCAGCGCCTGGCCATACATCGTGTGGAGCATCGCGTGGCCGGTTCGGTCGGCGGCCGCACAGGTACGTTGCGCGGTACCTTTGCCGTAATGGGTGGTCATGCCGCCGAAGGGACGCTGATAAATCTTGCCGTCCTCCCGGCGCGAGAACGGCAGCCCCCAGTGTTCGAGCTCGTAGACCGCATCGGGCGCACTGCGGCAGAGATATTCGATCGCGTCCTGGTCACCGAGCCAGTCGGAGCCCTTAACCGTGTCGTACATGTGCCAGCGCCAGTCATCCTCGCCCATGTTTCCGAGCGCAGCGGCAATGCCGCCCTGCGCCGAGACCGTGTGCGAGCGGGTCGGGAACACTTTGGTGATGCACGCCGTCTTGAGGCCTGCCTCGCTGCAGCCGACAACGGCGCGCAATCCGGAGCCGCCTGCACCGATCACGACCACGTCGTAGCGGTGATCTTCTATTGGGTAGGCGCGGCCGTTGATCGCGGGCACCTTTGCGTTACCTGAACCGTTCTTTGCCACGGAGCTAAACCTTGAAGCACAACATGAGGAGGGCGAAAGCGGAGGCGAGAGCGATTGCGATGGCAAAGAACGTGTTTGCGATCAAGAGGAGGAGCTTTGCTCCCTCGCCGTGCACGTAATCTTCGATGATCACCTGCATGCCGATGCGCATGTGAGTGGTGACGCACAGGATGAAGAGCAGCATGATGATCGCGACGAGCGGCGACCCCAGCGTCTGCTGCACGAAAGCGTGATTGCGGCCAAGCAGCGAGATCACGATGAACACGAAAGCGATCACCAGCGGGATGTTGGCAACCGCAGTGAGACGCTGGAGCCAGAAATGCTGGGTGCCGGTTCGTGCTGCGCCGAGGCCGCGAACGCGGCCGAGCGGCGTTCTCATTCCGAACGTGGAGGTCATCGCGCTCCTCCGACGAAGAGGTAACCCACGATCCAGATCACGATCGTGAGGCTGATGGAGCCGACGATGGTCGCGATGGCGAGCCATTCCCGCTCGTGCTCGCCAAAGCCGTGTCCGGTATCCCAAATCAGATGTCGAATGCCGCCGAGCATGTGATGCATCAGCGCCCAGGTGTAGCCGAAAAGAACGATGCGGCCGATGAACGAGCTCATGAACGAGCCAATGCCGGCATAGGCATTGGGACCGCTCGCTGCTGCCAGCAGCCACCAGGCCAACAGAAGCGTTCCGAAATAAAGGCCGAAGCCCGTGATGCGATGAGCTATCGACATCAGCATGGTGAGCGTTGGCTTGTAGATGGAAAGATGCGGAGAGAGCGGGCGCTCCACCGCTTTGATATCGCTCATTCATCCTCTCATTTTTGTCGAAACCGCCGACCAGCCTAGACCTTTCTGTTGCCGCGGAGAAACTCGTGCCGGCAGGAGGCGGCGGTTTTCTTTCGCTCTGCACGAATATGATCTTGCGGGACTTGGCGGACAATAGCAATTTCGCGTAGCGTTCCTTCGCCAAAACCGAAGGCGGCTCATGCGCTTTGACCTGAGCGATCTTGCTCTTTTCCGCCATGTGGTCGAGGCGGGCAGCATTACCGCAGGGGCGGAGCGCGCGCATCTTGCGCTTGCCGCAGCATCAACCCGCATCCGCAACATGGAGCACGCGCTCGGGGCGGCGTTGCTGGTGCGCGGGCGCCAGGGCGTGACCCCCACGCAAGCCGGCCGGACGCTGCTTGCGCACGCGCGGACGATCCTCCAGCAGGTGGAGCGTCTGCGCGAGGATCTCGGCGCCTATGCCGGCGGCCTCGCCGGCCAGATCAGGGTTCTCTCCAACACCAATGCGCTCACCGAATTTTTGCCCGAGGCGCTGAGCTCATTTCTTGCCGCCCATCCCAACATCAGCGTCGATCTCGAGGAGCGGCTGAGCGACGAGATCGTCGGCCTGATTGCCGAAGGCGTGGCCGATCTCGGCATCGTCGCCGGCACGGTCGATGCGAGCGCGCTGACGACCTATCCCTTTCGCAAAGATCGCTTCGTGCTGGTGGTCGCGCGCGATCATCCGCTTGCGCACCGCGCAAGCATTGCTTTTGCCGAGGTGCTTGATCACGATTTCGTAGGTCTCGACCGGGCGAGCGCGCTCCAGCGCTTCCTCGCCAGCAAGGCCGCTCCGATTGGGCGGCCGTTGCGGCTGCGCGTGCAATTGAGAAGCTTCGATGCGGTATGCCGGCTGGTCGAATGCAACGTCGGAATAGGCATTGTGCCGGAGACTACGGCGCACCGGGTGGCCCGCACCATGCAAATCGCGGTCGTCGATCTGACCGACGCCTGGGCGGTGCGGGAGCTTACCATCTGCGTTCGCAGCCTCGATGAGCTGCCTCCCTATGCCCGCCAGCTGGTCGAGCACCTGCGGGCGAGCGCATGATCACGGCTGACGGATCCTGAGGAATTCCAGCAATGCGCCAGATGATCTTGATCGGTTTCCTGCAGGCACAGAACTGCACGAATTTTGCGAGCTCGTGGCGGCATCCAAAATCGCGCACCGACACCTGGTCGCCGGATTATTACCGCCACATCGGCCGCGTGCTCGAAGCGGGCAAGTTTCACCTTGGCTTCTTCGATGACCGCCTCTCCATGCCCGACATGTACGGGCACAATCATGCCCACACGGTGCGCCACGGCATCCGTTGCGTGAAGCTCGACGCGGTGACCGTGCTCACCGTGATGGGCATGGCGACCGAGCGGCTCGGCCTCGGCGCGACCTATTCGACGAGCTACTACGAGCCGTTCCATGTCGCGCGGCTGTTCGCAACGCTTGATCTCATGACCGAGGGACGCGCCGCCTGGAACGTCGTCACCTCGCTCAATGACGGGGAAGCCCGCAACATGGGCCGCGAGCAGGCGATCGCCCATGATCTGCGTTACGAGCGGGCCGATGAGTTCATGGAAATCGTGCTCGGTCATTGGGATTCCTGGGAAGACGACGCGATCGTTGCGGACAAGACGAGCGGCCTGTTTGCAATCCCGGAGAAGGTGCATCGGCTCGATTATGAAGGGCGCTATTTCCGCTCGCGCGGGCCGTTCACGGTTCCGCGCTCGCCGCAAGGCCACCCAGTCATCATCCAGGCCGGGCAGAGCGGCCGCGGGAAAAGCTTTGGCGCGCGATGGGGCGAAGTGATCTTCGTCGTCTATCCCAACATCGAAGCGGGCAAGCGCGATTATGCGGAATTCAGGGACGAGGTCGCGCGTTGCGGACGCGCGCCCGAGCACGTGATCGTCACGCAACTCGTCAATACGATTTCCGCCGCGACAAAGGCCGAGGCCGAGGATAAGTGGGCGCAGATCAGCAAATTGCCGCTGGAGATCGATGCGCTCTCGCTTTTATCGGAGGCGCTCAATTTCAACTTCGCCCGAAAGAGCATGGATGAGGCCTTCACCGACGCAGAAATGGCGGAAATGTCGGGCTTGCAAGGCATCCGTGACCGCGTGGTACAGGCGAGCGGAAAGAAGAACCCGACGGTGCGCGAGTTCATCCATTTCAGCGGCCGCGGACGGGTGCATGATCCCGTTGTCGGTGGACCGAAGGAGGTGGCCGACCGGCTCGAGCAATGGTTCGCCGAGCGTGCCTGCGACGGCTTCGTCGTATCCGCCACCCACGTACCGGGCGCGTATGAGGATTTTGTGCAATTCGTCGTGCCTGAGCTGCAGCGGCGAGGCCTGTTCCGCAAGGACTACGAAGGCAGGACATTGCGCGAGAATCTGGAACTGCCTGTGCCGGGTGTGGGGGCCTGGCGGCGCAGGCGGTAGGGCAGGCCGGAGTGCGCGGCTGCCCTTACCGAATCGAATTAGCCGGGGCTCGCGTGCTCTGTTTACCCGCGCCCACGCCTCGTCCGTCGGTCTGCGAGATTGAGCGCTTCGAATGAATACGAGGCTGGGTGGCGGCACGTGCGTAGGCGGCCGCCGCGCTTGGATCAACCTTGGGTTTGGCGGAAGCGCTGTCCGTGCCGTTCTCTTTCCTGACCTGAGCGTCGGCAAGCTTCGGTTTTGGTAGCGGCAACGGCATATGCTTGCCGGCTGCGACCATGTCGAGGTCGCGCGGCAGCAGCATGACGAACCGGCCTGGGTTGTGAATGCGACTGGCAATCCGGCCGGCATCATCGCCGGCGCCCCAGTAGAGATCGGCGCGCGCGGGCCCGACGATCGCTGAGCCCGTATCCTGCGCGATCATCAGGCGGTGAAAGGGTGAAACGGGTCTTGTGCTGTCAACCGCCAGGTTGGCGTCAATGAAGAACGGCGTCCCATAATCGTGCAACCGGTCGACGGCGATGGACCGCCCCGGAGTCAATGGGACACCCTGCGCGCCAACCGGCTCGCTGTCGTTCGACAGGCCCGTGATGCGGAAGAATATATAAGAGCGGTTCGCAGCACGCTCTTTGGCCGCTTCGTCCGGGTGCGCTGTCATCCACTCCCGAATCCGCTGCGGCGATATCGCCTGGCGCGCAATGCGATGGTGTTCAACCAGCGCGCGGCTCAGCGAGGTGAAGGAGTAGCCGTTGTGGGAATCGTAATTGATGCGCAGCGGCGTGCCGTCCTCCAGGATGATGCGCCCGGAGCCTTGGATCTGCATCGCGAGCAGGTCAAAGGCATCCCTGATCCAACATATCTCAAGCTTCTGGCCATCAAGGACGCCCGCCTCGATGGCGGCGCGGTCGTAGTATGGAACGAACTGGCCGTTAGCGTCGCGGCGGCCGATGCGAGCATCCTTGTTCGGGAAGGTACCGGGTCCAGGCTTTCGGCCGGCGACGAACAGGTCGGGCGGGCGGCGGTAAACCGGGACATGGAACTCCGGACTGGGAAACCGCGAGCCTTGCACGATGGGCTCAAAGTAGCCCGTGAGAAGCCCCTCGTGCTCGCCCAGCCGCGCGATGCGCACCGGTTGAAAGTTCTCTTCGAAGAAGGCGCGGGCGGCCTGTGAATGCTGCGGCAAAAGGCCTGAGGCTTTGCGGCAGATATTGAGGAGCGCCGCCTGGATAGGCCGGTGCTCGTCGGTGTGCCCGGACTTCCGCAAGGCTTGGCAGCTTGCCTGGTAAGCTGCAAATGCGGCGAGGTGATCATCGCCTGCCCAGCCCGCGAGTTCCGTCCATTGGATCGGCTCGAGCTGGCTGCCTGCGAGTTTCAGCGGCTCTTGCGTTGATCCGGCACTGGCCGCGGAACATAACATCGCGCCGAGGAGGCTTGCCACCACAGGCCATGCAGATGATTTCGCAAAGGGCGCCACGCGAAACCTCACCAACCTCTTAACGAAAGCAGTGAAAGGCCGACTGACCTCGTCACCAAGCCAAAGGCGAATTGTGCGCGCTGGATTACCCCCCGTACCGCATTCCCGAGCAGGGCCGGCAGAGGCCCTCGACCGGTTTGTCGTCCTGCCGGATCGGAAGGTTCAAGGAGGCGCAGAGTTCCGATAAAGGCCCCAGGGCAGCGCCAGGGTGACCTCTGCTTCGTCTTAGCTGCACCCTTGCAAAGGTCGGGACGCGGTAGGGACGCGAGTTACCCCGCGCCACTGGCAGGGCTGCCGATCAGGCGGAAAAAGTCGCGCCGGCGCGTTATGGCGCGTGAATAAGGGTCAAGGGGCAGCGGCCAGTTTCTCAACTTCGCCGGGCTTTTCTTCCCGCCACATCATGGCCGGTGCGAGCGTCGAGAGCGCACGCTCGTGCAGACGTGCTGCATCGCGCTCTCCCTCCATGGCAAGCCGCAGGATGCAGCGGGCAAGCTCGTCGGCACGGACCCTGTGATTGCCGTCGTACTTGAGCGTCAGCCAGGCCTCATCGAATGCCGTCTCGATGATGGCGAGTGTGTTCGGATCAAATGAACCACTGCCAAGTCCACGCATGCTCCCTCTCCGTGATTCGGGGACCTGTAGAGCCTAACTCAACCCACTTGCAACATGATATTGCCGACATTGTGGATGCGCTGAACACCATCGCAACAGAGCCATGCGGGAAGGCGTCCACAAATGTTCGTTACTACTCGGCGGGAATAGTGACCAGTCCCTTCGTATTAGGCCGGTGATTTACGCACGAGGGGCATTGGGTTAGGATAATGCGCGGTTACCTTTCGGAAAGGCCTCCTTCATGAAGCACTTGTCGGCACTTGTGAGTTGCAGCCTGCTCCTTGCTGGCGCGCCCGCGCTTGCTCAAAGCCCCGCCGCACCGCCGCCCGTTGCCAATGCCGAGCTCAAAACGGCTGACGGCAAGGATGTCGGCACCGCAACATTGACGCAAACGCCTGACGGCGTGCGCATTGCGATTGCGGTCAAAGGATTGCCGCCTGGTGAGCATGCTTTTCACGTCCACGCGGTCGGGAAATGCGAGGCGCCCGGCTTCACATCGGCGGGCCCCCATTTCAATCCTGAGAACAAGAAGCACGGCAAGCTCAATCATGAAGGGCATCACGCGGGCGATATGGACAACGTCAGCATCCCTGCGAATGGAAACCTCACTTTGACAGTCGTGAACAAGGACATCACGCTCGACAAGGGCAAACCAAATTCGGTTTTCCAGGCTGCCGGCACCACGCTCGTCGTGCACGCCAACAAAGATGATTACACGACCGATCCGGCAGGTAATGCCGGCGATCGCATCGCCTGTGGCGTGATCACGGAGGGCCCCGCAAAGGCGCGGTAAGCGAAGATCAGCGCGGCATCAGCACCCAGTAGTCGAGCTCGAGCAGCACGGCGGGATGATCTTCATCGCCCGATTTCAGCGGGAAATCGGCACAGGGGTGATCCTTCGTCGCGACCGTGCGCAGGCGCAGCGCGCCGACATCGTCGCGTCCCGGCAATTGGGCCTTGTCCAGCACCTGCGACCACGCAAACACCGTCATGCCGGCAAACAATGGGGCAACGTGGCGGCCGCCGTTGATGCCGGCGACGTGAAAAGCGTTGGCAAGGCCGTTGAAAGAGAGTGCACGCGCGAGCGAGATCACGTGCCCGCCATAAACGAGACGGCGACCAAACCGACCCTTGCCTTCGATGAACTGATTGAAATGGATACGGGCGGTGTTCTGATAAAGCCGGGTCGCGATCTGGTGCTCGGCCTCCTCGACCGTGACGCCGTCGACGTGATCGATCTTCTCGCCGACGGCATAATCGTCAAAACGGAAACGGCTGCCGGCAAGCGCGACATCATAGGCGTTGCCATTGATCCGCGGGCAGGCGTCACCGAGCGTGCTCGCGGCCACTGCCTGCGGCAGGCGGGGAACGTGGTCGCCGGGCGCGGCCGCCGCCTCGTCTCGCTTGCGCACCATCACCCAGCGCACATATTCGAGCGCCTTCGTTCCATCCTGCCGGCAGCCGGACGTGCGCACGAACACGATCCCGGTCTTACGGCTTGAATTCTCCTTGAGCCCGATCACCTCGGAGATCGAGTTGAGCGTGTCGCCCGGATAGACGGGGGCGAGGAAACGGCCCGACGCGTAGCCGAGATTCGCCACGGCGTTGAGCGAAATGTCCGGCACGCTCTTGCCGAACACGATATGAAACACCAAAAGGTCGTCGATCGGCGCACGCGGGTAGCCGATCGCCTGGGCAAAAGCATCCGATGATTGCACGGCAAAGCGTGCACCGAACAGGCCCTGGTAGAGGGCCGCGTCGCCGGCGCTGAGCGTGCGCGGGGTCGCATGTTGGATCAGTTGCCCGACGCGGAAATCCTCGAAGAAATTACCAGTCCCGGTTTTGGACATCTCTTGCTCGCTTACCATGGTCGCCGACCACACGTTAACGTGAAATAATCGACCGGCGCATTTGTTATTATGCGGCCTCGCGGTCGGAGCGAATGTCATAGAGATCGGGCAATATGCTGCGTCATGTCGGTTGATGCCATTCCTCACCGCATCGGAACTGCCCCGGCGGAGCCAGCCATCCATCCGCTGTGGGTGCGCATCACCCACTGGATCAACGCGCTTGCGGTGATGGTCATGATCGGCTCTGGGTGGGAAATCTACAACGCCTCGCCGCTGTTTGCGTTCGCGTTTCCTCCCGCGATTACGCTCGGCCGCTGGCTCGCGGGCGCCCTGCTTTTGCATTTCGCAGCCATGTGGATTCTGGTGTTGAACGGCCTCGTCTATCTCATCCTGGGTATCGTAACCGGCCGGTTCCGGAGCAAGCTTTTTCCCATTCGCGCTGCCGCGGTTCTCGCTGATACCAGAGCGGCGCTCACGGGCAGGCTCTCCTACGATGACCTCTCCGTCTACAACGCCGTCCAGAGGCTGTTTTACTCAGGCGTTCTCGTTGTCGGGATTGTCGTTGTCCTGTCCGGGGTCGCGATCTGGAAACCGGTGCAATTCCAGGAACTCACCGCATTGTTGGGCGGTTATGACACTGCGCGTTATGTGCACTTCTTCGCCATGGCGGCGATCGTCGCGTTTCTCGTGATCCACGTCATCATGGCCTTGGTCGTGCCAAAAACGATGCGGGCCATGATTATCGGCCGTTGAAGAGGCACTATGATGAACCGGCGCCATCCTGCAGGTGTCGACCCGAAACTCCTGATCAAGGATGCGGTGGGGCTGCTGCCCGATCCGGCGCGGCGGCTTTTCCTGCGCGGGGGCGCGAGCCTGGGGGCGCTCGCGTTGCTCTCGGGCTGCGACATCGTCGACAGCACCTCGGCGGAACGAGCGCTCATACGCATCTCCTATTTCAATGACCGCGTCCAGGGCTGGCTGTTCAATCCCAACAAGCTCGCGCCGAGCTATCCCGAGAGCGCCGTCACGCGTCCATTCCCATTCAACGCCTATTATCCCGAGGATGATGCGCCCGAGGTCGAGAAGGAAGATTACAAGCTCGAAGTCGGCGGCATGGTGGAGAACAAGAAATCCTGGAGCCTCGATGAGCTCTACGCCTTGCCGCAGGAAACCCAGATCACTCGCCATATCTGCGTCGAGGGCTGGAGCGCCATTGGCAAATGGACGGGCACGCCGCTGCGCGAATTCCTGCGCCGCGTCGGCGCCGATACGCGGGCGAAATATGTCTGGTTCCGTTGCGCGGACACCTATTCCACGTCCATCGACATGGCGAGCGCGCTTCATCCGCAGACGCAGATCACCTTCCGGTTTGCTGGCGACATCCTGCCGCGCAAATATGGGTTTCCCATGAAGGTGCGCATACCGACCAAGCTCGGTTTCAAGAATCCCAAGCACGTGATGGAGCTCGCCGTCACCGACAAATATCTCGGCGGCTACTGGGAAGATCAGGGCTACAACTGGTTCAGCGGGGTGTAGGTTTGGTCGAGGTGTAGGTTGGGTCGAGCTTGCGAGACCCAACGCTTTGCCGAGCCATGTTGGGTCGCGTGAAGAACTCGACCAAACCTACACCTCTACGCATTGTTGCCCGCGCATTGTTGACAGCCTCCGACGAGCCCTCCTATCGTTTCGCGGACAAGCCAAAATCGGAGCTCGGCATGAAAGCCGCTGTCAATCTCGTGCTCGCCACCTTCGGCGCTGTTGCACTGGCCACGTCGGGAGCGGCGGCGCAGAAAATAACCTTCACGCTCAACTGGGTCGCAGGCGGCGATCACGCGCCGTACTTCTACGCGCAAAAATTGGGCTTGTATAAGCAGGCCGGGCTCGACGTTGATTTCGAAACCGGCCGGGGCTCTGCCGCCTCGGCGCAGAAGGTGGGTGCGGGACAATCGCAGCTCGGGCTTTCCGACATGGCCGGCGTGTTGCTGTTTCGCGGCAAGGGACTCGATGCCGTCGGCGTAATGAACGTCTATGCCAATTCGCCGCAGGGCCTCTACTGGCTCAAGAGCTCCGGCATCGAAAGCGTAAAGGACCTCGCCGGCAAGAAGATCGGCAATCCCGCGGGCGACGGCGCCCGCACCATGTGGCCAGCCTTGGCAAAGAAGGTCGGCATCGATCCGGGCTCGGTGACCTGGGTCAACATCGACGCGAACGCCAAGCTCAGCGCGCTCAAGGCAAGGACCATCGACGCGACGACCTCATTCTTCAATCTGCACCATGTGTTTGCGCGCGAGCTGGGCAGCGACATGGGATTTCTGGCGTGGAAGGACGCAGGCGTGAACCCCTACGGCAACTCCATCATCGCGAACGGCCCCTGGCTCAGGGCCAACCGCGACAAGGCCGACAAGTTCGTAAAGATCACGCAGAAGACGTTCGCCGATTGCGTCAAGACACCGGAACCCTGCATCAATGCATTGGTAGAGGCGAACGGCGCGCTTCTGTTTCAGAATGAGCTCGAGAACTGGCATCTCGTCACCATGCTGATGAGTGACGAAATCTCCCGCACCGTTGCACTCGGCTGGCACGATGACGCGCGCATGGCCGACGACTACCGGCTGATCGATGAATATTTGAAGATGGAAAAGCCTTACGACGTGAAAATCGCGTACACCAACGAATTTCTGGACACGACCGTTAAGATGCCGCCCATCCACCCGCCGAAGTTGTATTGATGCGCTCCGCGCTGCCTCGATTTTAACACCCAAAGATTGGTTTTGCGACACACCTGCGCCCCGCCCCCAACACACAGCGCAAATAAGTTTTAACCCGTGGGATCTCGGCCGGGGGGCCGTATCATGCGCCAGAGCAGCCGGGCTGCAGTCGCGCCGAAGCAGGTGTGGCGCGCAACCTTTTCGGCAACCGCAACTGAGCATTTGAACGCTGCCGGCGCGCGGGAGGTCGCGCCATCGGGCTTCCTGGCATGGGCGCAGAATGCCTCACCACGCTCGTTGAAACCGCTACTGCTTAAAAGGGGGACTTAGCGATGCTCATTGACAGCGATGACTGCCCTGTTTCTGCCGACTTGATCGGCCGCCTCTATCGTTCGTCGCATCACGACATTAACGATCTGGTCTCCGCGCTCTCGCCCATCCGCCGGGCAAGCCTCGCGACTTTTTGCTACGGCCGCGCCCATCTGCGCGAGATCGGGCTTGCGATCGCGGCGACCTGTGAGCTCGAGCCATTGGTCGAAGCCGCCGGACGGGCCGGGATCTTCCTGTTCGAGCAGTCGCGCGAGCTGCCGATCGAGGAAAAGCCGCGTTCCTTTTCGAGACAGGCCAAAGTGAGCCTCGCGCCGGTCGGAAACAACGCTTCGCCGCCGGTGACGTCGAATGTGGTCACGGCCGCCACGCCTGTCGCGGACTGGGGTGCAGAACTCGCGTGAGAAGTGGAACGCTACGCGAGCTGTATGGTCATTAAAGCGTCACGATCAACTGTTAGATCGATAGTGCAATCGCGGTAGAGTTGCAGTCGCGGATGTACCGGCACAGCGATGTCGCGCATTGCATGGGGCCCGCCAAGAATCACTTGGCGGGTTTTCATTTGTGCGCCGTACGCCCAGCTGCGGCCATTCGTTAACGGGCCGGACTGCCGCGAGCGAGGTAGTCGAAGAACTGCTGTTTTTTCAGCTGCCACAGTTCTTCTTCCCGTTTCTCCCAAGCCTTCTTGTGAGAGAGCCGGCAAAAGCGCAGCCGGCGTTTGCGGTGGCTGATGAGACCCAGAGGTCCGCCGCAGTAAGCGCATCGTTTGTTCATCGCCCACACTCCAGATCGAGGTCGCACTGGCGTACCAGCGCACGGCGCCGCAAGCTTTGTTCGCCCCGCCCGTCCGTGTTGCAAATACGGGCAGGGACGACCTGTCGAGAGCGGCGCTGCAAGAGCCGCGCCAGTTTTTGACTCGAGCAGATCTATCGTTAACGCGACGGCTGGGGGCGAATTACCCCACCCGGCGCGCATCCAAGTCGGATTTGAGCAAGCCGTCCCCCAAACCGAGGCCGCGAAGCGGAACTACGCTGGTGGTTCTTGTAGAGGCGGGACCGGGGTCCCCAAAAAACGCGGATG
>Ga0209331_1000358_pt1 | contig 16705 bp, 16 predicted proteins | sample JacPinW_OM3H0_M3_FD_187971 | JGI IMG/M metagenome (GOLD analysis project Ga0209331, IMG submission 187971) | Forest soil microbial communities from Algoma, Ontario, Canada - Jack Pine, Ontario site 1_JW_OM3H0_M3 (SPAdes) (version 2) | ecosystem: Environmental > Terrestrial > Soil > Boreal...
CGACATACGAGTTGTCATGGCCGTAGCAGGTCGAAGCCTGCACGACTGCCGCCTTGGCGACGCCGGACTTGTCCATGGCGTCGAGCAGCGCTTCGGCCGCCACCGGACGCGTGCGCGACCAGTCCGATTGGTGGCCGCCGAGCGGCGCGCGCGGGTAGCGCAGGTCGTCACTGGCAATGATGTGCGGATGGACATCGATGATAGCGGACATCGCCTGGTTTCCTTCGGAACATGTGTTTGGGTCGGTTGAAATGACGTGCGGGTGGATATCCATGATCGAGGACATGGTTTGCCCTCAGTGCCGCTGCGGATCAACGACACGTTTTTCATTGCCTTCGTCACCCCGGTCTTGCAAGGAATGATCGCGACTTCCACCCGCTTACCTGTTTGAAGAGATATTCGATTCGGTCATTCTATCCAGGACGGACGCGTGGCGACCCGGGCGGATTGGCAGCCGACCCATATTCATGCAGAATTCCTGAGCGCGCTGCGCCGGCAAGCTCAGGATCTCCAGCAACTCGAGCAAAACAGGGAGGGAGCCGCATGTATCGACATATCCTGATTCCAACCGATGGCTCGGAGCTGGCACACAGAGCGGTCGTGCATGGGTTGTCGCTGGCGAAAGCGGTGGGAGCCAAGGTCACCGTTGTTACTGTTGAAGCTTCATTCAACGTCTATGATGTACCTGCTTCCCGAGAGAACCTGATGACCGCCGCCTTCGACGAGTACGCCAAGCACGCGCGGGAGCACGCCACTTCGATTCTGGATGGAATGGCTAATGAGGCGAAGGTCGCCGGTGTGCAGTGCGAGACCGCGCAGGTCATCCAGGATCACCCGTACCAGGCGATAGTAGCCACCGCAAAGGAGAAAGGCTGCGACCTCATCGTGATGGCCTCTCACGGAAGAAGCGGGCTCGCAGCGGTGCTGCTCGGCAGCGTTACCACAAAGGTCCTCACGCATACGACCATTCCGGTTCTCGTTTGCCATTGAGGCCATGAGCTGATCGAAGTTCGCGCCCAGATGCCATGACAGCCCGAATGCATGGCGCTCGGGCGATCGCGAAAGCGAGCGCCATGCCGGCGTGAATGCGTTGCGCAATCGCGGCACACGCCAGCGCATCGAGCAGGTCGTCCGGATCCTCACCACCGTCATGGTGACGCACAGCATGCGGCAGGCGCTGGACTACGGAACACGTATCATCATGCTTCACCAGGGCCATGTGACTCTCGATCTCAGCGGCGAGGAAAAGTCGGCGGTGACGATGGAGGAGCTGTTGCGACTATTTAAACGCAAAGAGGGTTTGCCGGCCGCTGAGGATGAGTTGCTGCTGACCTGACGTCACGATCTGCTGCTTAGGAGCTGTTCACGACACGCGCGAGGCGTTTTTTCTTCCGCCAGGTGTGAGCTCGTGCTTGTCGAGCGGACCGTCGTGCTGCATTCTTTGCCATACGACCGCGTGTCTGGAGCAGGATCCCGATGGCAACCGCAAATGGCATCAAGGTCGTCGGATTTCATGACTTGCCCGGCGGCGGGCAAGTGGTGGTACGCAACAACATCGCCTATGTGGGCCACGTGAAGCCGCCCGACGGCACCAGCATAATCGATGTCTCCGATCCGTCGAAACCGCGCGATCTCGCGCGCATCAGCGTTCCGGAAGGCACGCTGTCGCACAAAGTACGGGTTGAAAACGGACTGATGCTGGTCAACCGCGAAGTGTTCCCGATTGGACGGGTCGATCCTGATTTCAGGGGCGGGCTCGAGGTTTTCGACGTCAGCAACCCGGCGAAGCCGCGGCGAATCACGAGCTGGCCCGCACGCGGAATGCATCGTTTCACGTTCGATGGTCGTTACGTCTATGGATCACCTGAATTCGACGGCTATCGCGGCAACGTCGTTTCCATTATCGACTTCGCGGATCCCTCCCGGCCACAGGAGGTAGGCCGCTGGTGGATGCCCGGCCAATGGGTCGCCGGCGGCGAAAGACCGACCTGGGAGGGAACCGCACATCGCTGCCACCACCCGATACGGGCGGGCAATCGCCTGTACACGAGCTACTGGCACGGCGGTTTCGTGATCCTCGGAATCGACGATATCAGCAAGCCGGAATTCATATCAGGGCTCGATTGGAGCCCACCGTTTCCCTGGCCCACTCACACCGCTTTGCCCGTCCCGTTTCCAGTGCGCGGACGACGTATCATGCTGGTCGCGGACGAAGACGTGGTGCGGCTCGAAATGTCCGCGCCGGCCTTTCTCTGGATCGTCGATATCACAGACGAAACTAAGCCGATCCCATTTGCCAGTTTCCAGGTGGCGGAGGAGGACGGTTCGCGGAAGGTCGATTACACCGGCATGCATCAGTTTTGCGAGGAAATCCGCGGCACCGAGATTCCGATCGCCTGGTTTGCGCACGGTCTTCGCATCGTCGATATCGCCAACCCGCATGCACCGCGCGAAGTCGCCTCATTCATACCGGACGTTCCAGCGGGGGCAACGCGGGTGCAAAGCAACGACGTGTGCTTCGACGACCGCGGCCTCATTTACCTGATCGACCGCACGCGCGGGCTGCATATTCTTGAGCGAACATGAGGGCTGCGGAAACGGGAGGCGCAGGCGCCCTCGCAGGAGAACAAGCATGAGCACGGGATCATGAGTCTGATCATCCGTCACGCCCGCGTGAGGAACCAAAAGGAAACCGTCGATATCGCAATCGAGGGGGAAAAGATTTCCGCCGTTGCGGTCAATCTTCCAAGCAGCGCCCCCAACGAAATCGATGCTGGCGGCAATCTGGTTGTGCCGGGTCTTTTCAACTTGCATTACCATGCGGACAAATGCCTCTTGGGGGAGATCATGCGGCCGAACGTTTCCGGCACGCTCCCCGAGGCGATCGAGATCACCAACGATTTCAAGCGCAACTACGACCCCGTAGAAGTGGCCGCACGCGCCGTGCGGACCCTCGAGCAAGGCGTCAAGAACGGCACCACATTCTTTCGGCTGTTCTGCGACGTTGGAACTATTGGGGGGTTGCGCGCTGCGCGTGGCCTCTTGCTCGCCCGCGAGAAGATGAAAGACTACTGCCGGATTCAGGTGGTCGCCTTCCCGCAAGAAGGAATCGTCCGCGATCCCGGTGCCGCCGAACTCATGGAAGAAGCGATTAAGGAAGGGTGCGACGTAGTCGGCGGGCTGCCCTGGTACGAATACACGGACGACGAAGCACGCCGGCATATCGATATCTGCTTCGGCATGGCGATCAAGCACGATCTCGACATCCACATGCTGGTGGACGACACGGACGATCCCAACTCCCGCAGTCTGGAATATCTGGCGCTCAAGACCATGCGCGAAGGTTTCCAAGGCCGTGTCGCGGCAAGTCACTGCGGGGCCATGGCCGCATACAACGATGTTTACGCGGCCAAGGTCGTGGACATGGTGGCGACCGCAGGCATAACCATTTCGGTCAATGCGCACATCAATCTCGTCTGCTCGGCACGGCTCGATCGCGAGCCGAGGCGGCGTGGCATTGCTAGAGTGAAGGAGTTGCTCGCGCGCGGCGTCAACGTCGCTACTTCGCAGGACGACGTGAACGACCCATATTATCCGTTCGGCAAGCCCGATCCGCTCGAATGCGCCTTGATGATGGCGCACGTGGCCCAGCTCACGCTGCCGCATGAGCTCGAAGCGGTGATGGATATGATAACCGTGAACCCGGCGCGGGCGGCGCGGGTTGCCGACTATGGCATTGCCGCCGGCATGCGTGCAGATCTCGTCGTGGTTGGCGCGCCCTCGGTGCACGAGGCTCTTCGCCTGCAGCCGCCGCGGCTGCATGTGTTCAAGGACGGCCGCGAGGTCGCACGCTCAGTGCTCACGCAGGAGTTGCTGTCGCATCGTGCGTCGAGTTGAGCAAAGAGAATGAACTATGCCGGAACGCAACCATGACCGCGAAAAACTCGACCTGATCGTTCGCAACGGAACATTGGTGATTCCCGGCGTTGGTCAAGTCAGGGCTGACGTCGGTGTCGCTGGCGGCAAAACCGTCGCATTGGCCGCAAATCTCGATGTATCCGCGGCAGACATTTATGACGCGACAGGCCGCACAGTTCTCCCAGGCATTTTCGACCCCCACATCCATCTCGGAAATGAGCAGTCGTATGAGAGCGAGGCCGAGACCGAGACCAGGGCTGCCATCATTGGCGGTGTCACCACGGTCGGGATTTTTCTGCGCAGCCTCGAGGATTCGTATTTTCAGCACCTCCCGGCCTTCTGCAGGGCGATGAATGAAGGCAGCTACGTGGATTCCGTTTTCCACCCCCAGATTTTCACCGAAGAGCAGATCGAGGAAATTCCCGGCTACGCACAGCAATACGGTATTCGTTCATTCAAGTTCTACATGTCGGGGATGCCGGGAATCGTGAAGTCGGTGACTGACGACGTTCTCCTGCAGGGTTTTCGGACCGTGGCGTCGCTCGGCAGCGATGCAGTCGCCTGCGTTCATTGCGAGACCGGGGCGCTCATTGACCGGGCCCGCAACGAGCTCAAGGCGCGCAAGCCCGAGGGGACGCTCGCCGACTGGGAGGATGCGCATCCCGCCGTGGCGGAAGCACTCGCGATCCAGACGGCACTCTATCTCGCCAGGATCGCCGGAGCTCATCTCTACGTCGTGCACTTGTCCAGTCGCCAGGGCCTGGAGGTCGTTCGCGACGCGCGACGCGCCGGCATGCAGTTCACGGTCGAGACGACGACGCCCTATCTCGGGATCAACAGCGGCGATCCGAACGGCTTCCTGGCCAAGATGGTGCCGCCCGTGCGCACGCCCGAGCACCAGACAGCACTGTGGGAGGGGCTTCTGGAAGGTTCAATCAACACGGTCGGTACGGACAACACTTCACGTGCGCGCGCGACCAAAAGGCCGGAAGCCGGTCTGCATGGGTCACGGCCGGGGCTGCCGGCACTCGGCACGCATTTGCCCGCGTTGTTACACTACGGCCGCGTGCGCGGCGTTCCGCTTGAAATTCTGATCGAGCGGGCGACCCGCAGCCCCGCTCGAGTCTACGGCATCTATCCGCAGAAAGGCACGATCGCCATCGGCTCGGACGCAGACCTCGTGGTGGTCGACCTCGAGGAGGAACGCGTCGTGCGCGCCAGCGACCTGCAGGGAATGTCGGATTTTTCTCCCTTCGAAGGAAAGAAGCTGCGCGGCTGGCCGGTCGCAACCATCAAGGCTGGTAAGATCGTTGTACGGGAGGGCAAGATCACCGCAAAACCAAATGGCCGCTATCTGCCCCGCACGTCCGGCCCCGCGCAGCAATTCCCTTGGTTCGGAGGCAAGGGGGCGGGTTTCAAACCCGCCCCTACAGAGGACCGCGCTTAAGCGCACCTCTATTGGACAAAGCGCGTGAGCTGATCGACCGGTTTGCCCGTTGCTGCGGAAAGATAGCTCATATCGACATAGTTCGGAACTTTTGCACTCACGTCGCTTTTGCTGAAGCCGAAGACCGGTCCTTGGCTCGCCACGTTGATCATGGTGCGCACATCGGCCCGTACGTCCCAGATGCCATGTTTCCACGCTTCGGCTATGACTTCCTTGCTCACCCCGGTATATTCCGTGATCAGGCGTACGGCCTTCTCCGGATTTTTGACGTAAAACTCGAGCGAATCTGCATACGCTTTCAGAAATTTCACGGCTGTCTCGCGATCCTTGAGAAAGTCGGTATTGGCGGCAAGAATTTGGTTTCCACCGCCATACTTCTCCGTTTGTCCGATATCGCAGCACGCCGGATAGTAGGCATAGCCTTCGACCACCGCCCGATCGATCACCGGAGACCATAGCACCAGGCCGTCGAGATCTCCGCTCTTGAGCGCCTGCAGCTCGGCCGGGCCGGCCGAGGTGGTGTTGAGCAGGCTGACCCTGGAGAGGTCCACGCCATTTTCCTTGGCGGCAAGCGTGAACAGGATGGCTACATAGCTCCCCGGTGGCCGGCCAAGGCGCTTGCCTTCGAGATCCTTCCAGGAATTGAGCTCCACGCCCTTGCGCATGATCAAGTTCTGTCCGCCCAACTGCTCGCCCGCCACGATCTTGACATTGGTAACATTCTGCTCGGCCATAACGGCCGGGCTTTGATAGCCCAGAGTACCGATCTCGACGCCGCTCTGAAGGTTGCGCTGCATCTCGGCATTGGTACCCGCAGGGATGTACTCGACACGGAACCCGGATGCCTCCGCAAACGGGCCGATGCCCCACAATGGGATTCCGCTGACACTGCGCGCAACGGTGATGCGGACGGGCTTGGGTGTGTCGGCGCGCGTATCGCACCCCGCAGCTATGATCCCTGCTAGAAGCGCAAGCGCCAAGATGCCCGAGCACCTCCAGATGCATGTTCGCATTGTACGCGTCCTTCCCTGGGATAAAACACGACCGTGAAATTTACGACGAACGGGGCGGCAAAGTCACGCAATCCTATGGCCAGGCAGCGGCGTTGCGTTTCCGAAGTTGCTATGAAAGGGGTACTGCACGGCGTCACAGAGGAAGACGATGTTGGCCGCGGAAAGAGTGGTGGCTATCGAGGAACACTTCTGGATTCCCGAATTGCGCGACCGCTACAGCGGGCCGCGGGGGATCTCTGCCCACACGCCCGCGCAGCAACTTGATGACCTCGGCGAGATCCGGCTTCAAGACATGGATACCGCGGGTATCGACATGCAGGTGATCTCGCATATGCAGCCGGGGACACAGATATTCGATGCCGAGACCGCGGTGGTCATGGCACGCAAAGCTAATGACGCGCTGCATGCAGCGATCTGCGCGCACCCATCACGGTTCGCGGGCTTTGCCGAGCTGCCCACGGTCAACCCCAAGGCCGCAGCCGACGAGCTCGAGCGCATGGTCACGCGTCATGGCTTCAAGGGCGCCCTGATCAATGGCTTGACCGCAGGAGCCTTTCTCGACGAGAAGCGCTTCTGGTGCATTTTCGAGCGCGCGCAGGCGCTCGACGTGCCGATCTATATCCATCCCGGCATTCCGCACCCTGCCGTCACCCAGGCGTACTATTCAGACTATCGTCGAGGCGATTTCCCGTTCCTGTCTGTGGCATGGGGATTCACCGCGGAAACAGCCATTGCGGCCATCCGGCTCGTCGTGAGCGGGCTGTTCGACGCCTATCCGGGGCTCAAGATCATTTTGGGGCACCTCGGCGAAACCATTCCATTCACGCTGTGGCGCTGCGACTGGATCATCCGCAATGTCGGGGGCAAGTCGGCTTTCGCCGATACGTTTCGCGAGCATTTCTACCTCACCACCAGCGGCAACTTCCAGCAATCGGCCCTCGCCTGCTGCATCGCCGAGCTTGGTATCGACAGGATCATGTTCGCGGTAGATTATCCTTACAATTCGAGCGCGGAGGGAGTCGCATTCATCCGCGCCGCCCGCATCAGCGACGCAGACAAGGCAAAAATTCTGCACGGCAACGCGGATCGCCTGCTTCGGCTTGCCTCGTGAGATCGGTGCCCGAAGAGAATGATTAGCATCAGCAAGGAAGCCTCACCCATGGTGATACCGAGGGACTGAATGGAGCGCGCGTTAAATCCCATTCTGGGTCCGAACAGATTCAAATTCGGCCTGTTCAATGCGAACTGCGATGGCGGCTTCACCATCAGCAAGGCGCCGGAACGCTGGCGGTGCGAGTGGGACGACGTAGTCAAAACCTGCGTCATGGCGGATGAGGCCGGCATTGATTTTATTCTGCCCGTCGCGAAATGGCGCGGGTTGAGCGGCGAAGCGGACAACCTTGGCCGCTCGTTCGAGACTATGACGCACAGCGCTGCCATCGGCGCGCTGACCAAGCGGATCGGCCTGTTCTCAACCGTTCACGTACCCCTGGCCACGCCCGCTTTCGTCGCCAAATGCATCGCGACGATTGATCACGTGACACACGGCCGTGCCGGGCTCAACATCGTGTGCGGCTGGAACCAGGACGAGTTCGATGTGCACGGTGTCACAATCGATCCGGAGTCCCGGTATGACCAGGGGCTCGAATGGTTCAGGATCTACGCCAAGCTCTTGGAGGGAGGGCCGCCGTTCGACTGGGACGGCGAGTTCTACAAGCTCCGCGGCCTGACGACGAACCCGCTCACCGTGCAGCGACCTCGACCGCCCATCATGTCCGCTGGGTTTTCCCCCAAGGGCCGTGACTTCGCCGCCCAAGCGGCTGAGCTCCTCTTCACCTCGGTTTCCAACATGGAGCGGGCGCCGGCAATCGTCAGAAGCGTGCATGATTTTGCCGCGCGATATGGCCGCAAGGTCCAGGTCTTCACAACGTGCCATATTGTGTGCCGACCGACGCGCAAGGAGGCAGAAGATTTCTACTATTACTATGCCGAGGAGATGGCGGACCGGGAATCGCTCGCGTACATCGTGCAGCAAAAAGTAGCGACCGCCGGCAGCGATACCTCCAAGGCTGAGCGGCCCGACACCAATCCCCAAGCCAATACGCGCAAGCGCGGCAAGGTTTATCCCGGTACTTTCCCCGGCTGCTACATCATCGTCGGTACGCCCGACGACGTGGCCGAGGAGATGATCGAGATGAGCTCGGCCGGGCTCGCCGGCGCATCCATCTGTTTTCTGGATTACCTCGCAGCCATGCCGTATTTCATCCAGGAGGTGCTGCCGCGGCTGGAGCGCGCCGGCCTGCGTGAAGCGAGCGCGGTCAGCCGGCGTCGCTCCGCGAGGGCTTGAGCTCGATGGCGCGCGATCCGCAGGTCGATCTGGTTTTTGCGCACATGACGCCGCGCTATTTGGCGACGGGCGTGGATCCGAACGATCTGCAACGGTTGGTGCGCAGGATCGAGCGCTGGGAGGACTGGTGTCGCATCTGGAGCGATGAAGCCGCACGCCACGAAGATTGGGCGGCTGACGCTGCAAAGCGCAATCGCACGATCACCGCATCCGAGGGCAATCTGCGCGCGTCGATTTACTATCACTACGCCAAACATCTGTTTGCCCACGATGCGGCGCAATACCTTGCGGCGCATCGGCGCATGCTGGCCTGTTATCAGGCCGCGGCGGCAATGGCGGATCCGCCGGTTGAGCGCATCACAATTCCTTTTGGCTGCGCGGAGCTGGCCGGCAATCTGCGGCGGCCTGCGCATATGGCGCGTCCGCCCGTCGCGATCATTCTGCCCGGGCTCGACGCGTGCAAGGAGGAGCTGCATACATGGTGCGAGGCCTTTCTGCGTCGTGGAGTTTCGACCCTGGCGCTCGACGGACCCGGACAGGGAGAGACCGCATTCAAGCTCCCGATCACCGCGCAATGGGGAAAGGTGATCGGAGCCGTGATCGATCTTCTGGAAGCGCGCACCGACGTGGACGGCCGCAACGTCGCCGTGGTCGGTCAGAGCCTGGGCGCGCTCTATGCACCGCTGGCTGCTGCGTTCGAGCCGCGCATCAAGGCCTGCGTGTCGAACTGCGGGCCGTTCGATTTCGGCGCCGTGCTGCCGACAATGCCCGCGGCCTCGCAGGAGACTTTCCGCGTCAGGAGCCATGCCAGCTCGTTGGATGAAGCGCGGGAGATCGCGCGTGGCCTCACCCTCGCGGGTGCGGCGCAGCAGATAAAATGTCCGCTGCTCGTCGTATACGGCGCCGGCGACAAAATGATTCCAGTGGCCGAGGGCGAGCGCCTGGCTCGCGCAGCTGGCGGCCCGACAGAATTTGTCGTGTTCGAGGAGGGCAACCACGTATGCTTCAACATCAGCTACAAGTTCCGGCCCCTGACCGCCGATTGGACAGCTGAGCGTTTAGCCGAGACCGCACACGCAAGATAATGCGGACGCCTGCCGCCACGCCAAAGGAGCACAATGAAATGATGCTCGGCTCTTACACGCTGCCCAATCCGTACAGCGTCGGGAGCACCGACTACCTCGCCGGCATCAATTTCGAACGCATGCGCTCGGAGCGTCTGCGCAAGGCACAGGCGGCACTCAAGCGTTACAACATGGCAGCTGCCTTGTTCGTGCGACCCGAAAACATGCGTTACACCATTGCGGTGAAAGGGCACGCCTTTTGTCCCCAACTCAGCTATGCCCTCGTTTTCGCCGAGCACGATCCCATTCTCTACGAGCTTGGCGACATGGTCGAGCATCAGAAGCTATACTGTCCATGGCTCAAGTCGGAAAACATTCGTTTTTCCTATTCGTGGCTGGATTCGATCTGCGGGCCAGAAGGAGCGCAGCAGGAGGCCAAGCGCTTTGCGTCCAGCATTGTCGCCGACCTCAAAGCGAACGGTGTTTTCGGCGAGCGCATCGGTATCGATGGGCTGGACGAGGTGGGGCGCGCGGCATTGCGGGCGGAAGGCGTGGACCTGGTCGACGTAAAACCGGCGATCATGGAGGCGCGCCGCTGCAAGACACTGGACGAGCTTGCATGCATCGAGACGGCAATCGCCATTTCCAACAACGGTTACGCCAGCTTCATGGATTTCAAACCGGGGATGCGCGAACGCGATGGCGGCGCCGCCATGCACGAGGCCATGATTCGCGCCGGAGCCGAATTCGCTTCCGGCGGCGTCCGCTCGAAGCTGAATACTTACGACGTCTACCACCACGGCAATACTGATCGCATTGTCGACGCCGGCGATCTTGTAGTGGTGAACACGTGTGGCACGACGTTTGCAGGTTATCGAGTCTGCATCTATCGGAGCTTTATCTTGGGCCGAAAACCCAACCGCAAAGAGCGCGACTTTTACGCACGCTGCCGTGACCGCGTATATGCCATCATCGATGCGATGAAGCCGGGGGCGACCACGGCCGATGCGGCAAAGGCGCTGCTGCCATCGAACACCTGGGGTTATCCAGCGGAGCAATCGCTGGTGGTGGCGGAAGTTGGTCACGGAATCGGCATGACGTACGAGGAGCCCGTTATCAGTCGAATCTGGTCCTTCGATCATCCGCAGACGCTCGAGCCGGGGATGGTGGTAGCGGTGGAATGCCGCGAAGGCGAATGGGGCTACGGCGGCGTCCGGCTCGAAGAGATGGTTTTGGTGACCGAGACTGGCAACCGCATTCTGAGCAACTGGCCGGCGGAGGAAATCATCCCAGTGGCCAGCGTGCTCGGTTAGGCATTGGAGAAAGGCAAGATCATGCAGGGATTTCGGTCGATTGCTGCCGCGGTGATTATCCCAACGGCAATATTGCTGCTAGGCCTGGGCAGCTACCCCGCACGCGCGCAGCAGGACAAGAAGCCGATCCGCATCGCATCGGCGCGTGGGATCCATTTCGTCGCACTGTGGGGCCTCGGGCCGTTCGCGGAAAAACATGGCCTGCGCACTGAAATGGTCGCCGCCATGACCAACGCCGATCAGCAGCGCGCGCTCCAGGTTGGCGGCGCGGAAGTTGCAACCCAGGGGTATCAGAACCCGGCCATCATGGCGGAGCAGAACGTCACCAACGTCAAGGTCATCTCCGGGCTTTATCTAGGCGGACAGAACTTGATCATGCGCAAGGGCGTAGACCTCAAAACCTGGAAGGACTTGGAAGGCAAGAAGATCGGCCGCGCACCGGGGACATTTGCGCAGATATTGTTCATTCTGGCGGCCGAGGCCAACAACGTCGACGTTTCCAAGATCAATCTGATCAATGTGACCGCGGCGGGCACAGCAGAGCTGCAGGCGCTTCGGAATGGCGATCTCGACGGGCTTGTGATGTTCTCGCCGACCGTCGATCGCGGCGTGGTCGAGGGTTATGCCTACTATCCAGCGTGTTGCGATATTTCCTCTACCCCTACCTTCGATGGTCGCAATCAGCTGCTCGCCGCAAACACGGAATTTCTGAAGGACCGCCAGACCGCCGTGAATTTCCTCAGGGCTTATGTGGAGGCGGAGAATTATTACCGACAGAACCGGGACAAAGCCATCGAGGTCATCATCCAGTTCACGGGCGTCGGCAAGGACGTGATCGTCGAGGCGCTCAAACACGCCACGCTGGAGCACCGGGTCGACATACCGACCGCGGTTGCCATTGCCAAGGAAGGACCCAAGTTCGGCTTCACCAAGGCTGATATGAGCGACAAGGTCGCATCCTATTTTGATCTCAGCTATCTTTCTGAGGCCACCGGCAAGCCGATCAATCAACTCGGTACGTTGCAAAAATGAACCTTCTCCTCGCGGGCCGCAGCCCCTACGGTTCGGTAGGGTCGACAAAGGCGCGCGCTCCACAGGTCCTTCACCCGCTAAGGCGCGCGCCGTGCCCACGGGGTCGAGGGAGAGTGAGGTGAGCGGATTTCGATATGGAACGTCGGCTTTGCGAGGCGGGCTGATCGCCTTTGCGCTGGCCATCGGTTGGTCTGCGCCGATGAAAGCGGCGGAAGGCGATCTCAAGCTTCTGCGCGCCACGCTGTCGCGCAGCCTTTCCGCTCCCTTCATCTGGGGGTTGAATCCGATTGGCGAAAAATATGGCCTGCGCGCGCAGGTCCTCGACGCCATGACCAACGCGGATCAGCAGCGCAACATCCAGACCGGGGCAGTCGAGGTCGGCTCGGTCGGCTATCAGACCGCTGCTGTCATGGCCGAGCAGAATATCGGCAATGTGAAGATCATAGCGGGCATGTACGTTGCCGGTCAGAACCTGATCATGCGCAAAGGAGTCGAGCTGAAATCCTGGAAGGACATTGAAGGAAAGAAGATCGGCCGCCCGCCTGGATCCTATGCCGCCATCCTCTTCACGCTTGCGGCCGAGATCAACAAGGTGGACCTGTCAAAGGTGAACCTCGTCAACATCACTCCGGCCGGAGCTCCCGAGCTGGCTGCGCTCAAGAGCGGCGACCTCGACGGGTTCGTGATGTGGTCGCCCGTGATCGATCGCGCGGTTATCGAAGGCTACGGCTACTATCCGGAATGTTGCGATATCGGCGACACAAAGGAATTCGGTGCGGGTAACCAGCTGCTTGCAGCCAATACCGAGTTTCTCAAGGACCGCAAATCAGCAGTCAATTTTCTCAAGGCCTACGTCGAGGCGATGGACTACTACCGTAAGAATCCGGACAAAACTCTTGCGCTCGTCGCGCAATATACCGGAGGTGCACCGGCCGTCCTGAGCGAGTCCATGCGGCATTCGGGTTGGACCTATCGCGTGGACATCCAGAATGCGGTCAATGTCGCCAAGCAGGGCCCAAAATTCGGGTTCACCAGAGCTGACGCGAGTAGCAAGGTGCCCGCCTATTTCGACCTCAGCTATCTGGCAGAAGCCACGGGAGAATCTGTCGAGCAGCTCGGCACATATGGACGCTAGACGCGCTAGCTTGAACGGCCGCGAGGCGATATCGGAAAAAGCACGCCGACCGCTTGGCCAGTGGCGAGTCGCACTCCCGCATGCGCCCGGGCGGCTGGCGTGGTACCGCATGGCAAGACGCGCCCTGTTGCCGGTCGTGCTGCTCGCACTTTGGCAGTACGCTTCCACAGCCGGGATCTTCGATCCAAGCTTCGTGCCCTCCCCGATGACCGTGCTCCGGTCCTGGTGGGAATGGATCTTTGGACCGCGCTCCGAGCTCGCCTGGTACTCCGGGACCTGGCTGGAATACGTCTGGCTCAGCGCCTGGCGCGTGCTGGTGGGCTTCGCGGTCGCCTCGGGAATAGGCATCAGCGTCGGCGTGCTGATCGGCTGGTTCGAGCTCATCAAAGATATGCTCGACCCGATCGTGCAGGGGCTGCGCCCGATTCCAATGACGGCATGGCTGCCGTTCGCGACCTTTATTTTCGGCATTCGCGAGAGTGCCGCGATCTTTCTCATTGCCATGGGCTCGTTCTTTCCGATCGTGGTGAGCTGTACGATTGGCGCGGAGCAGACCCCAAAGAACCTGGTGCGCGCCGCATTGATGCTCGGCACATCGCCGCGCATGCTGCTGCTTCGGGTCGTGCTCCCCTCGGCGCTGCCCTACATCTTCAATGGGCTACGGGTCGGGCTCGGCATCGCCTGGGTGCTGGTGATCGTGTCGGAGATGCTCGCGGTGAAAGGCGGCATCGGCTACGCGATGTGGACGGCATATCAATTCGTGCGCATCGATCTCATTATTGCTGCGATGTTCACGATGGGGCTGCTTGGCCTCGCGAGCGACCGGATGCTCCTTGTGCTCAATCGGAGACTGCTGCGGTGGAATACGGGGCTGCGGGCACGCTAGGACAGAGCGCTGCTGGCCGGATCGAATGCCAATCGGTGCGCAAGACGTATCGCGACGCCGCCGAAGGCACCGAGGTCCTGGCGCTCGATGGGCTCACGCTCGCCATTGAGCCCCGAGAGTTCTTGACTTTGCTCGGCCCGAGCGGCTGCGGGAAATCGACGTTGCTCAACATTCTTGCCGGCTTCGAAAAGCCCGACGCTGGAAAAGTGCTTCTCAACGGCATTCCGATCGAGCGCCCGGGGCCGGATCGCGGCGTTGTGTTCCAGGACTATGCGCTGTTTCCCTGGCTCAACATCCAGCAGAACGTGGAGTACGGGCTGCGCGAGAAGGGCCTCGCCAAGAGCGAAACGCACGCCATCGCGCAACGCTTTCTCGCCATGGTCGGGCTGAGCGGGTTCGAGCGCCGCTTCCCTCACGAGCTCTCCGGCGGCATGCGCCAGCGCGTCGCGCTGATAAGGGTGTTGGCGATCGACCCGAAGATTCTGCTGATGGATGAGCCGTTCGCCGCCGTTGATGCACAGACGCGCACGATCCTGCAGGAGGAATTGCAGCGCCTCTGGATGCAAACGCTCAAGACTGTCGTGTTCGTTACCCACAGCGTCGACGAGGCCATTTACCTCGCCGATCGCGTCACAGTGATGACGGCGCGGCCGGGAGTGGTGAAGGCGATTGTGCCCATTGAGCTGCCGCGGCCACGCGATTCAACATCGGACGGGTTCAATCACTATCGGCGCGCAATCACGCAACTCATCGAGGTGGAATCGCGAAAGGTGTTTGCAGCGGCAGCCTCATAGGCATTTACCCGATGTGCCATAAACATCGCCTCTATTCGATTACCTCGTCGGCGCGCAGCAAGAAGGATTCGGGGATCGTCAAGCCGAGTGCCTTTGCGGTCCTGAGGTTGACCACCAGATCGAATTTGACCGGCTGCTCCACGGGTAAGTCCGCCGGCTTGGTGCCTTGCAAAATCTTGTGCACGTATCCGGCGGCACGCCGAAACAAGTCTGGCTGACTCGCTCCGTAAGACATCAGTCCGCCAGCGAGCACATTTTCCCTCAGCTGATACATGGCAGGCAGGCGATGCCTGGCCAAGAAGTCGAGGATCCATGGGACGTGGAGCTGATGGAAGGGATCGCCGGTCATCGTGAAAGCATCGGGGCGCTCCTGCATCATCGCCGCGAAGGCACTTTCGAACTCGTCGGAACTGCCCATCTGCACGAAAATCATTTGTACTCCCAACCCCGGCGCTGCGGCGCGGAGTTCTTCGCGGTAGGCGACATGCGAGGCATTATCCGGATTCAAGAGGAAAGCCACCCGCGAAACCGCAGGGATGACCTCCTTGAGGAGCTGCGTCCGTTTGGCGCCAATGTCTGGACCGAGGACGGTATTACCCGTGAGATTACCGCCGGGACGTGCAAGACTCCCCACGAGGCCGCCCCTCACCGGATCACCGACCGAAATCGCGACAATGGGGATGGTCTTTGTTGCCGCCATTGCCGCGCCGGCGGGTGCCGTACCGTACACGGCAATTACATCGACAGGGAGACGCACCAACTCCGTCGCGGCTGCGGTGAGGCGGTCGGGCCTCCCTTCCGCCCTCCGGTATTCAAACGCGATGGTCTGACCCTCGATGTAGCCGAGGTCGTGTAATGCCAGGCGGAAATGCTTCCAAATGGGTCCATCGTCGATAATGCCGATTAGCGGGAGCTTTGCAGGGCGTTGTTGTGCGCCCGCCACAAGTGGCCATACTGCGGCTGTGCCACCTAGAAGCGATATGAACTGTCGTCGCCGCATGCAGCCTCCGCGACGCTCAAAACCACGCGAACGGCCTGAACGATAGCACATTCGCCAGGCGGTGTTGGAACGGCGTCAGAGGCCAGAGTTGCGAGCAGGATCCTGCCTAATCTAACCGAAAGGTACGCGGCTATTGTAGCTGCTGCTTCACCTTTTCGAGCCCGGCGTTGACGCACTCCTCGTCTTTGCCGGGCGAGCCGGACAAGCCAACGCCGCCGATCACATCATTACCGACCTTGATAGGCACGCCACCATTGATCGCGATCACATGCGGCAGCGTGGTCTGCTCGCGCCGCACCGGGCGCGTCTTCATTTCCTGAAGGAAGGCCTCGGTGGTCATCTTGAAGGCGTTCGCAGTATAGGCCTTGCGCCGCGCATTCTCGACCGTATGGGGCCCGGAACCGTCGCCACGCAGGGATACAAGCGTTTCGCCGTCGCGATCGACCACTACCACAGATGTGGCGTAACCCATCGCCTTGCAGGCGTCGAGCGCGCCGTTGGCGATGGCAAGCGCGATGGAAAGGCTTAGGTCCTTGTGCTGCAGGAGCTGCGCGGAGGTGGGGGTGGCAAGCGTCAAGGCGAGACTAGCGGCTGAAGCAAGAAGCATCACTGTGCGCGGCATGATTGATTTCTCCCCAGATATGTTCCGGCATTGCTCGAATAAACCCGAGCCGACGTAAATCGTAGGCATTTTCTGAACTGGTTGGAAGCCCAGTGCGAAAATGCTATCACATCACACCCTGCCTGGCGCTGGAT
>Ga0209331_1000359_pt1 | contig 16679 bp, 13 predicted proteins | sample JacPinW_OM3H0_M3_FD_187971 | JGI IMG/M metagenome (GOLD analysis project Ga0209331, IMG submission 187971) | Forest soil microbial communities from Algoma, Ontario, Canada - Jack Pine, Ontario site 1_JW_OM3H0_M3 (SPAdes) (version 2) | ecosystem: Environmental > Terrestrial > Soil > Boreal...
CCTCAACGCGATGGGCGAGCCGATCGACGGCAAGGGGCCGTTGCCGCAAGGGCCGTCGCCGATGCCCTATCGCAACGCGCCGCCGCCGGCGCATTCGCGCAAGCGTGTCGGCGCGCCGCTCGATCTCGGCGTGCGGGCGCTCAATACCTTTCTGACCTGTTGCCGCGGCCAGCGGCTCGGCATCTTCGCCGGCTCTGGCGTCGGCAAGTCGGTATTGTTGTCGATGCTGGCGCGCAATGTCGACGCGGATATCACGGTGATCGGCCTCGTCGGCGAACGCGGGCGCGAGGTGCAGGAATTCCTGCAGGATGACCTGGGAGAGGAGGGGCTGGCGCGGTCGGTGGTGGTGGTGGCCACCTCGGACGAACCCGCATTGATGCGGCGGCAGGCGGCTTACTTGACGTTGGCGATCGCCGAATACTTCCGCGATGAAGACAAGGATGTGCTGTGCCTGATGGATTCGGTCACGCGTTTCGCGATGGCCCAGCGCGAGATCGGCCTGTCGGCCGGCGAGCCGCCGACCGCCAAGGGCTATACGCCGACGGTGTTCACCGAATTGCCGAAACTGCTTGAGCGCGCCGGTCCAGGCATCGGCATCGGCACCATCACCGGCATCTTCACGGTGCTGGTGGACGGCGACGACCACAACGAGCCGATCGCGGACGCGGTTCGAGGCATCCTTGACGGCCATGTGGTGATGGAGCGGGCCATTGCCGAGCGCGGACGTTTTCCCGCGATCAACATCCTCAAATCGGTGTCCCGCACCATGCCGAAATCAGCCGATCCGGCCTATCTGCCTGTCATCACAAGGGGGCGTCAGGTGATGGCAACCTACGCCGACATGGAGGAACTGATCCGGCTTGGGGCCTACCGGGGAGGCTCCAGCGCCGAGGTCGATGAGGCGATCCGGCTGCATGATCCGCTCGAGGGCTTCCTGCGTCAGGCCAAGGACGAGGTGACCGGCCTGGATGACGGTTACCGGCAACTTGAGCAAATCCTCGGAACTTTGGAAACGGAACGCTAACTTTGTCAGGCCATCATCCGCGCCACATAAGTAGCGATGCCGGTGGGACCCCTGGGGGATGCCGGTTCTGTCCCGCTTTCAGATCGGGACTTCTGGGGAGTATGAGTCGATGAAGTCACGTGAAACGCTAATCCGCCTGAAGAAGTTTCAGGTCGACGAGAAGCGCCGAAGGGTCGCCCAGATTGAAGGCATGATCGCCGACTTCCAGCGCATGTCGGTCGACTTGGAGCGCGAAATCCACAGCGAACAGGAGCGCGCCGGGATCAACGATCCCTCGCACTTCGCCTATCCGACCTACGCCAAGGCCGCGATCCAGCGGCGGGAGAACCTTACGCGGTCAGCCGACGAACTGCGTATTCAGCTTGAAGACGCCAAGAGCCTGCTGACTGAGGCTTTCGAGGAGCTCAAGAAAGTCGAGCTCCTGGACGAGCGCGATCAGGCACGCGAGCGGGCTGAGGAAAGCGCCCGGGAACAGGCCGATCTCGACAGCATCGGCCTGATGCGCGCGCGCATCGGGGCCATTGCCTGACGCGCGTCCTTACCTCACCTGCAAAGCACCATCAAAACCCGGGCCGCGAGGTCCGGGTTTTTCTTAACTCGGTATCCACCGACCGGCCATCGGCGACTTGGTGGACCGGTTTGGCGCAAGATATGATACGACGGCTCTCGATTGCCGCTTTAGGTGTGTACAAAAGCGATGGGGCATCGCGATTTTGGGGACGCTGAATGCTGACGCCAGCTGAGCTGGTCTGGCTGATTGCCGCCGTTGCGAAGGGGGATGAGGCCGCTTTTGAGCGCCTTTACGCCGCCACGCGGGCGAAACTCTTTGGCGTGGTGCTGCGTATCTTGCGGCGACAGGATCTCGCGGAGGAGGTCATTCAGGAAGCTTACGTCAAGATCTGGAACAGTGCCGGACGGTTCAATCCCGGTCTGTCGTCGCCGATCACGTGGATGACGTCCATCGCCCGAAACCGGGCCATCGACGTCGTGCGCAAACGGAGCGAACTCTCGATCGAAGAGGAACCGGCGGCAATGGAAGTGGCTGCCGACAGCCCGGATCCGCTGGCGCGCCGGGAGATGACCGAAGAGTTGAAGCGGTTGCTGGAGTGCGTCGGCCGGCTGGAGCCGGATCGGCAAAAGCTCGTGCTGCTGGCCTATTACAATGGCTGGAGCCGCGAGCAATTGGCGGCGAAGTTCGAGACGCCGGTGAATACGGTGAAGACCTGGCTGCGCCGCAGCATGATGGACATCCGGGAGTGTCTTGGACTTTAGATGATGGCCTACAGCGAAGACCATATCGCGCTCGCCGCGGAATATGCACTCGGCACTCTCGATGCCGAAGAGCGGGCCCAGGTCGAGACCATGATGTCCGTCGACAAGGATTTCACCGCGATGGTCGGGGCGTGGGAGCACAAGCTCGGTGTCCTGAACCAGATGGTCGGGTCGGTCGAGCCGCGGCCTGAAGTCTGGGACAAGATCAGAACAGCAACAGGACTTGCCGAACCGCAGGCGCCGCTGGTGCTTCCCGACGCGCCGCAGCCGCCGGTCGCTCCCGAAGTCAGCGAACCGGCCGCAGTCGTCGACCCCTCCAACGTCATCCGTTTGTCCACCGAGGCCCGGCGCTGGCGCAATTTTGCGGCGTTGACGACGGCGATCGCAGCCGCACTGGTCGCCATGATCGCAGTCGGGGTTTATCAGCCGGATTTGCTGCCCGAGGGCATTCGGCCCAAACCACGGACGCAGGTGGTTGAGGTAAAGACCCCGTCTGCGCCGACGCCCTCCGCCCAATATGTCGCCGTCCTGCAAAAGGAGGGCGGGTCGCCTGCGTTCATTCTCACGGTTGAGGGGGCGACCAAGAATTTTTGGGTACGCAGGGTCGGTGCCTCCGCCGAGCCCGGCAAGAGTTTTGAACTCTGGCTGATCTCGGACAAACTGCAGCGGCCGCGTTCGCTCGGCGTGATCGGCAACGGCGATTTCACCGCACGTCCGGTGTTGGCGTCCTACGATACCGACACCATCAACACCGCGACCTATGCAGTGACGATCGAGCAGGCGGATGGTTCGCCTGACGGCAAGCCGACGTCAGCGCCTGTCTTTACCGGCAAGCTGATCGAGACCGTTCCGCCAGCCGCGCCCCCGCATTCGCCAGCCCGTTGAATCCCGAAAAAAGAAAACGCCCGTGGGGAGCGGGCGTTTTCGGTAGTCAACTTGGGGGTAGTTGGGGTCTTCTAAATATCCACGTGGCGACTTTGGGGGGCTGGTAAAGAGCCGCGTGAATTCACAAAATCCTTGAGTTAGCGAACGACCGAACCGTTCGAACTGGTGATCGTCACAGCCTTGCCGGCCTTGATGACGCGTGCAGTCTGGGTGTAGTCGTCCGAATTGCTGCGAACCGAGATGCCAAACCCCGCCACTGCGATACCCGCAACGAGCGCGACGACCACGATCTTGAGATGGGTCGAGCGATCTGCGCTGTAGATCGAATGGTTCATGGAAGTCTCCTGCCGCCTTCCTGTCTTGCGGATTTGTCTGCTCTGTCCGCCGACAGGTTCAACATCTCATGGCAGGAAACGTAGGGATTCGGCTTTCGGTTCCTAAGAGGCGATCACAAGACAGTGAAAGGACTTGAACGCCCGCGATCAGGCTTTCGGACAGGAGCGTCCGAAATAGCGGATTTCTAAATGATTGCAGTATGTTATGCTTTTGGAGCATCTCGCGGCGCAAAGAGGCGCCCAATTGGCGCCAGCCGAAAAATCGTTTGCCTGTGACGAAAAAGCCGCGCCGCCGGCGCGGCTATCCGGGCTAGACGCTTCCGACCGTCTTCAGCCGCGCGCGAGGATGGATTTCCGCCTGCGACAAAACGGTGGTTTGCTGCCGGAAGCGCTCGACCAGCGAACGCACGAACGGCCGGACCGCCGCCGAGGTCACCAATACCGGCGCCTCGCCTTCGCGGGCGGCCTGTTCGAAGCGGTCGCGCACCACGGTCATGAACTCAGACAGTTTTGACGGTTGCATCGCCAGGCTGCGTTCCTCGCCCTGGCCGATCAGCGACTCGGCAAAGGCCTGCTCCCATTTTGCCGACAGCGCGATCAGCGGCAGGTAGCCGTTCGCGGAAGTATTTTGGGCGCAAATCTGCCGCGCCAGTCGGGCGCGAACATGTTCGACCATCGTCGCCGGATTGCGCGAAAACGCCAGCGCGTCGGCGATGCCTTCGAGAATGGTCGAGAGATCGCGGATCGAGATACGCTCGGCGAGCAATAGCTGCAGCACGCGCTGAATGCCGGAAATGGTGACCTGGCTCGGCACGATGTCCTTGACCAGTTCGCCTTGCTCCTTCGGCAGATCCTTCAGGAGCTTTTGCACCTCGCCATAGGACAACAGGTCCGACATGTTGTTCTTGAGAAGTTCGGTGAGGTGGGTCGAGAGCACGGTCGCGGCGTCAACCACCGTGTAGCCCTTCAGCGAAGCCTCCTCCTTCAGGCCGGCTTCGACCCATGTCGCCGGCAATCCGAAGGTTGGCTCGATGGTGTGAATGCCGGGCACCCCGACCTGGTTTCCGGCGGGGTCCATCACCATGAACTGGTTCGGCCAGATCTTGCCGGTGCCTGCGTCCACCTCCTTGATCTTGATGATGTAGGTGTTGGCTTCCAGCTGCACATTGTCGAGAATGCGCACCGCCGGCATCACAAAGCCCATCTCGATCGCGAGCGAGCGGCGCAGCGCCTTGATCTGTTCGGTCAGGCGGTCGGTACCGTCAGGGCCATTCACCAGCGGCAGCAGCGCATAGCCGAGCTCGATCTTGAGATCGTCGATCTTCAGCGCGGTTGCAATCGGCTCTTCCGCCGCGGCGCTCGCAGCAGCGGCGGCAGCGGGCGCGGCGGCCGCGATTGCCTCCGCCGCCGAACTGGCGCGATTGCGTTTGCGCGCTGAAAGCGCCAGCGCCGCCGCACCGCCGCCCAGCGCGAGGAAAGGAATCATCGGAATGCCCGGCAACAGCGCCAGCACCAGCATCACGCCGGCCGACATGCCGAGCGCCTGCGGATAGCCCGAAAGCTGCTTCATCAGCGCCTTGTCGGCGGCGCCGCTGACGCCTGCTTTCGAGACCAATAAGCCCGCCGCGGTGGAGACGATCAGCGCCGGCACTTGGGTGACAAGGCCATCGCCGACGGTCAGCAGCGTGTAGGTGCGCGCGGCTTCGCCGAAACCGAGGCCCTGCTGGGCCACGCCGATGATGATTCCGCCGATGATGTTGATGAACACTACCAAAAGGCCCGCGACCGCGTCGCCGCGCACGAATTTCGACGCACCGTCCATGGCGCCGAAGAAGCCGCTTTCGTCTTCCAGCGCCTTGCGGCGCTCCTTCGCGGCCTTCTCGTCGATCAGGCCTGCGGAGAGATCGGCGTCGATCGCCATCTGTTTGCCCGGCATGGCGTCGAGGTGGAAACGGGCTGCTACTTCCGCGATGCGGCCGGAGCCTTTGGTGATGACGACGAAATTTACGATCACCAGAATGGCGAAGACGATAATTCCGATCACGAAATTGCCGCCCATCACGAAATTGCCGAACGCCTCGATGACGTGGCCGGCAGCCGCCGTGCCCTCGTGTCCGCGCGACAGGATCAGCCGCGTGGAAGCAAGGTTGAGCGACAGCCGCAGCATGGTCGAAATCAAAAGGATGGTCGGGAACGACGAGAATTCCAGCGGCGCCTGGATGAACAGCGACGTCATCAGGATCAGGATCGACAGCGTGATTGAGATCGCGAGAAAAAGATCGAGCACGATCGAGGGCAAAGGCAGGATCAGCACCACCAGAATGGTGAGGATGCCGAATGCGAGTGCAAGGTCGCCGCGCCTCAGGATGGTGCCGATTTCACCGATACTCGGAAATCCGGCCCCCGGCGCCGCTCCGCCCTGACCCGCCGTGACATCGACCATGGTTGCTGCTTCCCCCCGCGTATGCCGGTCGCGGGCGCCAAACGTCTGCGCGGCGGCCGAAGGACCACCGTTTCGAAAGAGAGGCACCGCACTGGCGTCCACGGGTACTACTCCCCGGTCTTACGCGGCTGACGACACTCAACTTCTTCACTCGGCAATTTTTGCCCAGTTTATGGTTAGGAAAGCGTTAACGGCGCCCCATCACGTCATTCCGGGGCGCCGCGCCAGCGGCGAACCCGGAATCTCGCAGTAATCGGATCGAGATTCCCCGATGTGCAATTGCGCATCTGAGGTTCGCGCTAACGCGCGCCCCGGAATGACGGATTGGCGAGGGCTCGTGCGGCCTGTTCTGTTGCACTGCATCTGCACGCCCAATATCGCGCCATGTTGCTTGACCCCAGGCCCGCGGGCGACGAAGTTGCTGATGTGCACGCTCCCTCCAATTCATCGAAAGATTCGCCCCTCTTCACTCCGGACTCCGGTCAGGCGTGGGTGAGGCTCGCGCTCGCGCTGGTGATCGGCTCGATCGGCAGCGTCGGCATGTGGTCGGTGGTGGTGGTGCTGCCGGTGGTCCAGGCCGAATTCGGAGCCTCGCGCGGCGCGGTGTCGCTGGCCTTTACGCTCACCATGCTCGGCTTCGGCCTCGGCGGCGTCGCCACCGGCAAAATCACCGATCGCTTCGGCATCGTGGCGGCGATGGCGCTCAGCATCGCCTTTCTCGGGCTTGCCTATGTTCTCGCCGGACTTTCGACCACGCTGTGGCAATTCATTGCCGTGCATGTCCTGATCGGCTTAGGGACCTCGGCGACGTTCGGGCCGCTGATGGCGGAGGCCTCGCACTGGTTCGAGCGCTATCGCGGGCTGGCGGTGACCATTGTCGCCAGCGGCAATTATGTCGGCGGCACGATCTGGCCGCCGCTGGTCAATTGGGGAGTGCAGTCGGCCGGCTGGCGCACCACCCATATCGCCGTCGGCATTTTTTGCGCGGTGGCGATGACGATCATGTTGTTGCTGCTGCGCGCCCAGATCGGCCGGGCGACGCAGCGAAGTCACGCGAACGCGCCGCCGCCGCGGGTCGATCTGCGGCTCTCGACCAATACGGTGACGGCCATGCTGTGCATCGCCAGCATTTCCTGTTGCGTGGCGATGGCGATGCCGCAGGTCCACATCGTCGCCTATTGCGGCGATCTCGGCTACGGCGTGGCGCGCGGCGCCGAGATGCTGTCGTTGATGATGGCGTTCGGAATCATAAGCCGCATCGGTTCGGGGTATCTCGCCGACAAGATCGGCGGCATCCGCACCCTACTGATCGGATCGGTGGCGCAGGGCTTTGCGCTGTTGTTCTATCTGTTTTTCGACAGCCTGAGCTCGCTCTACATCATCTCCGCGATGTTCGGCCTGTTTCAGGGCGGCATCGTGCCGAGCTACGCCATCATCGTCCGTGAATCGATGCCGGCGCGCGAAGCTGCGACCCGGGTCGGCATTGTGATCCTGGCCTCGGTGGCCGGCATGTCGTTCGGCGGCTGGGTGTCCGGCGTGATCTTCGACGCCACCGGCTCCTACGCCGCGGCGTTCCTGAACGGGCTGGGGTGGAATGCGCTCAACATCACCATCATGGTGACGCTATTGATCCGGGCGCGGCAGCGGCTGGCGATGGCGTGAGGCGCTCTATGCCGCCTGGCCTGGCTTGAGCAGAACGCAGCCGCTGATCTTGATGCTGCCGTCGGGCTGCAGCTCCAGCGTGTACAGCGCCTCCCATGGAATGCCGTCGGCGTCGATGATGTGAACGCGCTGGGCGATCTTGCCGTCCGAGGCGCGTGCCTCGCCGAATTCGAAACGCTTGTGGCGATAGACCGGGGCATAGCTGTTGCGGACCATCGACATGAAGATGTCGGCTTGCGGAAATATCTGCTGGATGCCGGGCGCCGCATGGGAGTAAGCCGCCGCCGCATCGTCGCGGCCGAAAGCTTCGACCTGGGCGCGGATGACGCCCTGCGCGGCGGCAACATCGTCGGCGGCGCGGACAGGGGTAGCGAGGCCGATCAACAATGCGGCCAGCAAGGCGAGGGCGCGCATGAAGGGGCTCCGTGGTTGTTTGGTCTTGCCAGGTTACCATCCTGCCAAAGTTATACTAGCAAGGCTAACCACCGGTGAGAGCCGGAACGCGACGCTCATTCAACGGCGGCCCGGCTGATTTCGCCACGCATGCTGAGCAAACCTAGAAGCGCCACCAGCGCGAAAATAAGACCGGCGAAGAACGTGCCTGCCGGGCCGTAGATATCCCAGAGCGCCCCGGCGATGACGCTTGCCGCGAGCATCGCAAGGCCTGTCAGCAGATTGAAGAATCCGTAAGCCGTGCCGCGCAATTCGGGGGGCGAGGCATCGGCAACCAAAGTGGCAAACAAACCTTGAGTGCATCCCATGTGCAGGCCCCACAGCGCGACGCCGACGGCTATACCGCCAAGGTTCGGCATCAAGGCCAGCGCCAGATCGGCACCGGCCAACAAAACCAATCCTGCCGCAAGCAATCCCTTGCGATTGAGGCGGTCGGACAGCACCCCGGCGGGATAGGCCGACAGTGCATAAACGAGATTCATTCCGACGAGAACGGCGGGCACCCACATCACGCTCAGCCCCACATTCTGGGCGCGCAGGATCAGGAAGGCTTCGCTGAAGCGAGCCAGCGTAAACACGACGCCGACCATCACCACGCGCCAGTAAACCGGCCCAAGGCGTTTGATCGCCTGCAGACTCAATGGATTTTTGGCCGCGTCGATCCCGGGCGGCCGCCCCGGTTCCTCAACCGCGAACAGGATCAGCGCCAGCGACAGGAATGCCGGAATCACCGCGATCCAGAACACGGCCTTGAAATTATCCGCCGTCCACCACATCAGGCCGATGCCCAGCAGCGGCCCGACAAAGGCTCCCACGGTATCCAGCGACTGGCGCAGGCCGAAGCTGGCGCCCCGCACATGAACCGGCGCGATATCGGAGATCAGCGCATCGCGCGGCGCGCCGCGAATACCCTTGCCGATGCGATCGACAAAGCGCGCAGCAATCAGCCAGCTGACCGTAGGCGCCAGCGGGAACACCGGCTTGGTGAACGCGGCCAGCCCATAGCCTATGGCCGCGAGAAGTTTGCGCTTGCCAAGCCAATCGGAGAGGGCGCCCGAAAATATCCTGGTGATCGACGCGGTGGCTTCAGCGATGCCTTCGATGAAGCCGACCGTCACCATTGAGGTGCCCAGCACCGTCACCAGATAGACCGGCAGCAGCGCGTGGATCATCTCCGAGGAAATATCCATCAGCATCGACACGAAGCCGAGTACCCAGACCCCGCGCGGAATCTCGGCCAGTGAGTAGCCCGGCTTCGGATTAGCTATCATCCTGCCACCTTGCCGCTTTGTAGGTCGCCCCAAGTTCGTTCATGGCGGCGGGCTCGCCGAGCGCAGTGCCTTGCTCGAACGGGCGCCGCGCCCCGGCAAACGGGTTCATCTGGCCCGCAAGTCGTGGGCTACACGGCTGATGACGTCGCGCAGCCACGCATGCGCGGGCTGGTTGTCAAGCCGTCGCAGCCAGATCATGGCAGCTTCGATCGGCTTAGGCGAACGCGACAGTCGATGGAAAACAAGGTGGTGCGACTCTATCATGTTCTTAGCGACATTCAGCGGAAGCACCGATACCAGGTCCGATGTCGCTAGAATCTGCGCAGCTGATAAGAACGGCGCGCGCATTGCTGCTCTTAGGTTAGGCTTTGATCTTCCGGGCCCGGTGTCTACAAAATCGGCTCCAAATTGAGCAGACGAAATTTCAAGTTGGGGGAAAGTTGTTAGCTTCTCCGTCGAGAACTCTTGTGTTCTCGCCGCCGGGTGACCCTTGCGATGCACAACGACGAATTGGTCTTGCAGCAAGCGCCTGAGGGAAAATCGCTCGCCTTGGACGCCGGGCGGACCAATCGCCAAATGCAGTTCGCTTCGATCAAGCTGTTCGAGGACGTTTAACGTGCCGCTCGGCCGAAAATCCAGCGTCACCCCGGGAGCAATCCTGGCAATATGCGCAGCTATCGGGGCCACGAGAACGATCGCCGCATAGTTGTCGACGGCAATCCGGAAGGTTGTCGTCGCCTTTGACGGCTCGAACTGAACCGGCTCCAGCGATTGTTGCAGCCCGTCAAGTGCAATCCTGATGGGCGTGGCGAGCTCGTCGGCCCGCGGCGTCGGCATCATCCCGTTTGGGCTGCGGACGAACAGTTCGTCTTTCAACATGTAACGCAACCGGGTCAAAGCATGGCTCATGGCGGGCTGACTAAGACCCAGCCGGCGTCCGGCCCGTGTGACGGATCTGTCCCTCATGATGGCGTCGAACACCACCAGCAGGTTGAGGTCGATCGCACCTAGTTTGGGGGCTGTCTTGTTCAAGCGACCGGAACTCCAGCTTATAATTCAGATTGGGCATGTGCGAATGAAGAGAATGCATTTTACGAATGGGAAACTCAACCCTAGATTCCATGTTGCCGCTCGGGAACAGCTTGCATTCAGCGCGGCGCGCGCGACTTCAGGCAACTGACTGAGAGTTCCAAAGGAAAGCGGCGCTACAGCGGCTCTAGGCATCGGCGGCTAAAGCGACGGAACCCGTTCACGTGGGAGGACGCCTATGATTGGAATCGTTCGGCTTGCCTTGCGACGGCCGTATACGTTCATCGTCATGGCGGTGCTGATCCTGATTTTTGGGACGGCTTCCGCTCTGCGGACGCCAACCGACATCTTCCCGAACATCAACATCCCCGTGATCAGCGTGGTTTTCAGCTTCACGGGCCTGCCCGCCGACGACATGGCCGGCCGTGTCGTCACGTTCTACGAGCGATCGCTGCCCAACAGCGTCAATGACATCGAGCATATCGAATCCCAGTCGATCGCCAACTACGGCATCATCAAGATCTTTTTTCAGCCGACCGTGAACATCAACGCCGCCTTGGCGCAGGTGAACGGCATGTCACAGACCGTGCTGAAGCAGATGCCGCCAAGCATCACACCGCCGCTGATCCTGAGCTTCAACGCCTCGAGCGTCCCCATTCTGCAGCTTGCCCTTTCAAGCGACCAGATGTCCGAGACCCAGATCTTCGATTCCGCGCTGAATTTCATCCGCCCGGCATTGGCACCCGTTCCGGGGGCGGCCCTGCCGCTTCCTTTCGGCGGCAAGGTGCGCCAGGTCCAGGCCGATCTCAATCAGCAGGCTCTGCATCAATACGGCGTTTCGGCGAACGACGTCATCAATGCGCTCTCTCTGCAAAATCTGATCACGCCGGTCGGAACCCAAAAGATCGGAACCTACGAATATACTGTGAACCTCAACGACTCGCCGGCGGCGGTCGATGCCTTCAACAATCTTCCCGTGAAAACTGTCAACGGCACCGTCGTCTATATGCGCGACGTCGCCTACGTGCATGATGGCAGCCCGCCGCAGATAAACGCCGTTCACGTTAACGGCGCCAGCGCGGTACTGCTCACCATCGTGAAGGCGGGCGCAAGTTCGACGCTGGACATTATCAACGGCGTCAAAAACCTGCTGCCGTCGGTTTCCCAGACGCTTCCCAGCAGCCTGAAGCTGACCGCGGTGGGTGATCAATCTGTTTTCGTTACCGACGCGGTGTCCAGCGTCATCAAGGAAGGCGCGATCGCGGCAACGCTGACCGGGATGATGATCCTGCTGTTTCTTGGCAGCTGGCGCTCGACCCTCATCATTACGCTCTCGATCCCGCTTGCGATATTGGCCGCGCTGACAGGCCTTTCGCTGCTGGGCGAGACGATCAACGTCATGACGCTCGGCGGACTGGCGCTGGCCGTCGGAATTCTGGTCGACGACGCGACCGTAACCATCGAGAATATCAACTGGCATCTTGAGCAGGGCAAGCAGATCGAGCCCGCCATTCTCGATGGCGCGCAGCAGATCGTGGTGCCGGCGACGGTCTCGCTGCTCTGCATTTGCATCGCTTTCGTGCCGATGTTTGGGCTCGGCGGCGTCGCCGGGTACCTTTTTCGGCCACTCGCCGAGGCGGTGATGCTCGCGCTTGCTGCTTCCTATGTGCTGTCGCGTACGCTGGTGCCGACGCTGGCAAACTACCTGCTGCGCAACCAGCACGCACACGGCTCGTCCGATGATGCCGATCACGCCCCGGCGAAAGCCAGCCGGAATCCGCTCGCACGCTTCCAGCGCGGCTTCGAGCATTATTTCGAAAAAGTGCGCAACGGCTATCTGGGCATGATGCAGCTCTGCCTGCGGAACCGGATCAAGGTGATTGCCGGATTCCTGGGCTTCAGCCTGCTGTCGTTCGGCCTCGCGCCTTACCTCGGCCAGGACTTCTTCCCCACCGTGGACGGTGGCCAGATCAAGCTGCATATTCGTGCACCGACGGGAACACGGATCGAAGAGACGACAAGTCTCGCCGACCGGATCGGAACGGCAATTCACGGCATCGTCCCATCCAAGGAACTCGATGGCATCGTCAGCAACATCGGGCTGACGGTCAGCGGCATCAATATGGCGTACAACAACTCCGGCACCATCGGCGTTGCAGACGCCGATATCCTGATCAGCCTCAAGCCCAATCACGCGCCGACCGACGACTACATCAAGACCATGCGGGAAAAACTGCCGCAGCAGTTCCCCGGCACTTCGTTCGCCTTCCTTCCGGCTGATATCGTCAGCCAGGTCCTGAACTTCGGGGTACCCGCTCCAATCGACCTGCAGGTTGCCGGCCGGGACCTTGCTGCAAATCGGAAATACGCAAACGCGTTGTTGGCAAAGGTCACGGCGATCCCGGGCATCGCCGATGCGCGTATCCAGCAGGCATTTCAGCAGCCGACGCTTAACGTCAATGTCGATCGTTCGCTGACGTCGCTTGCGGGCCTCACCGAAAAGGACGTCGCCACCGCCATGCTGACGACGCTGTCGGGAAGCTCGCAGTCCGCTCCGACCTATTGGCTGAATCCAACCAACGGTGTCTCCTATGCGGTCTCGGTCCAGACGCCTCAGCGCGACATCAACACCCTGACCGGGCTGAAGAATATCCCGGTGACGTCGTCTGGCGGAGCTAATTCACAATTGCTTGGCGGCTTGGCGAATGTCGAGCGGGCCAAAAGCAACGCCGTGGTGTCGCACTACAATGTTCAGCCGGTGATCGACATCTTTGCGACCCCACAGGGGCGCGATCTGGGCGCGCTCGCATCCGACATTCAGAAGGTGATCCACGACACGGCGCCGGACCTGCCAAAAGGCGCGAGCGTCGCGTTGCGCGGGCAGGTTGCCACCATGACAAGCGCCTATCAGCAGCTGTTCGTCGGCCTGGCGGCGGCGATCGTGCTGATCTACCTGTTGATCGTCATCAACTTCCAATCCTGGGTCGATCCCTTCGTCATCGTCATGGCGCTGCCGACGGCATTGGCCGGGATCGTCTGGATCCTGTTCGGGACCGGGACCACGCTTTCCGTGCCCGCGCTCACCGGCGCCATCATGTGCATGGGTGTCGCGACCGCCAACAGCATCCTGGTGATCAGCTTTGCCCGCGAACGGATGGCGGCGGGCGTGAACGCCATGACTGCTGCTTTCGAGGCCGGCAGCTCGCGGTTTCGTCCGGTCCTGATGACGGCTCTCGCCATGGTCATCGGCATGCTGCCGATGGCAATCGAGGCCGGACAGAATCAACCACTGGGACGCGCTGTGATCGGCGGGCTGATCTTTGCCACCTGCGCCACTCTATTTCTTGTGCCCACCATCTTCAGCCTGGTGCACGGCCGGCAGCGTGCCGATGCAACTCAGGCAGACGCTGCAACCGCACCATCGCATTAAGGAGAAAATAAAATGTCATCGGAAGACATCAAAGCACCAAGCCGGCGGAGCCTCCTGACAGCCGCCACGGCCGCGGTTCTGCTCGCGAGTATCGTGGTCGGTTATGGCTTCGTTGGCCGCGCGCAGAGCAAGCAGGAGGTCGTGCAGTGGACCAATACGCAGGCCATTCCGACCGTTGCGCTGGCTCAACTCACTCCCGCCAGCCCGCATCAAACGCTGACGCTGCCTGGGAATATCCAACCCTACAACAGGGCGGCGATCTTCGCGCGGGTGAATGGTTACGTGCAGGGGTGGGACCACGACATTGGATCGCCCGTCAAGGCCGGGCAAGTGCTGGCCACCATCGATGCCCCCGATCTCGATCAGCAGCTCAGTCAAGCGAACGCGACGTTGGCGAGCGTAAAGGCCAATGAGCATTTTGCAACGCTGACCGCCAACCGGAACAACATCCTGGTGCAGAAGCAGATCGTGGCCCAGCAGCTTGCTGACCAGACCGCAGCGGATGCCGCCGCGAAAAAGGCCGTTGTCGACGCCAACGAGGCAAACGTCCGGCAACTCGAGGCTATGCAATCGTTCAAGACGCTCGCCGCGCCCTTTGATGGCGTCGTGACCGCCCGGAACGTGGAGATCGGGCAGCTGATTAACTCCGGCGGCTCAGGTCTGCCGCTATTCGAGGTGTCAGACCTGCATCGCGTTCGCATTTTCGTGCAGGTGCCGCAATCGTTCACAGCCGGGCTTGCCCCCGGGATGAAGGCGACCTTCGAGATGCCGCAGTATCCCGGCGTGCAATTCGACGCGGCGGTGTCTCATATTTCCAAGGCCATCAATGCAAGTTCACACAGCATGCAGGTCGAGCTTCAGGCCGACAATGCGGCCGGCAAGTTCTTCGGCGGCAGCTACTGCAATGTGCATTTCGAACTTCCGACCGACGCGAATTTGGTGACAATTCCATCCACCGCGCTTGTGACCGGGAATCAGGGCACGCAAGTCGCCACTCTCGACGGCAACAACAAGGTCGTCCTCAAGAAGGTGCAGCTCGGCCGCGATCTTGGCGACAGCGTGGAGGTCATTGCGGGCCTGACGCCGTCCGATCGGATTATCAATAATCCCCCGGAAACCTTGGCAGCGGGCGACACGGTTCGCCTGGCTGCAGCAACGCCACAGGCCGCCGCACCCGCTTCATCTTCGAAAACCTCGCAGCAATAAGGCGCGTTCCATGCGGGTTTGCGCCACTCTTCCTCTCCCGGGGCGAGACCTCAGGTTGGATCTGTTTCGCGGCCTGGCGAATTGGGCGATCTTTCTCGATCACATTCCGCACGAGGTGATGAGCTCGATTACGACCAGGAATTACGGCTTCAGCGATGCGGCCGACCTGTTTGTTTTCATATCCGGTTACGCAGCCGCATGCGTGTTCGGAAGAATAATGGTTGAACAGGGTTATGTTGCGGCTGCATCGAGATTGCTAAAGCGCGCATCGAAACTATACGCGGCCCATCTGATCTTACTTGTCGTTTATGTCGCCACCGTCGAATACGTTTCGCGAGGGCTTCATGATCCGGACGATCTGAGTAAGTTCAACGTCGCGGCCTTCATGAACAACCCGCCGTGGGAGTTATGGCAGGCTTTGCTTTTGAGATACAGGCCGGTCAATCTGGACGTGCTTCCGCTCTATATTCTGTTGGTGGCAACGTTTGCTCCGGCCTTGTGGCTCATGGTTCGCAAACCGGCGCTGGCATTGGCTTGTTCGTTGGCTTTATATTTTGCTGCGAGGTATTTTGGGTGGAATCTTGCGGCCTCTCGATCGGGCCTTTGGTATTTTAATCCGTTCGCCTGGCAGTTGCTGTTTGTGCTGGGCGCCTGGATAGCGCTTGGCGGCGCTCAAGCCATGCAATCGATCATTAGAACCAGGACCGTGTTCTGTCTCGCGATCGCCTACATTATCTTTGCTTTCGTGGTGACGATGGCAACCCACGCGCCCGAGCTTGGCAATCTTGTTCCGCATTGGATTCTGGCGCCGTTCGCTCCCAACGACAAGACCAATCTCGCGCCCTACCGGGTAGCGCATCTCATGGCCATCGCCGTTGTCATCACGCGGTTCCTGCCAGCGGATTCTCCAGTTCTGCGATGGCGCCTGCTAATGCCGCTCATCAGATGCGGCCAGAATTCGCTGGGGGTGTTCTGTCTCGGCATTGTGCTGGCGTTTTGCGCCCACGCAGCAATCGAGACCAGCCTGAATTCCCTTTGGGTTCAAATCTTCGTTGGCACTATCGGAATACTGTTTTTGACGGCAAGCGCATACTTTTTGACATGGCAAAAACAGCAAGGCTCCCTACTTCTTCGCAGAATATTCGCGGCCGTTGTTGAACCCGGAAGGCGGCGTATCGATCGCCCCGCCTGAATGCCGGTTCCAACAGAGAGGACCTCATGCGGTTTGCCAATCCATTCGCGCACATGACACCGCGTGCGTTTTTTCCGATTGCAATGGCCATCCTCGCCGTCACCCTAGTCGCCGCTGCCCTGGGCGCAGATGCGCCGGGTGGGGAGCAGAGCAGCACAACTCTCTCGCCCCAGGCACTAAAGGAGATTGCGCAAGTCGAGGCCGAGATCGACAGCATCGAGGCACGGGCGATCGAGCGGCTGGCAGCGCCGCCGGACAATCAGATCCAGCAAATCGAGCTGCTCGGCAAGTTGATGCTGTACGACAAGCAGCTCTCGGTAAACCGCAACGAGGCTTGTGCCTTCTGCCATATGCCGGAGACGGGCTTTACCGGTCCGGTGTCGGAGCTGAACCGCACGACCGCCGCCTATCCCGGATCGGTGCGCACGCGATTCAGCGATCGCAAGCCGCAAACGCACGCCTACGCTCCGCTCTCGC
>Ga0209331_1000362_pt1 | contig 16640 bp, 17 predicted proteins | sample JacPinW_OM3H0_M3_FD_187971 | JGI IMG/M metagenome (GOLD analysis project Ga0209331, IMG submission 187971) | Forest soil microbial communities from Algoma, Ontario, Canada - Jack Pine, Ontario site 1_JW_OM3H0_M3 (SPAdes) (version 2) | ecosystem: Environmental > Terrestrial > Soil > Boreal...
AACCCTTCTTCCCGGCAATATAGAGCGGCCACTCCAACGTATTGCCACTGCCTACGGTACCGATGCTGATCGTGGTGGCCTGGGCGAGCGCCTGCGAGGAAACGACAACCGAAAGCACGACTGCGGCAATACCGCGCCTGACAAACGACATGATGACACCTCGCACTGCTCTGGTAATTGGTTGACGGCTCACGATGTGATTACAGCAGGGTTCAGCCGTTGACGGAACAGGGTTCAACCCTCATTTCGCGTAGCAACGATCTATTGGACCAAATGTCGGCTTCGGGTCCCCGCCCTCGCCTCGAATGCTAGCGGGTCCGCTTTCGCCGGCTCCCGACGCAACCTGCGGCCTAAAGCACTCGCGCAGGCGATGAGCTGAGCTGTCGAGGTCTGCGTGCAACGCAGCTGCCGGACTAATCAAAGCGGCGAAAGAGATTCAGAAGCATCAATTGCAGATGCGGCGGCGCTCCAAGACATCGCCCAAGGAAATCACCCAAGACATCACCAAACACATCACTGCCGCGCGCCTTACAACGACGCGCGGCAGTGACTTCCCCCGACCCGGCCGCCTGAAAGAGTTCGCCGCTCAATCGGACCGCGCAGCATCCGCGCGCATGGCGCCAAGCCCGCCCATGGCGAACAGCACCAAACCGATGAGCGACGCAAATGTAAGTGCCATACCCCCGGCCTCTCCGGCGCCGCCCGCCACGTCGGCGCGCGCCATGCCGATCGATACCGCCGTCACTGCCACCGCCGTCGAGAATGCAAGTGCGGCGGTCGTAATCAACTGGACAACGGCAACCGCGCGATGGCGTGCCGGCGATCGGCCCTCCTGCTCGATCCCGGCGCAAAGGGAGGCTTTCCTCGACATGTCAGCTCCGCGAATCACTTTCCCAATTTCGTAAAGATTCGCGGGCGATGCCGGCGCCCGTTCGGCCGGACTTGGGCGAAGGCTTTGACGAATAAGGGCCATTTTATGTTTTTGGTTAATGAAGGATTAATGCCGGAGCATTTTGCGAAAAGCTGTGGCGTCGCGGCCACAGTTTCTTCCCCAGAGGCCGCTCGCTCACTCGGCGGCAACAACCGTTTGCGGGCGCCAATCCATCGGAATATGGCCGGGCTCCGCTTCAACGCGGGCGAGCCACTCACGAATCGCCGCAAACGAGGTCAGGTCAAAATCGCAGGTATGGGCGAGGTGCGTATAGGCATAGAGCGCGATGTCGGCGACGGTGTAGCGATTGGCCACAAAATAGCGCTGCTCCTTGAGATGCTTTTCCATCACGCCGAGCGCTCGATTGCCTTGCTCCATCCAATCTTCCAGCGCGTGCTGCTGCAGATCGCGGCCGCCCTTGACCAGAGCCAGCCAGAAATAGGCGGCGCCGATGTGGGGCTCGATGCTGTGCTGCTCGAAGAACATCCATTGCAGGGCCTCGGCGCGGTCGATTCTGTTCTCCGGACGCAGCGGTGTCCCGCTGACCAGATGCCATAAGATGGCGTTCGACTCCGCAAGATAGCGCCCGGGGGCGGCTTCAAGCAGCGGGACCTGCCCGTTGGGATTCTTGGCCAGGAATTCCGGCGTGCGGCTCTCGCCCTTGAGGATGTCGACTTCCACGAGGCGATAGGGGATGCCGAGCCGGGCAAGGCAGAGCCGTACCTTGTAGCTGTTGCCGGACCGCTGCATGGAATAGAGCGTGTACATTGCGGTCTATTCCGCGGCGACCCGGCGGCCTCTCGCATAGGCAAGCAGCGCATCATCGTCGACCGGAACGATCGGCGCGAAATCGCGGTGTGCGATCCATTCCGGCCGGGTGAACTTGGTGATGTGGTTGGAGACGGCGCACAAGGTCAGATACACGATCTTGCGCGGATAGGGCGTGATGTTGGGCGGAGAGGCGTGCACAAGATTGCCGTGAAACATCAGCACCGAGCCCGGCTTTCCGGTCGGGGCAACGATCCCGATGCCGCCCGGGGGAGCCGCCTGCGCGCACAGCCGCGTCACGGTCTCCTGATCCAGCGTCCAAAGCGGATAAGATGTCGTAGAGGTGTCATGACCGGCGGCGAGCGTCCCGTGCTTGTGACTCCTCGGGATGAACATGAGCGGCCCGTTGATCGGGAACACCTCGTCGAGAAAGATCGAGATGTTCATCGCGCGGGGCTCGGGCATTCCATCATCGCGCGCCCAGGTGCCGTAATCCTGGTGCCATTGCCAGACGTCACCCTCGAATGCCGCCTTGGCGTTGATCTTGAACTGGTGGACGTAGACCCCTTCCCCGAATACCTGCTGCAAGGGTTCCACCAGTCGCGGGTGATGCGCCATCAAGCGAAATGCATCACTATAGGTATGCGCGGCGAAAGCGGTGCGGGGCGCGCCTGTCTTCTCGCGCCACACCTCCTGCCGGTTCATGCGCAGAATACCTTCTGCCTCGGCGCGCAAAAACGCGACTTCTTCTTCCGAGAAGCAGTTGGGGAAAAAAATGTAGCCCTGCTCGTCGAAGGCCTCGATCTGCGCCGGCGTGAGCTTCATGGCGTTCCTCGCGAATAGCTTGCCTTTTTCCGGGGCAGCATTCTAGCGCGAGCACGCCGCAAAATCACGGGCTTTGCGCGAGGGCGGCCGTCATCAATACCCTATGCGCGCAGGCGCGTTCGGCGATTGCCCGGACCGCGACGAGAGAGGCAACGGCGAGCGCGGCGCCGGCGGCAATGTCGACAAAATAATGGGAACCATCGATGGGGGTCGCGAGCAGCATCAGGAGATTGATTGCAATCGCCACAAACCGCAGGGCCGGCATGGGCCACAGCGCAGCAATCACGATGATTGCGAGCGCGGCATGTACGCTCGGAAAGGTGATGATGCCTTCGGAGCCGACTGCGACCAGAAGCCGAAACGATCCGTCCCGCAAGCCATAGAAGACAGGCCAGCTGGTGCTCACGGCGGGGACAATCCGCGAATCGGCCGCGGTGAGGCCGTAATGGGGCCATGCCCCCGCGGCCGGGAGCACGGCCGAAATGGCGATCGAGAGGAGGACGACGCAAACGAACGCAAGCGTGTACACGCGGAGCCAAAGCAGACGCCCGGAGAAGGCAAGGCAAAGGACCACCGTCGCCATTTGCAGCGTCAGGCTGAGATAGATCGGGCGAAGCACCGCATAGACCTCCGGAGCCGCGTTCACCGTCCAATCGAAGCCCAGCGCACGATCTAAGGCATCGAGCCAATGATCGCAGAGGGGGGCGTTTGCGCTCGCCGCAAGATACGAAAGGGGGGCTCCCACCGCGGCAAACGCGATCACCTGCGCGGTGCTCAGTAGGCCCGATGCAAGGCGAGGATCGCTGCGCCAACGGGAATAGAAACAGCCGCCCATGACGAGAATGGCGCAGGCGAGCGCCGGGGCCATAAAGGTGCTCCAGGCAATGCGAAAATTGCCTATGAGCGCAGCCGCCAAAACGGCCGCCGTAACGGCGGCAACCGTTCCCCAGATCAGGCGATCGAGAATGCGCAGGGCCTCGCGCTCCATGCCGGCAACCCTACGATTTACGGTGTTGCGGGGCCGTTAATGCCCGCAATCCGTGCCATGCACGCTTGAGCCTTGCCCCGGGCGGGCGAGGCCAGTAGGAACTTAGTGCCAAACGCGACGGGAGATTCTCATGGCCCTGCTGGCGCAATCGCTCAAGCGCATCAAACCGTCAGCCACCATTGCGGTCACGGACAAGGCGCGCGCGCTCAAGAGCGCGGGTCGCGATGTCATCGGGCTGGGAGCGGGAGAGCCGGACTTCGATACGCCGGAGAATATCAAGCGCGCAGCGATCAAGGCGATCGAGGGCGGCAAGGCCGCCAAATATACCGCGGTCGACGGCATTGCCGAGCTCAAGGCAGCGATCGCGCGTAAATTCAAGCGCGAGAATGGACTGGACTACCAGCCCTCCCAGATCATTGTCGGCACTGGCGGCAAACAGGTCCTCTACAACGCCTTCGTTGCGACGCTCGATCCCGGGGATGAGGTCGTGATGGCGGCGCCGTATTGGGTGAGCTATCCCGAAATGGTCATGCTCGCCGGGGGCGAGCCCGTTGCCGTGCCAACCACGTTGAGCTCGGGGTTCAAAATGACCCCGGAGGCACTCAATCGCGCGATCAGCGCCAAGACAAAATGGGTGCTGCTTAATTCCCCGTCGAACCCGACGGGCGCCGCTTACACCCGCGCGGAGCTCAAGCGGCTAACCGACGTCCTGGTGCGGCATCCGCACGTCTACGTGATGACGGACGACATGTATGAGCATCTCGTCTACGACGAGTTTGAATTCACCACGCCCGCCCAGATCGAGCCGAGACTCTACGAGCGGACGCTGACCGTGAACGGGATGTCCAAGACCTATTGCATGACCGGCTGGCGGATCGGTTATGCCGGCGGACCCGAGCCGTTGATCAAGGCGATGGCAATGATTCAGTCACAGTCCACATCGAATCCCACCGCGGTGGCGCAATGGGCAGCGGTTGAGGCGCTCGAAGGTCCGCAGGACTTCATCGCCAAGCATAATGCGATCTTCAAGGAGCGCCGTGACCTCTGCGTGTCCATGCTCAATCAGGCGCGCGGCATCCAGTGCCCAAAGCCGGAGGGCGCGTTCTATGTGTACCCCTCCTGTGCGGGCACCATGGGCAGAACTGCGCCGACCGGCAAGACGCTCGCAACGGACGAGGATTTCGTGACCGAGCTGCTCGAAGCCGAAGGCGTTGCCGTCGTGCAGGGCACGCCGTTCGGTTTTGGCCCCGCGTTCCGGATCTCCTATGCAACCAAGACGGAAGACGTGGAGGAAGCCTGCCGGCGGATCCAACGCTTCTGCGGTAACTTGCGGTAGCTCTGATGGAGTACCTGTGATGATCCGTCATCTTATCGCGGCCGGCGCGCTCGTACTGGCCGTTGCGTCGACGCCACCGGCCGCTGCGCAACGGATCAAGGCTGGCATTTTGACCTGCGATGTGTCCGCGGGTCTTGGATTTATTATCGGTTCCCAGAAAGAGGTCTCGTGCCTGTTCGCGCCGGATCAGTCCGGGCCGCACGAGACCTATGTGGGGACGATCAGCAAGTTCGGCCTCGATATCGGCGCCACGTCCGGTGGTGTGATGGTCTGGGGTGTCTTTACCGAGACCAATCGAGGCCCCGGCTTTCTCGCCGGAGATTATGTCGGAGCGAGCGGCGAAGCGACCATTGCAGCCGGCCTTGGCGCGAACGTACTCATTGGCGGCTCGAACCGCACGGTTGCATTGCAGCCGGTTTCCGTCTCCGGCCAGGTCGGTCTCAACCTCGCGGTCGGGGTTGCTGACTTGCGTTTGCGGCCGGCGGGGCGCTGAGCGGAAGCTGCTGCCAATAGTTCTTGCCAATAGCTCTTTGCCAATAGCTCTTGCCAATACCCCCTCGCTCCTGAAACGATGGTGCAAATGGCCGCCGAGCGGCCGCATCTCAAGCATTTGGGAGGAGTCATGGCACAGAACGGCACACGAGCTACGGGTCCCCGGTGCATCGCGCTGGTGGGCCCGTTCCAAAGCGGCAAAACAACGCTGCTCGAAGCGATTCTTGCGCGCAGCGGGGCCATTGCACGGCAAGGAACCGTTGAGGCCGGCAATACCGTCGGCGACGCCAGCAAGGAAGCCCGCCATCATCGCATGAGCGTGGAGATCTCCGTCGCCACGACCAATTTCATGGGTGACGACTATACGTTCATCGATTGTCCGGGATCGATTGAATTTGTGCACGAGATGCGCGCGGCGCTGCCCGCGGTGGATGCCGCGGTTGTGGTTTGCGAGCTCGACGAGAAAAAGATCGCGCAGCTGCAGCTTATCCTGCGCGAGCTGGAAGATCAGAAAATTCCGCGTTTGCTCTTTCTCAACAAGATCGACAAAGCAGACGCGACCATTCACGACGTGCTGGAGCTGTTGCAAGGCGCCTCGCGCAGCAAATTGCTGTTGCGCCAGATCCCAAGTTTCTCGGGCGACCTGATCACCGGCTTTGTCGATCTCGCGCTCGAACGGGCATTCGTCTACAAGGAGCATGCTCCCTCGGAGGTCGTGACGCTCGAAGGCGATACACTCGACCGCGAGAAGACAGCACGGTTTTCCATGCTTGAAACGCTGGCGGACCACGACGACCAGCTGATGGAGCAGCTGCTCGAGGATATCCAGCCGCCACGCGACAAGATTTTCGACGATCTTTCGAAGGAGCTGCGCGAGAGCCTGGTGTGTCCGGTTCTGCTTGGTTCGGCCACGCGCACGAACGGTGTGTTGCGATTGATGAAGGCTCTGCGCCACGAATCTCCGGGAATTTCGGAGACCGCCAAACGCCTGGGCATCAAGCCAGGAAACGAGACCATCGCCTATGTCATGAAGACGCTCCATACCGCGCACGGCGGCAAGATGTCGATCGTGCGGATTCTCAATGGCCAGGCGAATGACGGGACGACGTTCATTACTCCCGATCGCGACGCCGGGCGCGTGGCAGGCGTTTTGCGACTCTTGGGCCAGACCAGCGAGAAACGCGCTGCCGCGCAGGCTGGCGAAACGGTGGCACTCGGCAAGCTTGACCATGCCAATACCGGCGACACCCTGACCGCCGGGAAGCAGGCGCATCCGCGCGTGGCGACCGTTGCGCCCTATCCTCCGGTATTGGCCATGGCGGTTGCCGCCAAGGAGCGCAAAGACGACGTGAAGCTCGGCCAGGCCTTGTCAAAGCTCCTGGAGGAGGATCCCTCAATCAGCGTCGTTCACAACGCGGAAGCCCATGAAGTCGTGCTCTGGGGCCAAGGTGAGATGCAATTGAGGGTCGCTGTCGAGCGGCTGTCGGATCGATTCGGCGTCGCCACCGCGTCGCACAAACCGACCGTGGGATATCGCGAGACCATCAAGAAGGGCATTGTCCAGCGCGGCAGGCACAAGAAGCAGTCCGGCGGACATGGACAATACGGAGATGTCGTTCTCGACATCAAACCGCTGCCGCGCGGCTCGGGCTTTGTGTTCACGGAGGAGATCAAGGGCGGGGTCGTCCCGCGCAACTACATCCCCTCGGTCGAGGAGGGCGTCGTCGAGGCGCTCAAGCACGGCCCACTCGGTTTTCCGGTCGTCGATGTCACGGCCAAGCTGATCGACGGCTCCTATCACACGGTCGATTCGTCCGACATGGCATTCCAGCTGGCAGGCCGTCTCGCCATCCACGACGGACTGCCGCAGTGCCAGCCGGTTCTGCTCGAGCCCATTTACCAGGTGGAAATCGTCTGCCCCTCGGAGGCGACCGCCAAGATGAATGCGCTCATGTCGGGCCGGCGGGGACAAATACTTGGCTTCGATACCCGCGAGGGCTGGGAGGGATGGGATGTGGTCCGGGTGCAGATGCCCGAATCCGAGATCGGCGACCTCATTGTGGAGGTGCGCTCCGCGACGGCTGGAGTGGGCAGCTTCAGCTTCAAGTTCGATCACATGGCGGAACTGACGGGGCGCACCGCAGACCAGATCGTGGCGGCACGCAAATCCGCCGCGGCGGCTTGAGGGAACCCGCCAGTAGCCCGGATGAGCGAAGCGATATCCGGGAGCGGGCATGTCGCCCGTCTCCGCTAAAGCTTCGACGGGCTAATGTGAGTGAGGGCCGCCGAAGCCTTGGCCAAGGCGGCTGCTGCTTGGCGAAGGCGGCTGCGCTCATGCGGGCTACAATTACCATTTGCAAAGCATGCCCGTGACCGGATGCCGGCTGTTAACGCCGGCGTCGGGTCTTGCGGCATAAGCTGCGGTCGAGCTGCGGGCGCTACAGCGCGAGTACGATGTTAATAAATCGTCTACGAGAGCTCTTCGCGCAAACCAAAAACGAGCCGGCCCCCCCCCGATGGCCCGGTGACGGTCGCCGACATTCTCAGTCGAGGTTGGCTCGAGCTCTTCTACCAGCCGAAAATCGAGCTCAAGAGCAGGCGTCTGGTGGGGGCAGAGGGGCTCGTGCGCGCTCGTCACCCGGTGCGAGGGATGATCAGCCCCGGCGAGTTCCTGCCGAGCGCGAGCGAGGCCGACATGCTCGCCCTGACGGAACGGGTCATCGTTACCGCGTTGACGGACTGGAAGGCCTGGGCGGAAGTGGGCATGCCGCTGAAGCTATCGGTCAATGTCCCGGTTTCCGCCCTCATCAAGTTGCCGATCCCGGCAATCCTGCGCGAGCACCGGCCGCGCGCGTCGAACTGGCCGGGCCTCATCATGGAAGTAACAGAGGACGAGATCCTGCCTGACCTCAAGGTTGCAAACGAGGTGGCGGGGTCCTTGCGCGAGTTCAACTGCACCTTGGCGCTCGACGATTTCGGTGCCGGCTATTCCTCACTGGCCCGGCTGCGGCAGCTTCCGTTCAGCGAGCTCAAGATCGATCGCAGCTACGTGACGAATTGCCATATCGACCGGATCAATGCGGGTCTCTGCGAAACCATTGTCGAGCTCGGCCAGCGCTTCGGGCTTACCACCGTTGCCGAAGGCATCGAAACCGTTCACGAGAGCCATAAATTGCAGGCCATTGGCTGCCAAATCGGCCAAGGCTTCCTGTTTGCAAAGCCCATGCCCAAGGCCCAGCTGATCGGCACGATCCGACGGCGCATGACGGGACACTCGATAAATAATCGCCATCACGCGAGCGTGGCATAGCTGTGACTTGCCTGTGATTGCCGGCTGGCTGATAGTGCGCCTCAAGAGAAGGTAGGTCGGGTCGAGCGCTTGCGAGACCCGACACTGCGACGGCTCGTTGGGTCTCGTGAAGAACTCGACCCAACCTACGTTCTGTCCCGAGAGAGCGCAGCAGATGTCGGGTCTCGCATAGGCTCGACCTAACCCCCGTGCTCGGGATTCGGAGGTCGCCCATGCACGTCATTCACCGCCGCGGGTGGGAAATTCCCGAGCGGCTTGCCACGCCTGAGCATCTTTTCTTCAACCGCCGCGCCTTGCTTGCGGGCGCCGGAGCGCTCTCGTTGGTCCCGGGAGCCGCGCGCGCTCAGCGCATCAGCGATGTGCCCGATCCGACCAAGGATCTTTATCCCGTCAAGCGCAACGAGAAATTCACGCTTGATCGCCCGGTCACCGACGAGAAGATCAACACCAACTACAACAATTTCTACGAATTCGGCTCGAGCAAGAGCGTCGGCAAAGCGGCACAAGCCCTCAAGCTGCGGCCCTGGACCGTCAAAATCGACGGAATGGTGGAAAAGCCGCAGGAGATCGGCATCGACGATCTCGTTCGCAAGATGCCGCTGGAGGAGCGGCTCTACCGCCATCGCTGCGTCGAGGCATGGTCAATGGCCATTGCGTGGAGCGGCTTTCCTTTCGCCAACCTCCTGCGATTGGCTGCCCCGCTCGCATCGGCGAAATATGTGCGCATGGAGACCTTCCTCGATACCTCGGTTGCGCCCGGGCAACGCCAGAGCTGGTATCCCTGGCCGTATGTCGAGGGGCTGACTATCGCGGAAGCTGCCAATGAACTCGCTTTCCTGGTCACCGGGGCCTACGGCAAACCGGTCTCCAAGCAACAAGGCGCGCCGCTGCGGCTCGCCGTTCCGTGGAAATACGGCTTCAAATCCATCAAATCGATCGTGCGCTTCAACTTTACCGATGAGCGGCCGAAGAGCTATTGGGAAGCTCTGCAGAGTTCCGAATACGGCTTCTGGGCCAACGTCAATCCGCAGGTTCCGCATCCCCGCTGGCGCCAGGCGACGGAGGAGTTGATCGGCCTCAACGAACGCCGGCCGACCCTGTTGTTCAACGGCTATGGCGAATACGTCGCCGAGCTCTACAAAGGGCTGGAAAAAGAGCGGCTGTGGGCTTAGCGCCGAGCGCCAAAGACCGATGGGCACGCCAATTATCAAATTCCTGACTAAGGCCTTGGTGCAGACAACCTCCGCATTGTGATATGATCTCAGAATGGTAAGGACACTTGAAATAGCGATCGCGGAGGTCTCCAATCTGCCTGACGCGGATCAGGAACAGATTGGCCGCCAGCTCCTCTCGCATGTCGAGCAGCTGCGTCACCTGCGCGCCGAGATCGACAAGGGCATTCGCTCTCTCGATGCAGGCGAGGGCAAGCCGCTCGATATCGAAGATTTTCTCCGACGGAAAAACGAAGGACATGGCCGATCGTAGGCCATTGCTCATCCGCTGCGGGTAGGAGCGAGCACAAGCGGATTGATCCAGTAGCAGGTGCCTTTGCTCACGGCGATGGTCGGCCCCCATTCGATGTCGCCGGCCACATCGGGCAGCTCGAAGCCGAGCCTGATCTTCTCGAAGCTTGCTTCCTTCGTGCCTAGCGCGGCAACCCCGACCACCGGCTTCCATTTGTAAATGGTTTTGCTCGCGGGATCGGAGATGACGAACGTGACCGGCTTCGCATAAAGCTCCAGAGCTCCATTGCGTAGCCCGATCAAAGCGTCGGTCGACGTCAACAGCTTGGCGGAAGCGCCGACATCGCTGATGGGGACCGGCGACCAGCCCGGCAGAGGGTGTCCCGTCGCGGTCACTGGAACGATCAGAAAGTGGAGCGTGTCGAGCTTCTGCTTGGCCTCTTCCTCGCATTCGGCCATCGCCTTTACGATCCAGCCAAATTCGGCCGTGTTGTCGGCGGTTGATCCCGGCGCAGGCTGCGCTCCCGGCGCGGCGGTGCGCGCCCGCTCGCCCGCATGAAAAAATTTCACGCCAAGCGCAACAGCGCCGGCGATCAAAATGACCGCAAGCAGGGCGATGCTGGTCGCCACCGGATTTGGCTGATTCGAGGCGTGGCAATGCGGGCACGCGCGCGCGAACCAGGAGACCGGCATCCCGCAGCTTCGGCATTGCGCGCGAGCAAGCTCAACCATCACGGAACTGGCTCCGAATCGCCGTGAACATCATTAGTAGCGCAATCGAGGAATTCGGTTCGAGGGCGCCCACGCGCGGACGACAACTCCGCCCGCTGCATTTTGCCGCGCAATGCTCATTCAACAGAGCAATCGCCGGCTTCCGCCTCAGCCAGCCTGCTCCGCCAGTCCTTGCGGCCGCGGCGCAGTGACAGCGCGGCCAATGCCAGGAGGGCGAAGCAGAGGGCGAGGAGCGCAAGCGCAATCCCCCTTTGGAAAAAGATGGTCCAATTACCGTTCGACATGATGAGCGATTGCCGCAAGCTCATTTCGAGGGTCGGTGAGATCACCAGCCCGAGAACCAGCGGCGCCGGATCGAGACCGAACTTGCGCAAAAGATAACCGGCGATTCCCATGATCAACATGATCCATACGTCTACGATCGAATGGTTCACCTCATACACGCCGATGATGCAGAACATGATCACGAGCGGATACAGATAAGCGTAGGGAATTCGCAGCACGTTCACGAAAACGCCGACCAGCGGCAGGTTGAGCGCAAGCAGCATCAGGTTGCCGACATACATGGAGGCAACAAAGCCCCAGAAAACATCGGGATGCTCATTGACCAGTGTCGGCCCGGGTGGGACGCCATGGATCATGAGCGCGGCAAGCAGCACCGCCGTGATCGGGCCGGTGGGCAGGCCGAGCGCCAACATGGGGACGAAGGCGCCGGTCGAAGCGGCGTTGTTCGCAGATTCCGGTCCGGCTACGCCGGCAACGGCTCCTTTGCCGAACTCTTCCGGATGCTTGGCCAAGCGGCGCTCGACGCCATAGGAAAGAAAGCTGGAAATGATGTGGGCCGAGCCAGGCGTCAATCCGACCAGAAAGCCGAGGATTGATCCGCGCGCAATCGGCATTGCCGCTTCCCGCCACTCCTCGATATTGGGCAGCAGTTGCGCAAGCTTCGGCGCGATAACATCGCGCACCACATTGGCGGAGGGGGTGGCAAGGATTTCTCCCAATCCGAACAGGCCGACCGCAACCGGCACGATCCCGATCCCATCCCCCAGCTCGGCGATATCGAAGGAGTAACGGAAGTGTCCGGTCATGCTGTCGATGCCGATCGTGCCGAGGAGGAGGCCCAGGCACGCCATGAGCAAGGTGCGCGGCAATGATGTCGACGACATGTAGGCGAGAAAAATCAGCCCAAGCACCAGGAGCGCGGTGTATTCCGGCGGCCCGAAACGCAGCGCGAAGGCGGCGAGCGGCGGCGCGATCAGGGTGAGCATGAGGACACCGAACGTGCCGGCAACCCACGAGCCCACGGCGGCAATGCAAAGTGCCGCGCCGGCTCGTCCTTTCTGCGCCATGGCATAGCCGTCGATGCAGGTCATCACCGAGGAGGCTTCGCCGGGAATGCGCATCAATATTGCCGTGGTCGAGCCGCCATATTGCGAGCCGTAATAGATGCCCGCGAGCATCACCACGGATTTGGTCGTGTCGAGCCCGAACGTCGCGGGCAAAAGTATGCTGATCCCGGAGAGTGGACCGATGCCGGGCAGTACGCCGACCACGGTTCCCACCAGACAACCAAGAAACGCGTACCACAAGACGTCGGGCTGGAGCGCCACCGAGAAGCCGAGCAGCAGGCTTTCGACTGTGCCCACGGCTAGAATCCGAGCAGACCCGGCTCGAGCGGAGTTTTCAGCGCGATGTTGAACAACACGTATGTCAGCGCGACCACGCCTGCACTAAATGCAGCGGCGGAAACCGGGTGGCGGCGCTCGACGCCGAAGATCAGCACGAAGAGCAGGAGCCCCATCGTAACGACGAAACCCAGAGTTTGATAAAACGCGATAGCGACGCCCGTGACCGCGGCGACTCGCATTGCATGCGGCAGATCCTGCCACGAAACGTCCGCGAGCGGCGCGCTCTCCCGCGCGCGCACGGCAAGGAGCAGCCCGAATACGACAAGCAAGCTCGCAAGCAGCTTTGGCATCATCCCGGCGCCGGGAAATGACAGTGTGCCAATGGGCAGATCGCCACTCAGCGCCAGGACGAGCAAACCGAGAGCAGCCAACGCGCCGCCGGCGGCGTGATCAGCGCGTATCACCCCGCGACCTTGCCGATCGCGCGAATGGCCGCCTCGATCCTCTGGCTGTCGGCGGCCCAGAATGCAGCGAATTCCGGCATGTCCAGGTAATCGAGATTTTGGCCGAGATTCGCGAGCGCATTCTCAAACCCAGGAGTATGTGCGGCCTTGTTCAAGACCTGCCGCAGATAGCTGACGACGTTTTCCGGAGTGCCTTTGGGCGCAAACAAACCGACCCAGAGATAGTATTCGAGGTCATAGCCGCTCTCCTTCAATGTCGGTATGTCCGGGAGCGCTTTCGATCGCTGCCCTCCAAACAGCGCAAGCGGGCGCGCCTTTCCCGCCTTGATTTGCGCCAGACAGGCGGAAACCGAAGACACCAGAACCGCCGCGTTGTTGCCGAGAAGGGCAGTGAGCGCCGGCCCGCCGCCATTTGTCGGCAGATGCCGCAGTTTCAATCCGCCCGCCGCCATCATCAACAGCGCGGTAGGGATATGCAGTGCGCCGTAAAGTCCGGACGAGCTGAAGATGATCTCATTCGGACGCTTGCTTGCATCCTCGATGAATTCAGCCAGCGTTTGCCAAGGCTGTTGATCGTTGGTGATGAGCACGCAGGGGTCTGCGACGAACCGCGCAAGCGGAATGAAATCAGCGTTGGTGAATTTCGGTTGACGGCCGAACAGCCGGTCAACTTCGGCAAAACCCGAGATCGATGTGATATGCGAAAGCAGCGTGTAGCCGTCCGCCTTGGCATGCGCGGCAACCTGGGCTCCAACCTGTCCCGCGGCACCCGCCTTGGTGTCGATGACGACCGGCTTTTGCACGATCGGCTCGAGCGCCGCAGCAAGCGGCCGTGTCACGACGTCGGAAGCCCCTCCCGGTGGAAACGGGTTGATGATGGTGATGGCGCGGCTCGGATAAGTGTCCTGCGTGGCGGCGGTCTGCACGGTGACCGTTGCTGCCGCTGAGCCGATGATGAAGCTGCGTCGATTCACTCCCGCCTCCTGCGCGCCGGCAACTCGGGTAGCTATCGCGTTGAGCGGATTGTCACCCCGCGCGGCGACTTGTCCTCGATGCTAATGAGATCAAACCCAGGGGGTCAATGTCGGCGGCGCGATCTGCGCGCATTTCACGCAGACCGTAATGGACGCACTCATGCGCCTTCATCCAGGATCGCGACCGCGCGCGTCCAGCCGGCGGACCCGCCGCGCACCTTCACGGGGAAGCAGCTCACCATGAAGCCTTGCGCCGGCAAAGCCTCGAGATTGTGCAGCTTCTCGATGTGACAATAGCCGATCTCGCGACCGGCTTTGTGCCCCTCCCAGATCAGGCTGGCATCGCGCGTTGCAAGATATTTTTCTTTCGTGTGGACAAACGGCGCATCCCAGCTCCAGCCGTCGGTGCCGGTGACGCGCACGCCGCGCTCGAGCAGATAAAGGGTTGCCGCGCGGCCCATGCCGCAGCCCCTGGAAACGTAATCCGCGTGTCCGTAGGCCGCACCGGCACTCGTGTTTACGACCACAATCTCAAGCGGAGCCAGCGTGTGGCCGATGCGCTCGAGCTCGGCTTCCACGTCGTGGGCAGTCACAACGTAGCCATCGGCGAAATGCCGGAAATCGAGCTTGATCCCGGGTTGCAGGCACCATTCGAGCGGCACCTCGTCGATGGTGATGGCGCGCTGCCCGCGGCTCATGGTTGAAGCGAAATGCCACGGCGCATCGAGATGGGTGGTGTTGTGGGTGGAGAGTCGGATCCACTCGATCGCCCAGCCCTCGCCATCGGGCAAATCCTCCTCGCGCAACCCGGGAAAGAATTTGATCAGGTCGCCTGCGGTCTGCCGGTGGGTGAAATATTCGATCCTGGGGCCGTAGCCGGGCGGGTCGGCCGCCGTCTCATTTTCCAACGGCACCGAGATGTCGATTAGCTTGCGGGTCATGGCGCCTTCTCTGCGAGCACGTTGTCATCCCTTCGGAACTGGAGTGTATTTGGCGGCTTTGAGCGATATCACACAGGAGGAAGACCTGCATGCCTGCCTACTGGGTTGCGCGCTCCAAGATCAACGATCCGGCCGAATACAAAAAGTACACCGACCTCGTGCCAGCCATTATCGCCAAGTACGGCGGCAAAGTGCTTGCCCGCGGCGGCCGCCATCAGGTCATGGAAGGCCCGCACAAATTCCACCGTTTTATCGTGATCGAGTTTCCGACGCTTGCGCAGGGCGTCTCCTGTTTCACATCGCCCGAATATGACGCGGCCGCGGCTTTTCGCCGCGCCGGAGCAGGCGAAGTGGAGACTGTTATCGTGGAGGGCGGCGATGCGACCTGATGTTACTGTGCGAAGGCACTAGCCTGGACACGGGCGTTGCCGATATAAATTCACCACCAAGAAGCCGACCTTATGAGGAAACAGCAATGTCCAAGGCTATGAACAAACACCTGCCCGCCGCGCTCTTCACCGCGATTTCCGGCTTGGTGCTTGCCGGGTTGGCGGCCGTCTTCGCCGCTGGCCCCGCAATCGCGCAATCCGGCGAGCCGATCAAGATCGGCTTCAGCATGGCGCTCACCGGCGGGCTCGCGCCCAACGGCAAGTCGGCGCTGCTAGCCCAGAAAATCTGGGAGGAGGACGTCAATGGCAAAGGCGGACTGCTCGGACGTCCCGTCAAGCTCGTTTATTACGACGACAAGAGCGCGCCCGCCGAGGTGCCGGCCATCTATACCAAGCTCCTTGATATCGACAAGGTCGACCTCATCATCGGGCCCTATGCAACGGCAATGATCGCGCCCGCAATGCCCATTGTGATCCAGCGCAAGAAGACGTTCGTCGCGCTGCTTGGCCTCGCGGTCAACAGCGAGTTCGATTATCCCAACTATTTTGCCATGATCCCTTCCGGGCCCGATGCCAAGCCGGCATTCACGAAGGGCTTCTACGACATTGCCATGGCGCAGGAGCCAAAGCCGCAGACAGTGGCAATTGTTTCCGCCGATCAGGAGTTCTCGCGCAACGCCGCGGACGGATCGCGCGAGAACGCGAAGAAGGCCGGCCTCAAGATCGTGTATGACAGGAACTATCCGCCGGCGACCACCGACTATGCCCCGATCGTGCGGGCAATCGCGGCCGCCAATCCCGATTTGGTCAACATCAACTCCTATCCGCCGGATTCGGTCGGCATGATTCGCGCGGTCAACGAGATCGGCTTCAAGCCGAAGATGATCGGGGGCGGCATGGTCGGGCTGCAGGCGACTGCGATCAAGACGCAGCTTGGCCCGCTGCTCAACGGTTTCATCAACTACGATTTCTGGCTGCCGGTACCGAAGATGAACTTTCCCGGCGTCATGAATCTCATCGAGCGCTATCAGGCGCGTGCGGGAGCCGAGGGCGTCGACGCGCTTGGCTATTACATGGCGCCTTTTGGCTACGCCCAGCTGCAGGTGCTGCAACAGGCGGTCGCGGCCACGAACAGTCTCGATGATGCCAAGCTCAGCGACTACATTCGCGCCAATTCATTCAGTACCGTGGTTGGCGACGTGAAATTCGGCGCCAAAGGGGAGTGGGCGCAGTCGCGGGTCCTGCAGATCCAGTTCCAGAACGTCAAAGGCAACGATGTGGGACAGTTCAAGAACGTCTCGACCCAGATCGTCGTATCGCCCGCGGAATACGAGTCCGGCAAGGTGATCTACCCGTACGAAAAGGCGAAGTGATTACGCCCTCGCGCAGAGGCTCG
>Ga0209331_1000363_pt1 | contig 16637 bp, 14 predicted proteins | sample JacPinW_OM3H0_M3_FD_187971 | JGI IMG/M metagenome (GOLD analysis project Ga0209331, IMG submission 187971) | Forest soil microbial communities from Algoma, Ontario, Canada - Jack Pine, Ontario site 1_JW_OM3H0_M3 (SPAdes) (version 2) | ecosystem: Environmental > Terrestrial > Soil > Boreal...
GACCTCAATCCTGCCGCTCGTACACCCATTTCGTAGCGAAGGGAACCAAATCGCCTTTGTGTTCCGCCACGACCTGCGCGGGCATAGCCGGTAGTTTAGCATCGCGAACCACTCGCATCGCCATCTCCTTCAGCCACTGATACGCCGGCGTGGCGATGATCTTCTGGGCGCGGACGTGACCTTTTGGGTCGAGGAGCAATATGATTTCCAGTGTTCCTTTAAAATCGCCTCGATGCTTAACCACTTCGACGTCAAGCATAGACATTATGATTTCGTTGCATCGCGTAAGATAAGCCACTGTATCGGGCGAGTCCGGCTTCACCGACTTATCCCCAATATGAACGGGCCGTATTACCAAAGGCGTCGTGATATCTATCGAAGTGTTTCCGACCTCGTCCGCCACGTTCTGTGGAAATCTCTGGAGTTTTAGGTTCGTAAGGACGCGGCGCGCCGTTTCTTCTGCCGATTGATTCGGTTTATTGCCGATAACTTTAACATTATATACGTGGCCAGCCGGATCGACCTGGAAAGCTAACTTCAGTGAAACGTCGTTTAGTGGCCGGGACTGTTTCTCTAATTCAGTCCGCACGGCGTGAATCGCAGTTGTGGCTGCTTGCTCCATGTACGCTTTGTAAGCATCGGATTTCGGCTTATCGACGGCCAAAGCATGGGGCGTCACGAAGTATGCATAGGCGAAAATGAGAGACACAATCAGGCGAGCGCGCATAGGTCTAACGAGACGGAGGTGAGCCACCGCTGGCGGCGGGGAGGTTTGCTTTCACTTCATCCTTCATAATTCATCCTTCAGCCTTTCAGTACGGCGGCCAGCGGTTGGCTCGAGCGATTGGTTAGATGTATTTTGTGACACCTCATTTGATGTAACTCCATTCCGCGGACGTTCGATCCAACTGTGGGCCGAACTCGGAGGCGACAACCTGAAGCCAATAATCGCGACCGTTATCGATTAGGTCATAATGCCACTCTTTATAGCCAACGGTTGGCCGCGGAATCTCGCCGATAAACTTTGGCTGAAGCTCCGACAGCTGAAATGGATACTTTCCGTTTCGCGTTCGATAGGCGTCGATAGCGTGGCAAACAATCTCTCCGCGTCGCTTCGTCTCGGCGACCTGAGTGTCTGACCAGCTGTCTCGAAGCTCAACCGCGTTGCACCCGCCGAGACTAACCGCGAAAAGGATCATCAGCAGGACTCGCAGGCGCATACACCTAACGAGAAGTAGACGGGAAAATCCCGCCTTTAATTACGGGTTTTTCCGACCTATCACGACGGTGCGTTTCGAGACCGACTTTGAAACGCGGTTCTTTCACAGGGAGAAGAAAGTCTTCAGCCGTTTCAAGAACGTGGCGCGGTATTCGTTTTCTTTGGCGGTTTGTTCGGCCAGTGGTCCTGCGTCTTTGAGGATTCCTTCGGTGCGCATTTTTCGTTGCGCGAGCAGGTCGCTCAATTGCTCGAGGCAGCCGGGCGCCTCGCGCAGCACTTCAGCCATGACCGGTTTGCCGATCTCCATGACGTAGCAATCGGCGTCGGCCCGCACGGTGGCGCTGCGCGGTTCGCCGGTGAGCAGCGACATTTCGCCGAAGCAATCGCCGGAGTTCAACGTCGCCACAGGAATCAAGCTTCCGTTTTTTGAAATGGAAACCTGGGCGGTGCCGCGCAAGAGGATGAACATGGAATCGCCTTCCGCGCCTTCTTCGATCACGCGTTCGCCGCGCCCGAAATGATTGAGATGAGCTTGTTTGACGAGATGATCGAGCTGCTCTTCGGAGAGACATTCGAATAATGGTTCGCCCCGCAAAATATTTCTCGCTTCTTCGTAGTCTTCCTGCACGGCGCGTCCGGTCCTGCGCTCGATCTGCAAGGTGCGGATGGGGTAGGGGATGCTGATGCGCTGGCGCTTGAGCTCGTACCAGACATTCGTGCGCACAGCGTCGTTGGTCTCATTGATCCGCGCATGATTGCCCATGTAATATTTGATCTCGTAGGTGACGGCGTGATCGGCGAAATCGACCAGGAAGACTCTCACCGGCGGATTCGGCAGGACATTCTTCGCGCTTTGCGCAGCGCGGCCGAGCGCGTCTTTCACGCGATTCGGCGGGACGTTGTAATCGATACCGACACGGATGCGCATGGCGTGGACTTCGGTCGGGTAATGCAGATTAATGATCGTTGTCTTAACGATCTCGTTATTCGGGATATCGAGATAAATGTTGTCGTTCGTGCACAGCCGCGTGGAACGCCAGTTGATCTCCATGACTTCGGCAAAGCGGTCGCCGACTTGTAACCAGTCGCCCACTTTGTAAGGCCGATTGATCTGCAACGACATGCCGGCGATAATCCCGCTGAGCAGATTTTGTCCGGCCAAACCGAGGACGATGGCCGCGATGCCTGAGCCGGTGAGCAGACCAGTCAACCAGCGGCTGGCATGATAGCCATACCAAAGCACCATCAGGAGCGTGATCAGGTAAACAAGCAGGGCAACGATTTGCCGGGGAAAATGCGGGATCGGCGTTTGCTTTTTCTTTTCGAAATAAAGATCCCACAGGTAACGATCGACCAGCGCGACGACGATCGCGGCACTCAACACCACAAGCGCCGTGCCGACGTGATTGCGAAGATCGATTGCGACGCCGTAAGTCCACATCGCGGCGTAGAAGGCGAGGGCGAGACAAAAGAGCTGAAACAAAATGCCAAGCCGCACACCGGTGCGACGTTTCAGAATCCGCCCGAGCGTGAGCGAGAGGAAAAAAGTGGCGCAAAAAACCAGCACCGTGGCGACCGCTCTTTGTGTCTCAGTTAAATCGGTTAACATCGGCGTGGCGCTCGAAGCATACTAAGACGCGGCGTTTGCCACAAGGACTTGCCGTTTGTAGGGCAGGCGCTCCGCCTGCTCTGCTCTGTAATGGCAACCGGAGCGGTTGCCCTACAATTTCCCTTCTGGCGACATGTCGATCTTGGCATTTTTCGATCTTTACTCCGTCGACTTCTTCTTTGCCAGGTCATCGAGGCGATGAATGATGTCGCTAAGCAAGAGCTCATTCTTGAGGTTAAGCTGATAATCGAGATTGGCGCGCAGCCGGTCTTTCTGCGCCTGCCGGTTTTGCGACATCATGATGATGGGGGCCTGGAACGCGGCGAGCATGTTGAGCACGGTGCTGAGCAGCAGGAACGGATAAGCATCGAAGGGTCTGGTCAGGAGCACCCACGTGTTCAGCGCCACCCAGAGAAGGAGGAAAGTGACGAAGGCGCTGATGAATTTCCAGCTGCCGCCGAACTCCGCGATCTTGTCGGCCAGGCGATCACCCAGCGTGAGTTGCGCCGCTTCCAGCTCATTCGCGTTACGCGAAACACGGTGCCGCAAAAGATCGTCGGTCCGTCGCAGCCGGCGCGTCAACGCCGTCAGCATTTCGAGAGTGATGTGCGGATCGCTGTCGATGAAGGTGAGAAAATCTTCACGCGTCAATTTGGCGAGCCGCGCGTCCTCCATCACCGTCGCGTCAGCGGAACGTCCATGGCCGTCGAGCATCGACATTTCGCCGAAGAAATCTCCGGGGCCAAGCTCGGCCAGCGTGACGTGATGACCGTCCGCATCGGTGATGCTGATACGCACCCGGCCCATGTCGATCAAGTACATGGCGTCGCCCGGATCATGATTACGGAAGACTGCTTGCGCGCGCGCGTAATCCTGAATGGAGAGGAACTCGCTCAGTTTCACGGCCGATTTTTGATCGAGCGAGGCGAAGAGCGGAACCGAGCGTAAGGTTGCGACGTCCATGCGATTACTTTGCCATCCTAACTAATCAACACGGCCCGATTATACACTGGATGTGAAGAAATTGTAGCGGCGCTTGTGTCAAGCGCCGAGCTCAGAAACAGGCGCTTGGCACAAGCGCCTCTACAACCGCGGCGGGGAAATGATCAACCAGATCCAACCGGCGATAAAACAAAGACCGCCCAACGGAGTAATGGCACCGAGCCAGCGGGCGCCGGTCAGCGCCATGATGTACAAGCTTCCGCTGAAAACGAGGATGCCGGCGCAGATGAGCCACCAGGAAGTGCGGTTGGTCGTGGCCCAAAGCGCGAGGACCAAGAGCGCAATCGCGTGGATAAAGTGGTAAAGCACCGCTTTGTTCCAAACATCGAGCATTCCGTGACGCTCGATTGTCGATCTTAGCGCGTGCGCACCGAACGCGCCGAGCGCGACGGCGAGAAAGCAGAGTGCCGCGGCGATTCGAAAAAGTAAGATCGACATTTAACGTTTTCGGCCCGCGAAAAACATCATCGGGGGCGCATCGTCGTAGGAACTGCGAATGCTGCGAAAGTAAAAAATGGTACCGGCCACGCCAAAAGCGAAGGCGCCAAGAAAATTGAGTCTTGGATTTAGACTCCACAAGTATGCGCCGAGAAGCGCCGCCACACTCACAATCAGGTCGCGCACCAAATAATATGTCCCGACCATCTGTCCCCGCCGCTCCGCGTCACAGTAGGAGATGAGAAGCGCCTTGCGCGAAGGGTCGCCAAATTCCTTCAGGCCGCGGATGGCGAAAGCGGCGGCTAACATCGTGAAGTTGCGCGAAATCATCAGACTGATCGGAAAAATCGCGAACATGATGAACGTAACCAAGACGAACGGCTCGCGTTTGGTGCGATCGGCAAAATAGGACGCGGGAAGGATGCAGAGCGATGCCGTCAACACTTCGATGCTGGTCAGGAGCCCGACTTGTTTCGCGCTCATGCCGATGTAGTCCATCGCAAAAATCACGGCCCAGGGGTAGGGGATCCGTTCGCAAAACCGCACCAGGATGTCGCTGATGAGCAAGCGCCGGATAGGCGCGTCAAATCCTTTCAAGCTTTGCAAGAAATTCCAGCGTTCCGGCGCGGCCACCGTTTTCGTCGGCTCGTCGCGCAACTGTCGTTGCACGAAAATGGTGGCGGCCGAAAGCACGATCGAGATGATCAGTCCGATGCGGACGCCGGGCACGACGCCGAAGTGATCGATCAACATGCCGCCAAAAATTGGCGCAACCATGATCGGGACTCGCCGGATGATCGATTGAATCCCCACGCCCATGGAGTAGCGATTGGGCGCGAGCGCGGCGCCGACGAGTGAAAAAGTCGCGGGCAGCGAGAAGCAGGTCCACGACAGAAAAAGAAACATCCCAACAATGACCGCGCCCCAGTGCGGAATAAGGAGCACGACGGTATAGCCGATGATCGAGACGATGTTGAAAGCGAGAAAGGTGCGTCGATGTCCCCAGCGATCGACGACCACGCCGCCGGGATAGGCGTAGACGGCGCCGAGCAAGGTTCGCAACGCATCGTAAAGGCCGATGACAAAAGCGGTCGCGCCCAATGTTTGCAGATACTTGGGCACGAAGCGCATCCAAAGCTCTTCGCCCGCGCCAATGACCAAAATGGCGATGAGCAGAATGACAATGTTGCGCTTCAGCGCAAAAAAATCTGCGATTCGATGAGTGCGGCTCGCGCCTTGTTCACCCGGCGTTTGCATTCAGGATGAGAATGGAATCGCAAAATTCAAAAGACAAGGCTCCATCGTCACTCCGCTCATTCGCGCTAAAAAAAAGGCACTCGCCGCAGCGAGTGCCTTCGAAGTCATTCATTCCGGAGCGGCTGATGCTCCGAAACCGTGACATGAATCTTAGTACTTCTCGCCTTTTTCGCCCTTCTCGTGTTTTTCTCCCTTTTCCTTGCTCTCCTCGTGCTTCTTCAGCACTTTGCCGTTCGCGTCGATCTCGACACCCCATTCTTTACCATTTTTGTCGATGACGGCTTCGTAGTTCGCGCCCTCTTTTTCCCAGCGAACAAGTTTTCCACCTTTGGCTTCCTTCTCCCCAGCCTTCTGCACCGCGGCCGGCACATCAGCGGCGTTAACGTTTTCTTCTTCGTGTTTCTTTTCTTTTGCTTGCGCAGCAACGCCGAAAACCAATCCGGCGCTGACCAGCGCTGTTACCAATAGTTTTGTTGTCTTCATAGTTATCTGTCTTTGACGGTACCTCCGAATTATTGTTCGAAAATGAACTGTCGTTCGCGTGTGACGTTTCTGTTAAGAGCCAACGCGGCGTTTGCATTCAGCATGAAGAGCGTCATAGACCACGAATTCGCGCTCGAGAATTTCATGATCGCTTAAACCAAGTGCGCCAAAGCCCGACGCGATCCAACGCAACCCTTCGCCCGCCGAATGAGGCTTGCGCGGGTTCGAATCCGCCGCGCGCACAATCTCACCCAGAAGATTGAGCGTGGGATCGGTCAGGCCGTACTTTTTCAGGATCGAGTTAAACGAAACATCTTCGCCGTGATGCCCGAGCTCACAATTCGGCACATCGAACAGAATTCCATTGTCGATCTTCGGCCAAGCGGTGTCGTGCGGAAGAAAAACGAACTCGGCGTCGCGATCGACAAAATTGCGGATTAACCACGGACATGCCACGCGGTCGACTTTGATTTTTTCACGCGTGATCCATTTCATAGGAATCAGGCCGCGAAGTCGAAGTGACTGCCGATTCTGGCTGCGCACGCTTTTTCATAAACTGCCGTCGCGGCCACGGCGTCTTCGATCGCAATACCGGTACTGTCGAAGATGATGATTTCTTCTTCGCTGGCGCGACCCGGTTTGCGCCCGGCCACAATCTCGGACAAATCGGCGTAAACACTTTCTTTGCGCATCATTCCCTGGGTGATGGCGTGGTGGAGATCGCCGATCGCGCAACATTGTTCCACGCTGTCCGTCACAACCTTGGCCGAAGCGAGAAGCGCGGGGTCGATCTCCTGCTTGTTTTCATCGTCCGCGCCGACCGCCGCGATGAAAGCGCCCGGAGATACATCTTCTTTGTGCACGAAAAATTCGCGGGAAGTCGTGCAGGTCACGCAAATATCGCTTTCCCGAATCGCAGCAGGCAGAGCGCGAACCGGTTCGATGGCCAGGCGCAATTCGTCGCTTAACTCTGCCGCGAAGTTTCTGACCGCGTGTTCGTCGAGATCAAAGGCGTAAATTTTCTTGAGAGGAAGAACTGAGTGAAGAGCGCGAAGCTGGGCGCGCCCCTGCTGGCCGCAACCGCAAATCGTACCGATGCTCGAATTCGCTCGCGCAAGATACTTTGCCGCAACGGCTGATGCTGCGGCGGTGCGTTTAATTGTAACCTCAATGGAATCGAGCACGGCGAGTGGAGCACCGTTCTCAGAATCGTAGAGGACGATCAGACCCTGGATCGTTGGCAGCGCGAATTGCGCGAGATTGCCGGGAAAGTTTGTGTTGAGCTTGGCAACGATATAACTCTTATCGGCCGGGAGAAGTCCGGCTTTCACATGTAGTCCGCCGCGCGCGGCCTTCACTCCAAGAATTCCAGACGCTGGAACTTTACCTTCGCCTTGCCATCGGAAGATTTTTTCGACCGCATTGATGCAATCTTTCAAGCTGAGCAGCTCGGCAACGTCATTCCGCTGCAACAGTAGCGTCCCTTCAGATTGCATCCGGTGCTCCCACGAGTTCCGAGATGTCAGCGCCGGGCGTTGCTTCTACCGGCGGATGGCCGCGGCGAAAAATTCTTGCGCCGGTCGACCCTTTCAAAAATACCGCGCCATTTTCGGCCAGCAGCCACGCTCCTTCCCGCATCCCGACCACTGGGGTTTCATTTTCCTCCAAAAATTGCAGGATTCGTTCTTCCTGCGTCTCGCCCATGTGCGTGGAAGCGGGATCGGGATCGAGATAGTGCGGGCTGATCTGAAAGGGCACCAGGCCAAGCGCGTCGAATGAGCGCGGCTGGACAATCGGCATGTCCTTGGTCGTTTTTATCGTCGGGCCGGCTACGTTCGAACCAGCGCTGCTGCCGATGTACGGTGTTCCGTTCCTTACTTTGCGGCGAATCGGTTCGATAAGATCGAGATCTTGGAGCGCTTTCAACAATCGGAACGTGTTGCCGCCGCCGATGAAAAACGCATCGGCCTTTTCAATCACCGCTTTGTGATTGTCGACCTTGTGTACGGATGCCAGCGAATAGCCCATCGTCTCGAATCGCGCCTTGGCTTTGCCCGCATACTCGTCGCGATCGTGGAGTGCGAACGGGAAAAACAAAACGGCTTTGGCGCGGCCGAGAAAGTTTCGGATCTCTTCTTCGACATGATCGAGATAGCTCCGGCCATAAACGGTCGAGTTGCTGATGAGCAGGACGCGGGAGCGTGGTCTCATTGTTAGATGTATAACTTAGAAGTATATGTATATTGCAAGCATTAAAGATGGTCGCATCCGTAAAAACTAAAACTGTGTCGTGGCTCTTACTTCTCTTTCGTCTCCCGGCGACGCACAAGGCCGAACGTGTCGCGGTCTGGCGAAAACTCAAAAAGTCCGGTGCCATCCAAATCCAGACATCGACCTATCTCTTGCCCGACGAGCCGGCGCGGTATGAATATTTCCAATGGCTGACCAAGGAAATTCGAGATGCCGGTGGCGACGCCACGCTCGTGCGAGCACGCGAAATCGAAGGCTTACCAAATGAAAAGCTGGTCGAGCTTTTTAATAAGGCACGGGAGAGGGAATACGCCGCGCTGAGCAAGACTCTTCGTGCTCTGGCGAGTCGTCGTAGAAAGCGGGATGTCCAGGCTTTCGCCGACGACCTCGGCCGAATCAGAAAACAATTTCGCGAAATTCGGGAGACGGATTTTTTCAATAGCCCGCGTGCACAGGACGTCGAGATGCTTCTGCGAAAGATGGAAGGCAACCAGCGATCAAAAGGCGCACTCCCCCAGGCTCATCTTAAAGACTATCGCGGGAAGATTTGGCTGACACGTCCACGACCGGAGATCGATCGCGTTGGCTCAGCCTGGCTTATTCGCAAATTTATCGATCCCGAAGCGAAGTTCGCGTTCGCGAGCAAAGAGTCGGCCAAGCCCGGGGCGATTTCATTCGATATGCTCGATGCGGAGTTTTCGCATCATGGCGAAGACTGTACATTCGAAACGCTGATCAAACGTTTTCGTATTCAGGAGAAAGTCGTGCGCAAGATCGGCGAGATGATTCACGATGCCGATCTCGATGATGCGAAATTTCAGCGCAATGAATGCATCGGGATCGATCGCGTCCTGAAAGGTTGGGCGAAAGAAGGCATGTCCGATAACGACATCCTGGCCGAGGGCTTTCGCTGTTTCGATGGCCTTTACGCATTTCTGCGCCGGTTATGAGTTCGAGCGTGCCGATTGCGCCAAGTTTTCGCGAAGCGTTCCGGTTTTGGTTAAAGCTCGGCTTCATTTCGTTCGGCGGCCCGAGCGGCCAAATCGCGATGATGCATACCGAATTGGTCGAGAAGAAGCGCTGGATCGACAATGCACGTTTTCTGCACGCCCTGAATTTCTGCATGCTGCTGCCGGGCCCAGAAGCGCAACAGCTCGCCATCTATATCGGCTGGCTCTTGCACAAGACCCGCGGCGGCATCGCAGCCGGCGCGCTCTTTGTCATTCCATCAATCGTTATTTTATGGGCGCTTAGTTACGTTTATGTCGCCTTTGGAAACATTCCGTGGATCGTCGCCGTATTTTATGGATTGAAGCCGGCCGTGCTCGCAATCGTCGCCGCTGCCGTCATTCGCATCGGGAGCAAAGCGCTCAAAAACGCAGTCATGTGGTCGCTCGCCTTGGCCGCATTCGTCGCAATTTATTTTTTCCGCGTTCCATTTCCTTTAATCATCATTAGTGCCGGCATTCTCGGCCTCATCGGCAACAAAATTTTGCCCGAATATTTTCGCGGCGAAATCGCGCACCCGGTAGATGTCGATCTTGCCGGCAAGATCGGCGATCGCGCGAAACCATCGGGGCTACACGCGCTCAAGATCTCGGCGACTTGGATTGTGATCTGGGCATTGCCGCTTGGACTTGCCGGAATTTTCCTTGGACCGCAGCACACGATTTTTCGCGAAGGAATCTTTTTCAGCAAAGCCGCCGTCGTTACTTTCGGCGGCGCCTATGCCGTGCTGCCCTATGTCTCGCAACAGGCAGTCGAGCATTATCATTGGCTGAGCGCGCCGCAGATGCTCGACGGCCTCGGTCTCGCCGAAACCACGCCCGGCCCGCTCATTATGGTTTTGCAGTTCGTCGGTTTCCTCGGCGCGTGGAATCATCCTGGAAATCTTCCCCCGCTTGTGAGCGCGACACTCGGCGCCCTGGTCACGACCTGGACAACTTTTGTGCCTTGTTTTCTTTGGGTTTTTTTGGGCGCGCCCTACATCGAAAGATTGCGCGACGTGAAGCTGCTGACGGCCGCGCTTTCAACCGTCACTGCTGCCGTCGTCGGCGTGATTCTGAACCTCGCGGTTTGGTTTGGACTCCACATCATTTTTCCGGCGACCGGAAACATCGATTGGTTTGCTCTCGTCGTTTGCGCGCTCGCTTTTGTCGCAATGCTTCGCTACAAGATCGACATCATCCCGGTCGTGCTCGGCAGCGGATTGCTTGGACTGATCTACAAGACTCTTTTGTAGGTAGGGCGATTCACTCAACCGCCCCTACCTGAGTTGTCGATCTTATCCTCCAGCTTTCAAGCGCTCACACTCCGCCGCGTAACCTTCAATCAAGCTTGAAATCTTGGAGTGAAAATCCTCCTGCGCTGAATAGAGAGCTCCGATCGATTCAACGAAAGGCTTCTGTTTGAGCTCGTCCTCGATCGCCAAACTGAGCTCCGCGAGCTTCTCGATGTTGCCGCGCGAATGAAACTCCATCTCCCGAAGCTTGGCCAGAACGGCCAGTGACTTTTCCAGCTGAGTTGGATCAGATTTTTGGTCCGTCTTCGCACCTTCGGCAGTTTTAACAGCGGCGCTTTCTTGAGCAACTGCCTGCTCTTTCTGCGCCGGTTGCGCCTTCTTTCCTGGCTGTGGATGCGCGGCCTTGTGATGCTTCTCCTGCGTCACTTTCTTGGCGTGCGCGACGTTTCGTGGATCTCCCATCAACTAATGGACGGTTCTCGACCACCAACTGGATGTATTTAGCTGTCCGACTCTCCGTTCATGCCGCGGATGAATGCAGCGCGATCCGATTCCCTTCCGAATCGATGATTAGAACGCGAAAGCCGTGGGGTCCGATTTGTTGTTTCTCCTGCAAAACCTTTCCACCATTCGGTTTTACGGCCTTCACCGCGTCGTCGAATCGGCCTTCGACGGAAAGATAAATGAGCGGCCCGGTCGGCGACGGTTGGTTTTTGTCGCCCAAGCTATCGCGTGCAACACACAAACAGCCGGACGCATTCTGTTCGTCGTGCGGCAGCAACCCGTATTCAAACCCGCCCTCGGACATTTTGCGGACTTCGTGTCCGAGAACGGCGGAGTAAAACTTGACCGCACGATCGAGATTCGCGACCGGAATATCAGTCCAGCAAAGCGTGTCCGGCCGCCATGATCTAGGGGCATTTCCCGATGCTCCCTGCATCGAAGATAGCTTTGATATCGCCCGGCGGTACTACAGCATCAAAAATCTCGATCTCGTCGAGCGCGACATCGCAACTGGGGCAGGTGGCTGGATTCAGCCGGTAGTTCCCGATAAGCAGATCGGCGCTATTGTTGACACTGATCGGCGGCGGGGCGAACGGTGTGCCCGCCTGGGCGCCGTTGATATAAAACATACCGACGAGCGACCCGCCGCTTCGTTGTACCGTAACGGCCACATGTTGCCAGATCGCGTTGCTGTAAGTGAACGTGCCGTTTGAACCGCTGCTGCTGTATGTTGCACCAGCAGCGGTCCCATCTCCCATGAGCAGTTGCAGTTTGCCCCCGCTGACGAAGAATGCGAATCCGGTTCGGAGATTTGCGGTGGTGTCGAGCTTATCAACAATTCCCAGGGCAAAAGCGTTGCCGGGATCTCCTCCTTTAACCCACGCGTCGATGGAGAAGTTGCCCATCCCGAAGTTATATGGGCTGCCGGGAGAAACGGTCGCCTTTGAAGCCATGAAAAACAACGCTTTGCCCACCTTTGCTGGAGCAGCTAACGATGACGAAGGATCTGTTCCGATGTTTGCGGTGTTCCCGTTGTGACCACTCTTGATGTCAATAACGGTGTTTCCACTCGTTTCGTTCAAAGGCCACCAACTGACCATTTTCGCCGGCTGCGGCGCGCAGGCGATCTGGCAGCTTGGCAGCTTAACGCAATGCTGGACTGTACATTGAGGTGGCACTGGCCCGGCCAAACTGACAGAGAAGCAGACGTTAGCTCCCGAAACAGCGCCCGCACCGCCAATCGTGACACTCACGTTGGTTGGGACGTTAGGGGGAAATGGAATATTGATGGGGCTGGGACTTATGGTGATGTTGCTGGGCGTAGAGAAACTTAGGCTTGCTGCAGGAACGCTGGAGAGGTTCGTCACAGCGAACGAGTAATTGAACGTGCCATTCGGATTACAAGTGACAGTTTCGTTGCTTATCTTCAGGCACTGCTGCTGGCACTGAACGGTCAACGGCATTGAGGTGCTCGCTGCGTAACTATTCAGCGTAAATGGGGCGGTCGTACCATTGCGCTCTCCATTGTAAGCGCCTGAGGATCCGGGTGTGCTTGATCCCGTGGGATTAACCATTGTGCCATTTGGTCCGGGCAGACTCGTCCAAGTCACTTTGGCCTGGTTAGTCAGTGTCGCGGGGCACGTTGGCGAGTTTGCCACCGCACTATACTTGATGGTCACGACCCCATTAACCGGCAGACCGGAGCAGGTCACCGACGGGGCGGTTGCGTTTATTACGGGAGCGGAACAACCTCCCGTTACGGTCGTCGAATTAGGAACAAAGGTGAGTCCCGCAGGCAGTGTGTCGGTGAATTGAAGATCGAACGCATCGGCGACGCCCGTCGTAATGGTGACCGTATAGGAGACCGTGCCACCTTGAATGATCGTCGCTGGTGAGACCGCCTTGGTGATTGTCAGTTTGGGCTCGAAGATTACCGCGTCGACCGAGATCGCGTTGTTTTGATCGAATGGTTGACCGGCTACGTTCAGCTCAAATCGGTTGATCAGCTGCGTGCCATTTTGGTTGCTTGAAATATTATCCACCAAGGCGTTGAACTCAATAACGACGAGTTCCAAGTCGGCGTCACTCTCAGAGTTGGTAAGGTCGCCCAAACTAAAGGTGACGTCTCCGCCACTGCCTGAAATAACGTTCACGGCGCCAGGCTGAAGTTGGAAAGTAAGAACAGGCGTAGGGTTAGGTGCACACGTCGCCGTGTTTTCATTTCCGGGGAAATTCAAGCCTGCACCGGACAATGTGGTTGACGTGAGACTCGCGGGGTTTGTCGAGACAAATCCTACTTTGGGATTGCCCAGATAGGTCAGGCCCAGCGGCAGAAGATCTTTGATTTGGTAGTTGGGCGAGAAACCTTCTGGCACCGAAGCGATCAGCCGATACCGGATAATCTCGCCCATGGCCACTGGCGGAGTCCCGGATCCGGAATTCTGCGGCGCAGTGTGCGCCTCAGATGTCTGCACAATGCATTTGGCAAGGGCTTTGGGCCCAACACAGATGGTCGCGGTGTCGCTGAAGGGCGGCGTAAATCCAGCGCCGACGAAGTCCGGCCCGCCCGGTTGAGAGGTGTAGTGCAACAAGTCGACCCGATTATCGCAGCAGCCCGGTTTGATATTGGAGAGAAGTTGGGCGTTGAAGGTGATAATTGCGATATTCGTTCCCGTGACGGCTGTAGTGGAATCCAAGGGAAGCAGAGAAGTACCGGGGAACTTGAAGATCTTACGTCCCTGACCTCCGATGGCAGTCGTGACCGGGATAAACACGCCATTGCCGCGGCGGACACAGAGACTTGAATAATCGGGCATGAAGCAAGAGGGATTATCTGATGCGTCCAGGGGCATGATATCCGCTAACTCGATCTCGTAGGCGGGAGCGCCGCCGGTGTTCTCTATAGCAATCGCGAATGTTGCCCAATCGTTGGCGTCTACATTGTAAAGATTGGTATTAATCAGCCCTGGGAGGTTGACATGGTTAATAGGCGGATTAAAGCGAGGGCATGCGGCGCCGAAACCCCACAGTTTCCACTTTCCGAATGGGACGAGTGGTGGATTGCCAATACCGTTTGGGTTATTAGTGGCAACGACACCCTTCTTAATCACCAGCTTCGGCTCCCTTACTTTCACCTGCGCAACGGCCACCTGGCAGAACTGTTCGCCGAAGGTGTTCGTTTCGCACTCCTGCATCTCGTTCGTCAGGAAGAGGCCGTCGGCAAAAGGTTGGTTCGTGACCGTGCTAGTGAATAGCAGATCTATCTTTCGCGGGTTGTTATTCGTGTCGTGAAAGGTGCCGTAGTCGAACTCGATGCTGTTCGCCGCTGTCTGCAAAGGCCCAACAACAAGGGTCGGAAGGGTCGGAAATCCCGTAGACCATGGAAGTCCTAGCGTATCCGATGGTGTGAACCGACAGACTTTGCCTGGCCCTGGAGGGGGAGGGGCACAAGGGGGGATTAAGCCAACGCCAACGTTCCAGCTTGGGCCCGCAGATCCATTGGCGTCAGGATCACTTACATCAAAGATCGGCAGCGGCAGCCAATCCTGAATGGTCAGATTTTCCGCATCGCTGGTCGGAATTGTTTTTTGAATCCGAAATGTGACCTCATCGCCCGGACGCACCTCCTGTGGCGGATTTGGAAAATTAGAACAAATCGGGCCAGAAGGTTTGCAGACAAAGCTACCACCGCGCTTGACCGCATAGATCGTTTTCTTCGGAGTATCCGTAATGATGGTGATGTGGGTGGCGCTGTCGTCGCTCGCGTTGCCGGTGACCACGGTCGGTATGTTGAGCGGTTTATTGATCGGGCTAGGACGATTCATGTTCTGATAAACCTGCCCGTCAATGACGATGCAGTTATTTATCGGATCGTCTTTGTCCACATACTTGTCGCCTGGAACAGGGAGATGGAAATCGTCCCTGATCCTTGCAAAGAAGCGAACGGTCCCGGTAGCAGGCTGGGCTGACGGCGGCGCACCAGCCGCGTAGCCGCCAGTCAGAAGGCCGGCGTTCTGTCTTGGTATGACAAGCGGCGTGGAGGTAAGTCCCGGAAGTCCCATCGCCTGCGAAATGTTGAAAGTCAGGACTGTTCCACCGGGTGGCGCTTGGAGTGGAGGCGGGAGCGGATGCGGACAGAATTGCGACGCGCCAGTCAGGTCCGACGCGCTGGTTATAGCGACAGCGGGAAATGAACCTGTCTTGGTACCAAATTGGTCCTTTACCGTGAGTTGCGCGCTTCCTGGCACTAAGTCCTGCCCGTCCGCGAGGAAGTCTCTCACCACCAACTGGCCGATAGTCAGGTAATCCGATACGTCGAAAAAGTAATCGTACCTTATGATATCACCCGGCTTGGGTCCGGAAGTGCTGAAGGTTACCGTTTTCCGAATCGTCAGGCATTTGTCGGAAAGCTTGTGGGCCGAGGCCACATTGCTAATGACATGGAGAGGCGGGGGAGGTGATGTATCGCATGGATCGGGAGGCGTCTGCGTCCAGTCGCCCTCAGCGTGAATCGGGTTTATCGAAAGGGCTGGCGTGCAGTTTGGTGACAGCACCGGATTTCCGTTGGCATCTTTCTCGGGGATGTAAAATGTAAACTTGATCGTGACATCGTCCGGGGGATTTGGGGGTGGATGCGGGGCACCAATGATCGGGTTACAAAAAGACACCTCCAGAGTCCCCCCCGGCGGCGTAGGGGTCGATGGCGTTAGCGTGAGAAAATAAGCTCCATTGCAGTAGATAGTCCCCGGAGTGACCGCAAGAGTGTGAATCTTCACCGCGACGTTTCCTACATATTGCACATTATTCGGCAGAATATCCTGCACCTTCAGTTTCGCGATCGACTGCCCGTTGGCAATGTCGACCTTGATTGTGTAGGTGCGCGGGTGATTTGGCCCAGTCGCGGTCTCGTCTTCAGGAGCGGAGCATTCTTTCTTGATAATCATCACCCGGGGAGTAGTCGGCGCGTGCGTGCTCCACCCCGAGCTGTTCAGATTCGTATCGCTCAAGATGGGCGGGTCAGAAGTAGGATTGTCCAGCGCATCAGTGCCTCCGTAACGAAAGCCGCCACGGGCCGAAATCGTAAGGGGAACACCCTCGTCTGCGAAATTGCTCACGTGCGCTGTGACTTCGACAGCGATCACAGGTTGCGTAGGGTCATAACTTCCGAAGGGAAGCTCTAGGGTCACGAGCTGACCGCCAGCCGGAACGGTCACCGGCAGAATTCCGCTGGATGCAAACGGGTGAGTCAATGAGACTGTCGTCGGCGCTGGATTGCAGTTTGGTGCGGAAACCGGGAAGGTGTTCAATGAAGCGGGGCCGCCGTTTACCCCAACCACCTTTGCACTGACGAACTTGATGCCGTCACACGTGGCGCAGAGCCTTTTGAGGTTGGCGCCGCCGGCATCGAAAACCAGGTCAATGAACGGCCCGTACCCGACGGTGCTTCCAGTGGTGCGATTGTCGAAAGTCACGGTGAAGGTGAAATCTTCTCCGATAAGCACCTCGGGCGGCACGGACACCACGGGCGGTGCGCCGGACAAAAACGTAACTTTTGGGAGAGGCGTAGCGGCGACCGTGTGCAAAGCAACTACGAACAACGCAATTGACACAGATAGTTTCGGACGCATGGCAGG
>Ga0209331_1000364_pt1 | contig 16593 bp, 13 predicted proteins | sample JacPinW_OM3H0_M3_FD_187971 | JGI IMG/M metagenome (GOLD analysis project Ga0209331, IMG submission 187971) | Forest soil microbial communities from Algoma, Ontario, Canada - Jack Pine, Ontario site 1_JW_OM3H0_M3 (SPAdes) (version 2) | ecosystem: Environmental > Terrestrial > Soil > Boreal...
CGGCGTTCTTTCGACGGCAAAAGACGCAAAGGGCGCGCAGAGCCTCATCGCGTTCATCAGCACCGCCTCGCGCCCGCTCCTTGTCGCGAAAGGCCTGGAAGCGCCGTGAGGGCAACCCCTCCCCGAAGGGGTCCCTGCCCTGCGGGGGAGGGATTAAAGCCCGCGCAGATCAAAAATTTGCTGCGCGCTTGGGCGCCGGGGCCGCGGCGGCAGTGCCGGGCGGCAAGTCATACATGCCGCTGGGCAGCTTATCGATAAAAGCCAGCACCTCCGAGGTCTTCACCACATCGGCATATTTCGCGTTCATGTCGCAGAGATTGATGGCGTGGCTTGCCTGCGAGCGGTCGAAGCAGCCCTCCTCGGCGAGCGCGATCCGGTAGTTGAGGCTGAACGCATCGAGCACGGTGGCGCGCACGCAGCCCGACGTCGTGGTCCCGGTGACAATGACGCTGTCGCAGCCCAGGAGCGTGAGGTAGCTCGCCATGTTGGTGCCGAAGAAGCCGGACGGCTTCTGCTTCAGCACGACGATGTCCTGCGGCGCCGGCGCGATCTCGGCGACGATCTCGTTGCCATCGACATTGGTCGCGGGTCGGCTGGACTTATCCTCGTCGGAGCGTCCGTTCTTCCAGATCCAGCTGCCGCTGTCCCAATTGTCCGCGCGCCGCACGCCGGTGGTGTAGATCACCGGAACGCCCTTCTGGTGACATTTGTCGATCAGCGACTTGAGATAGGGCATGGCGACCCAGGCGTCCTCGCCGCAGGAGTTGCGCCAGCGCTTGATCGATTCGAGAATCGGCATGGGTCGCTCGTCGCAAAACGCGTAGTTGACGTCAATAACGAGCAGCGCCGGGCGCTTGCCGAAGCCGCCGCGCGCGCCGTAACCGGACGCGCCGAATACGGCCTTGTCGCGATCGGTGAGGAATTTATTCCAGATCGGTTCTGACATGGTGGGTTGCACTCCTTCGGTTTTAATTGTTTCCCCCGTCACAGGTTCGCGCGCACGCTCTCGACGAAGCTCATATCGATGATCTCCTCGTAATCGACGTCAGTCTTGAGGATACCCGCCTCGCGCACGACGGAGCGCGCGGTGATCCAGGATTGCTTGCTGATCATTCCGTCCTTGCTCCACATCTCGTCCTTAAACGAGCGGTCGAGGGTGGCCTTGAGGTCATCGAGTGCCATGGTCGGGAATTGCTTCTTGGCGATGTCGGCTGACTCGGCCGGATTGGCGTAGAGGAACTTGAGGCCCTTCACCATGCCCCTGACGAAGCCCTTCACCGTTTCCGGCTCTTTCTGGATCGAGTCGAGCCGCACATTGATGGTGGAATAGGCGTAAGGCCCGAGCTCCTTCGGCACGTTGAAGAACGGCTCGCCCCACAGGCCGGACCGGATGCCCTGGGTGATCATGGGCTCGGTCACCACGCCGATGGTGGCCTGCCCGCCCTTGACCGCGGCGGGAACAGCCGAGTTCGGCACCTCGATCAGGCTGACATCGCGCTTGGCGTCGAGATTCCATTTGGCGAGCAGATAGCGCATGATCGAATTCGGCGTTCCGCTGTAAGGACCGAGCGCTATCGATTTGCCTTTGAAATAGGCCGGCCAATTGGCGTCCTTCGGCTCCTGGCCCTTGATCGCGTTGATGTAGACATTGCCGCGGTCGACGCAGTGCACGATGGCGCGCAGCTCGGCGCCCTTGGCTTTGGCGAAAGCGTCGTGCTCGGGCCCGCCGATGAAGGCGAACGCCTGCCCGGAAAGGACGGCGTTGGTGTGGCCGGAGCCGGTCTCGATGGTCACGATCTTCACGACGATATCGGATTCCGCGAAATAGTTGTTCGCCATGGCGATATACATCGGCAGATAGCCGGTGCCGTGGACGGGTTCCGCGACCAGAAGCTCCTTGGCCGCGGCACGCGCAATGAGCGGCGGAGACGCGAGTGCAATTCCGAGGCTCGCGGTCGATTTCAGGAATCGTCGCCTGTTCATGCTGTCCTCACTTCGTATCTGAAGGGCCGTGGTATCTGAAAGGCCGTGGTATCTGAAGGGCCGTGCCCCGGATCTCGCTTCGCTCATCCGGGCTACACCTGTTCTCAACCGTAGCCCGCATGAGCGTAGCGACATGCGGGGACGCGCGAAAGCCCGATCACTGCCGCACACCTTTGCGCAGCATGCCTTCCAGCCAGGACACCGTTGCATACATCACCATGGCCAGCGTGGAGAGCACAAGTACCGCCACCCAGACCAGCGCGATGTCGTAGGTCTGGCCGGCATAGAGGATTGCGCGGCCGAGGCCGTGCTGGGAGGCGATGAACTCCCCGACGATAGCGCCGGTGAGCGCGAGCCCGATATTGACCCGCAGCACCGAGATGATCCACGGCAGGCAGAACGGGACAACGAGCTTGCGAAACACCTGCATGCGCGTGGCGCCGAGGGAATAGAACAGTTTCTCGCCGTCCGGATCCAGCGCCTTCACCCCGGCATAGGCTGTCAGGGTCGACACCACCAAAGTGAGCGCGGTCGCGACTGCGACCTTCGACACAAGCCCGATACCGAATACCAGGATGATGAGCGGCGCGAGCGCAAGCTTTGGAATCGATTCCAAGCATATCACGTAGGGTTGGACGATGGTGGCATAGTTGCGCGACCACCAGAATGAGAGACCCAGGAGCGAGCCGGTGGTCGTTCCGAGCAGGAAGCCGAAGATGGTCGAGCGGAATGTAAAGCTGATGTCCGTCCACGCATCGCCGGTGGTGAAAAAGATCGCCATGGTCTGGGCGATTGCGCTCGGATAGGACCAGAAGAAGGCGTCAATCCAGCCTGTGCGTGCTCCGATCTCCCACATTGAGAGCACGCCGATAAGGATCCCGACCTGCGCTGCTACCAGCGCCCGGAGCGGCCAATCCTTTTGCACCGGCAGCCGGCGGACGGCGCGCGCGCCGGGCTTTGCTCCTTCTGTCTGCTCGGCGAAACGGATCTCCGCGAGCGCGCCGGCAGTGGAACCATCATGAACTGTCATCGCTCGTTCCTCGCCCGGCGGGTCAGGCCGCCTCGTTGACTCGCTCGGAGCCTGTCGGGTTCACGTCGAGCAGTTGGAGGCAGCGTTCTTTGATCGCCAGGAATTCAGGCGTCAGCGCGCTGGTGCGGACGCGCGGGCGCGGCAGGTTGACCGGGATGGTTGCGATGATGCGGCCCGGACGCGTGCCCATGACATGCAGCTCGTCGGAAAGATAAATCGCCTCCTCCACGTCATGGGTGACGAAGAGGACGGTCTTGCCGAAGTCGCTCCACAGCCGCATCAGCCATTCCTGCATCTGCAACTTGGTCTGAGCGTCGAGCGCGCCGAAGGGCTCATCGAGCAGAATGAGATCGGTGTCGAACAGCAAGGTGCGCAACAGCGCCGCCCGCTGCCGCATCCCGCCCGAGAGCGAGCTTGGATAAAGGTACTCGAAGCCGGCCAGGCCGTAGCGCTGCAGGAGCGGCAGCGCGCGCTCGCGCGCAATACGCAAGGGTACTGCCTGGATCTCCATGCCGAGGATGACATTGTCGAGAACGGTGCGCCAGGGCAGCAGCAGATCCTTCTGCAGCATGTATCCGACGCGGCCGATGGTGCCGGTGGCGTCCATGCCGTCGATGAGCACCCGGCCGCCGGTCGGCTCGAGCAATCCGGCAATGATGTTGAAGATGGTGCTCTTGCCGCAACCGGAAGGGCCGATCAGACTGACAAAGCGCCCCTGCGGAATCGCAAGCGTAACCGGCGCCAGCGCCGCAAACGGCCCCGCCGGAGTGGGGAACATCATGCTCACGTTCTCGACGCAGAGCTTGGTCTGGGACATGCAGACAACCGTGATTGCAGCGCGTGAAAACGCTGCCACTATAACGCAAGAGTCATGCCATGCGCCAATCTTGGGCCGACCCAACGCGTTCAGGTAGCGCGGGCCGTGTCCCGGATGCGGGGCAGCGCGAGCGCATGCACCAGCGCTTCCGTAATCTCCGCGCGTGGGGGCGCGAAGTGGTGCGCCGCTGATCCGGGACCGCCACAAGCTTCGAGCCGAGCGCGGCCGTAGGTTCGTACGGTCCCGGGTCTGCAGCGCATCATGAGCAGCGCAACCCCAAGTGGCGCGGTCGCAGCATCAGCTGACATGCGCTGCTCATGCTGCACTGCGCCCGGGACACACCGCCTTATTCCGCCGCTATCCTGTGCGCCGCGGCGCCGCGGGCTTTCACCACCACCTTGATCGCGTCTTCCACCCGGTCCTTGGCGTAGCGAATCGCCGTGGGCAGATCTTCGAGCGGGAAGGTGTGGGTGTGAATCCTGGTTGCGTCGAAGCGCTTCTGGGCCATGAAAGCCTCGGCACGGTGGGTCGCGCTCTTGCCCTCGCCACGGATGCCGTAAACGTAGATGTTGTTGCGCACGATGTGAGCGACATCCACGGGCGTTTCCTCATGCGGGAAGGCAGCAAGACAGACCTTGCCCCCGCGGTTCACCATCCGAATGGCTTCATTGACGGCATTGGGCGCGCCTGAGCACTCGAGCACGTAGTCGACGCCTTTTCCGCCGTTGAGCCGGTGCACCCCTTTCACCACATCCTCGTTGCGCACATTGATGACGTGATCGGCGCCGAGCTCGCGCCCGATCTTCAGGCGATTGTCGCGGGTGCCGGTAAGAATGACAGGCCAGGCACCCATCGCCTTGGCGACCGCTACGCCAAGGAGCCCGATCGGCCCCGGTCCGGTGACGACCACGCTTTCGCCGGCTACCAAGCCGCCCAGCTCGGTGAGCCCATACATCGCGGTGCCGGCCGTGACCACCAGGGTTGCTTCCTCGTCCGACATGTCGTCGGAGATGGCGACCAGCGTGTTGATGTTGTTGACCTGATATTCGCAAAAACCGCCGTCGGTGGTGAAGCCATTGGCGCGATGCCCCTTGTCCACATCGCCGTAGTTGAGCCCGTAATTGAGACAGGCGGTGTACATCCCTTCGCGGCAGCGCTTGCACTGGCCGCAGCCGGCGTGAATTTCGACGGTCACGCGCTGCCCTATCGTGTACTCGTCCACGCCTGGGCCGAGCGCCACGACGGTGCCCATGTACTCATGGCCGGGGGTGAAATTCTTGTTGTGCGGCATGCCGCCGGCAATCAGCGCAGGCGGCCCGTAATAGATGATCTCGAGATCGGTCGCGCAGATCGCGACCGCATCGATGCGAACGAGCACCTCGGCCTTTTTCGGCACCGGGACTGACTTGTCCCGCAGCAACAGCTCGCCCGGATTGCCGAGCACCCAGGCTTTCATCGTGTCGGGGATGGGATGCTCCGTGCTCGTCTTCACTCCGACCGGGGCGTACATCGCGTCTCCTCGCAGCGGGCGATTGGCGCGGCCCCGCCAAGCGGCGGTGCCCGCGCTCATGCCAACAGGATAATGTATATATGGCGTCTTATCGAGGGCTATGATGCACGCTCCGTCGTCATGGCCGTGCTTGACACGGCCATCCACGTCTTTATCGCCGCGAGCAAGTCGCGGATGGCCGAAACAAGTCCGAACAAGTCCGGCCATGACGGGAGAGCGAAAACGGAGTATTCAGTGAGTCATCCCCCTTCCTCGTTTCCGGATAAAGACCAGCCGCCAACAGGTGGAGACGCCGCACCCGCAAACCCGCTGAAATTCTCGAAGAAGCAACTTGCTTTCGCCGTGGCCATTGCAGGCGTTTCCGACGTGATCGGCGCTTTCACCACACCGGCGCCACCCGTTACCTGGGCGGTGGATCTGCTCACCGCACTCCTTCTGTTCGTCGTGCTGGGCCGGCAATGGCTGCTGCTGCCTGGTCTGGCGCTGGAAGCGATTCCGGGCCTGGGAGTGATCCCGTTCTGGCTGCTGGTCGTGGGGGCCATTGCCGCCTTCGGGACTCCCCGACCGATATTCAACCAGCCCAGATAACCTGACGCTTTCACGGAGCGCCAACTTCCAGGCGCTCACCACGACCGGCAGTCCAAGCTGCTCCTGGTCGATTTTTGTGCACTGCACGATTCGTCAGCATGCGAGCGGCCAAATAGGCGCGAACAGTCGCCTTCGGTTACATGGCCCCGTACCCTTTGGCTCTGAAATCAAACGCTTTTTCGCTCTGCCGTCGGCTTGGCATGCTTCTTGTCCCTCCGGCGCGCATGGACGCGGATGAAAGCTGCCACTTGCCTGACCAGGCTCGGGAATTCGTCGCGGGAGAAGAAGCATCCGTGGCTGCGGGAACCGGCTGATGTGGCGGCCACGTGCTCAAACCGGTCAGAGGAAAGTAGCACTGACGCCTCATGTCGGAGCAGAGCTCACATACGGCGACCACATTGAGCGGCGACTTCGATCCTGAGCAGAAGCGCTATCTCGAAGGCTTCATGTCCGGGCTGCAGATCGGGCGTGCGGCTCGCGGAGCGCCTTCGTCGGCAGCTGCCCCGGGCAGTGCAGCCCTACCCGCTATTGCAGCTGAGCCAACCGGTCCCGATGCCGCTCATCTGCGCGCCCAGGATCGATTTCTGCAAGAGGGCAAAAAGCTATCCGATCCGGAGAAATTCAAGCGCGAGCTGCACCCGTTCGATGCCTATGAGAAGCTGAAGGAGCAGGCGGTCAATAACGAGGCGCCGAAGGCAGCCGACAATTTCCGCTGGCGCTTCTATGGTTTGTTCTACTGCGCACCGAATCAAACGGCTTACATGTGCCGGCTGCGCATCCCCAACGGCATCCTCAACCATTGGCAGTTGGCGGGAGTGGGCGACCTCGCCGATCGCTATGCCGGCGGCTACGCGCACGTAACGACGCGCGCCAACCTTCAGATGCGCGAAGTCGAGCCGAAGAATGCGGTCGCTCTCCTGGAGGAGATCCAGGACCTAGGATTGTGCTCGCGCGGCTCCGGGGCGGACAACATCCGCAACGTCACCGGCACCCCGACTGCAGGCATCGACCCGCAGGAGCTGATCGATACCCGACCCTACGCGCGCGAATGGCATTTCCACATCCTCAACGACCGCTCACTTTACGGCCTGCCGCGGAAGTTCAACGTGGGTTTTGATGGAGGCGGCATCATTCCGGTACTGGAAGATACCAACGACATCGGGTTTCAGGCGGTCGCAATTCGGGATGGTTTCGACGTCGAGCCGGGAGTCTGGTTCCGGCTGCTGCTGGGGGGCATCACAGGACACAGGGACTTCGCGCGCGACACCGGGATCGTAGTGAAACCCGAGCAGGCGACCAAGCTTGCCGACGCGATCGTGCGGGTCTTTATCGCCCACGGCGACCGCACCGACCGCGCCAAGGCTCGGCTCAAATACGTGCTCGACGCCTGGGGCTTTGAAAAATTCCTGGACGAGGTGGAGAAGAACCTCGGTTTCAAGCTCACCCGCGCGCCCCTCGAAGCCATCGCATCGCGGCCCGTGTTCGACCGCACTGCCCACGCGGGGGTGCATCCGCAGAGACAGCCGGACCTGAATTGGATCGGGGTGGTGCTGCCGGTCGGCAAAATGACCGGACAACAGGTGCGCGGGCTCGCCGAGATCGCCCGCCAGTTTGGCGACGGCGAGATCCGGCTGACTGTGTGGCAGAACCTGCTCATCTCGGGGGTTCGCACGGCGTGTGTGGAATCGGTTGAGGCGTCGATCGAGGCGCTGGGGCTTTCAACCAGGGCAACCTCGATTCGCGCCGGCCTCATCGCCTGCACCGGCAATGCCGGCTGCCGGCTTGCTCTCTCCAACACCAAGCGCGACGCAGAGGAGATTGCGCGGTGGTGCGAGCCGCGCGTACAGCTCGACACGCCGGTGAACATCCATCTCACCGGCTGCCCAAATTCCTGCGCGCAGCATTATGTCGGCGATATCGGCCTGCTGGGCGCCAGGGTACAGGTGTCGGACGACGGCGATACGGTCGAAGGCTATCACATCCATGTCGGCGGCGGCTTTGGTCCCGACGCGGGCATCGGTCGCGAAATCTACCGTGACGTCAAGGCGGAAGATGCGCCGACGACAGTCGAGCGCATGCTCAAGGCCTATCTGCATCATCGCGCCTGCGAGCAGGAGACATTCTTTGCGTTTACGCGCCGGCACGAGCTGGAGGCGCTGAAAACCATGTTCGAGAAGATCGCCGTCGAATGAACCAGCTCGCGCGCCCACCGATTCGCAAATTGCTACCGGACAGCGCCCCGTTCACTCCGGAGCAGCGGACCTGGCTCGACGGGTTCTTTGCCGGGTTTCTTGATCTTGGCGACGCAACTGCGCTGTCGCCGGAGGCCAACGCTGCCCTGATATCAGGGTTGACCCCTGCCGCGAAGGGCCCGCTCGACGATGGCGATGACGGAAATGTGCCATGGCATGACCCGGCATTGCTGCTCCCGGAGCGGATGCAACTCGCCGACGGCCGACCACTGCGGCGGCGCATGATGGCGGCGATGGGGCAGCAGGATTGCGGGCAGTGCGGCTACAACTGCGAAGACTATTCGAACGCGATCTTCCTGAAGAAGGAGGAGCGGCTCAATCTCTGCGTTCCGGGCGGCAAGGACACGACCCGTGCGCTCAGGGCTCTGTACGGCGAGCTCGGCGATGTGGGCCGCTCATTGCCTGCCACTCCAACAACAGCACCTACTCCCGGTATAGCGCCGGCCGAGCGTGGCCGCTCGCGCGATAATCCCGCCGAAGTGGCGTTTCGCTCGCGCACGCGTTTGAACAAGCCGGGCTCCGGCAAAGAGACATGGCACATCGAGCTGGATATCGAGGATGCCGGGCTTAGCTACAATGTCGGAGACTCCTTCGGTGTCTTTCCGACCAACGACCCCGCCCTGGTCGATCACATCATGAAACGGCTGCAAGCACCGCCGGAGTTTCCGATCGAGGGCCAACCCTTGCGCGCGGTGCTGGAACAGAGAGTTTCACTCGGCCCAGCGCCTGACGCGCTCTTTCAGCTCATTTCCTACATCACGGGTGGCGAGCGCCGGCAAAAAGCGAAGGCACTCGCTTCCGGCGAGGACCCCGACGGCGATGCGGCCAGCCTCGATGTGCTTGCCGCCATCGAGAAGTTTCCCGGCATTCACCTGGAACCCGAGGCACTCATCGAGGCATTGGATCCTTTGCAGCCGCGCCTCTATTCCATTGCCTCTTCGCTGCGAAGCAGTCCCCATCAAGTTGCCCTCACGGTCGATGCGGTGCGCTATGCCGTCAACAAGCGGCAACGGCTCGGCGTGGCCTCCACATTTCTTGCCGAGCGCGTCACGCCGGGAGACAGGGTCAAGGCCTACGTGCAGAGAGCAGAAAGCTTCGGCCTGCCCGCCGACCCCGCCGTTCCGATCATCATGATCGGTCCGGGTACTGGAATCGCCCCATTCCGCGCATTCCTGCATGAACGCATGGCGTCGAAGGCAGCCGGCCGCAACTGGCTGTTCTTCGGCCACCAGAAGCACGATTACGACTTCTTCTACGAGGACGAGCTGATCGGAATGAAGGCGGCAGGCGTGCTGACCCGGCTGTCGCTCGCCTGGTCGCGCGATGGCGATGAGAAATTCTACGTTCAGGACCGCATGCGCCAGACCGGCCGCGACGTGTGGTCGTGGATTGCCGATGGCGCGCATGTCTATGTTTGCGGCGCGCTCACCATGAGCAAGGATGTGGAGCGCGCATTGGTGGACCTCGTGGCCGCGCATGGGGCGCGCAGCATCGACGAGGCGATCGCCTTTGTGGCCGACCTGAAGAAGAAGGGCCGCTACCAGCAGGACGTCTATTAAGCCCGTTTTGCCAGCCCAGGGTTTCTCCCGACCCTTGATTGAATACCGACGCAGCCCGCCATCGTCCAACCTTTGGTTCTTGGGAACAAACAGTTCCCCAACCGGGTTTTCCGCCGGACGTTCATGCCGGCCTTCGCGGGCACTGACCGCAGATCTTTCATCCGGATGGTGGTCGGGTATCTCATCGCGGTGCTGCGCTCATGGCCCAGAGTGTCGGCATCGCACTGTTTGCGAATTTATCGCCGGCTGATCTGCCCGGCAATTTTGAACAGAGGCTGAGACAGGAGAGACTCATGGGCGCTGAGCAATCCAAACCGAAAGGGCCCGATCTCGCGCAAGGGGTTGCATTTGGCAGCCTTGTCGACGGCGGCATGATCGGCGGGCATGTCGGCGATGATGCCGTGCTGCTCGCGCGGCGCGGCGATGAACTGTTTGCGATCGGCTCAACCTGCTCGCATTACGGCGGTCCGCTGGCGGAAGGACTGATCGTCGGCGAAACTGTGCGGTGCCCGTGGCATCACGCCTGTTTCAGCCTCCGCACCGGTGAAGCGCTGGCGGCGCCTGCGTTTAATCCGATGCCGTGCTGGCGCGTGGAAAGGCGCGACGGCAAAGCATTTGTGCGCGAGAAAGTCGAGCCGACGCAAGCGCGCAAGCCCGCCCGAGCGGGATCCGGGGAGCCCAATCGAATCGTGATCGTCGGCGGCGGGGCGGCGGGATTTGCCGCAGCCGAGATGCTACGGCGCGAGGGCTTTGGCGGCAGCGTAACCATGCTGAGCTCGGACGACGCCGCGCCCTATGACCGGCCGAACTGTTCCAAGGATTACCTCGCTGGAAATGCCCCCGAAGATTGGATGCCGTTGCGGCCGGCCGAATATTTCAAAGAGCGGGACATCGACGTTCAACTTCGCAGCCAAGTGATTTCAATAGATCCGAAGGCCCGCCAGGTGACGCTTGCAACCGGAGGAAGCCTGCCGTTCGACAAGCTTCTGCTCGCCACCGGCGCCGAGCCGGTTCGCCTCGATATACCCGGCGCGGAGCAACCGCATGTCCATGTCTTGCGCTCCCTCGCCGATTCACGCGCGATCATTGCGCGGGCGAAGCAGGCGCAGCGGGCGGTCGTCATCGGCGCGAGCTTCATCGGGCTCGAAGTCGCGGCATCGCTGAGGGCACGCAAGATCGAGGTTCACGTCGTGGCGCCGGAACGCAGGCCTTTGGAGCGCGTGCTCGGGGGTGAATATGGGGACTTCATCCGTGCACTCCACGAGGAGCACGGCGTCGTTTTTCATCTGGAGGAGACCGCAAGCGCGATCGATGCGAAGAGCGTCAAGCTCAAAAGCGGGGCAAGCCTGTCGGCCGATCTCGTCGTCGTCGGCATCGGGGTGCGTCCGCGCATCCAGCTCGCCGAGAGCGCGGGCCTCGCGATCGACCGAGGCGTCGCCGTCAACGAATACCTCGAGACCAGCGCGCCGGGAATCTTTGCTGCCGGCGATATCGCGCGCTGGCCCGATCCGCACACCGGCGAGAATATTCGGATCGAGCATTGGGTCGTGGCCGAGCGCCAGGGCCAGACGGCAGCCCTAAACATGCTCGGCCAGGGGCAACGATTTCGCGAGGTCCCGTTCTTCTGGAGCCAGCATTACGACCTGCCCATCAACTACATCGGCCATGCCGAGAAATGGGACAAAATCGACATCGAGGGCGACATCAAAGCGCGCGATTGCCTCGTGCGTTATCGCCGCGACGGAAGAGTGCTGGCGGTTGCCTCGATCTTCCGCGATCTTGAAAATCTCAAGGCGGAAGCGGCCATGGGCCAGGCATAGCTCACTCCACCGCAGCCAGGCCGATGTGGGCTACCTGTTTCAGAGAGTCGAGACCGCTAACTATTGTAAATCTGCGGGGCGCTTCCTGCGCACTTCCTCGTCGCTCGGCTGGAAGTTGGCGCCGTCAAGGTACTCATAGGATGTCATGGTACCCTGGCCATCCTTGACTGCGGTTTTGCCGACGTAGAGTCCCAGCGTCGACTGGTGGTCGATCGGCCGGAATGTCACCTTCCCGGAAGGAGACACGAACTCGAGCCCCTCGAAGGCCTTGCTGAGCGCCTCGCTGTTTGTCGATCCGGCGCGCGCGATTCCGGCCGCAAGCGCCTTCATAGTTGTGTACCCCACCAGAGAGGAGATGCGGGGGTGATCGTTGAAGGCCTTCTGGTAGGCCTGGAGAAACTCCAGATGCTCGGGCGTCTTGATGAGATACCAGGGGTAGCCGGTGACATACCAGCCCTCCGGAGCATCGTCCTTGAGCGGCTCAAGGTACTCCGGATCGCCTGTCAACAGGCTCACTACTTCAACCCCGCGAAACAGGTCGCGCGTCTTGCCCTCGCGCACGAACTTGGCGAGATCGGCACCGAAGAGGACGTTGAAGATGGCATCGGGCTTGGCATCCGCGACGGCCTGTGTGACTGACCCGGCATCTATCTTTCCCAGCGGAGGCGCAAAATCGCCGACGAACTCCACGTCGAGCTGCTGTTTTTTCAGCAGATCCTTGAAGCTTGCGACCGCGGATTGCCCGTACTCATAGTTCGGATATACGAACGCCCAGCGCTTGCGCTTGAGCTTCACCGCATACGGCACGAGCACAGCGGCATGGGTATACGTGGATGGCCGCAGGCGGAACGTGTAGCGATTGCCGGACTCCAACACGATGCGGTCGGCCAATGATGCGGAGGCGAGAAAGAACACCTTGTGTTGCTTCGCGTAGTCCGTGATCGCCACACCGATATGCGAAAGAATGGTGCCGCTGATGAGATCGACCCGCTCATTGAGAAGCAGCTCATCGGCCATGCGCACCGCGTCGCCGGGATTGGCGCCGTCGTCGCGGGACACGATCTCGATTTTCTTTCCAAGCACGCCGCCAGCGGAGTTGATCTGCTCGACCGCCAAATCCACCGCCTTGCGGTAGGGACCCATGTTGGCCGCCATGGCCTTGTAGCTGTTGATGTCGCCGATCTTGATGACGCCGTCCGCACGCGCGGTATTGCCGGCGAGCAACGCCGCGAACAGCATGAGGGCTACGGATCGAGCTTGCATGGTGGGCCTCATTCTTTACACCGTCATGCGCAGGCTTGACCCGCGCATCCATCTTCCTCGCAAAGAGTCTTGATCAAGCAGATGGATTGCACCGGACCTCGGGCATGCCCGAGGTCCGCATTATAGTAGAGCGCCTTCAAGTCGGGTAAACCCGAGTGTCAAGCCCGGCAATGACGAGCTTATGTTACCGCCTATGGGGCCATGGCGACCGAGAGTGTTCGACATCATCAAAATGACTCACGCTGCGCTGGCGTCACTGGCACGAGCAGAGGCGGCTTCCGCCTTGATCCTGTTTTCCACCATCTGCCGCATGCGCGTGGGCGCCGCATCGATGCCGAGCCTCATTGGCCGCTCTTCGAGTATGCGCCGCGAGATGAGCTCGCGCTTTACGTCGCGGGACCACGCAGCAGGATACCAGGCATTGCGAACGTACTCCGCCATTGTCATCCCTCATGCTTGCGACACGGCGCGCCCAATGAGGATCAGACGGCCTTGAGGTGAGCGTCCCGGCGCTTGTAGAGGTCCTCATCCGCATAGCCCATGGTTTCCGGCTTGGCGCGACCGAGCATGACCTGAAAATAGACCGGCCCCAGACTGTCGTTCTGGTATCCGTGGATCACGCCGGCCGGACAGGAAATGCATTCCCACGGCCCGAGCCGGGTGGTGAGGCGCTTGCCGCTCTCATCCTCGACGAAGACGTCGAGGAACCCCTGCAGCACGAAGAAGCATTCCTCCACTTCGTGGGTATGCGCCGCGTTCCCCTGGCCGGGCTCGACGTACATGATCGAGAGGGTGAAATTGCTCGCCGGGATGATGGTCGGATCGGTGTGCTTGCCGGATCCGCCGGCACCGATGAAACGGTGTTGCGCGCGCTTGTAGCCCTCGATCTTGGCGTCCTCGAACGCGGCCCAATCCGGTTTTTTCTCGCGGAAGCGGCCGACGTATTTCTGCATGATGTCTTCCAAAGGCGCATTCACCAACTCGGGTGGACGCGGGTGGCGTGCAACGCTCATGTCCGAGCTCCTTTCAGATCAGCTTTCGACATCGAATCTATTCCTGCATCATGCGGCGCGTCAATGAAGCCCCGCGATGAAAGATGCCACGTCTCCGCACTTTGAGCCGTCATCCTGAGGTGCCCGCGCGCGTCGCACCCAAAGGCAATCCGGCTGACGCAGAGACACGCGCGGGCCTCGAAGGATGATCGGCCCCGAACTGCGGTGCGCTCCGCCATCCTTCGAGGCTCGCACCGCGTCTAAGCCGTGGAATTAGAACTGTGTCTTGGGCGCGGTGCTCGCACCTCAGGATGACGGGCGAGCAGAGCTCAGGCTCCGGCGGCTTTCTTCCTCGCCTTTCCCGCTTGCACGAGCTCCCAGATGCGCGCGGGGGTGAGCGGCAGCTCGCGCGGCTCAACCCCGAAATCGCTCAAAGCATTTGCGATGGCATTGGCCATGATGCCGCCCGCGGCAATGATGCCGCCCTCGCCGGCTCCCTTGGCGCCGAGGGGATTGATCGGGGAAGGGTGCTCCTCGAACACGATGGCGCGGATATTGGGAAAATCACTGGCGGTGGGAATGAGATAATCGGCGAGCGAGCCCGTGAGCAACTGCCCCTGCTCATCGTATTGCAGATGCTCCATGAGCGCCCCGCCGAGGCCCTGCACTACCGAGCCGATGGTCTGCCCATGCACGGTGCGCGGGTTGATGATGCGCCCGCAGTCCTCGACCACGACGTAATCTATCAGATCGACATGACCAAGCTTGGGATCCACGGCGACGTGGGCGGCGTGCGCCCCGTAGGTATAGGTGTGCTTCTTGTTGAGGAAAGCGCCTTCCGCCGAGATGCCATCGGTAGTTAGGCCCTGCAACGGGATGGATTTGCCGCTGCGGCTCACCGCCTTCATGCCTTCGACGATGTCAACCTCGGCCGCTTCGCAGCCAAGCTGCTTTGCTGCCTCCGCCCGAACAGCACGCATGAGATTGTCGACCGCGGCGAGGATCGCAGAGCCGCCCATGACGACCGAGCGCGAGTGATAGGCTCCGTACCCGTCGCTCACATAGGACGTGCTGCCGTGATAAACGCCGCGAATGCGCTCCATCGAAACTTCCAGCGCATCGGCCGCGATCTGCGCAAATGCGGTCTCCAGACCCTGGCCGATGGCGGAAGAGCCGACATACACCGAATAAAGTCCATCCGGCTCGAGCACGATACGCGCGGTTTCCTTAGGCCCGGCGGCGCCCCCTTCGATGAAGCAGCCGACCGCAAAGCCGTGATAGCGGCCGTTCACTGCCCTGCCCTGCAGTTTCGTGCTCTCCCGCCATTTGATCTCGTCGAGACAGCGCTCGAGCGTGACGTGATAATCGCCGCTGTCGAGCTCGTCCTTGCTTTCGTAGGGGGTGATGGTGGCGATGGGGTACGGCATCGCGCGGTGCGGCACGAGATTGCGCCGGCGGAACTCGACCCGGTCGACACCGAGATCCTTCGCCACGATGTCGAACAGCCGCTCGCGGAAGAAATCGGTCTCGAAACGGCCGGGACCGCGGTAGGTGCCGACCGGCGTCTTGTTGGTCAGCAGCAAGGAAACATCGATATCGATGTTCTCGATGCGGTAGGGGCCAGACATGAATTGCGCCACATTGCGCGCGCCCACCGCTCCGTTGGTACGCATATACGCGCCCACGTCCACATAGGCGTGGCCGCGCAGGCCGAGGATGGTTCCGTCGCGGGCGCAGGCGATCTCCACGTCGCATTCGGCCTCGCGGGCATGATTCACGGTCATGAGATGCTCGCGGCGGTCCTCAGTCCATTTCACCGGCCGGCCGGTATGGCGGGCGGCGAACGGGATGAGAAAATCCTCCGGATAGAACTCGCCGCGCGCGCCGAAGCCGCCGCCGACATCGTTCTCGACAAGCTCGATCGCACTCTCCGCGAGTCCCAGCTGCTTGGCGAGGGTACGGCGATTGAAGAACAGCACCTTGGCAGCGCCGGAAACCGTGAGCTTCCCGCGCGCCCCATCCCATTCCGCGAGCAGCCCGCGCGGCTCCATGGGAAGCGCCATGTGACGCTGCGTGCGAAAGCTCTCGCGCCGGGTATAGGGCGCGTTCGCAAACGCGGCCGCTGCATCGCCGCGCACGGCCCGGAAGGTCATGGCGAGGTTGTCACCCTTTTCCTCGAACAGGAGCGCGGCCTTGCTTGCCGATGCGACGCGATCGGAGACAGCCGGCAGCGGCTCAATCTCCATCTCGATCAATCCCAAGGCATCTTCCGCAAGCCCGGCGCTGTCCGCCAGCACAACGGCGATCGCCTCGCCGACATAGCGCACCTTATCTTCCGCGATGACGGGCTGGGCTACCGCTTCAAATTGCGGCAACGGCTGCAGCCGCATGGGAACGCGCGGCACGGGATGGCCGATATCCTTCGCTGTGATGACGCAGTGCACCCCTGCAAGCGCACGTGCCCCTGAGACATCGATCGAGCGGATGCGCCCGTGGCCGACCGAGCTACGCAGGATGACGGCATACAGAAGCCCCTCGCGCGCGAGGTCATCGACATATTCCCCACGCCCACGCAGGAAGCGCAGGTCCTCGAGGCGCTCGATCGGGCTGCCGATGAGGGTGTTGACCGTCCTCATGGCGAGGCTCTGGTCGCTGCACCGTCCCTCGCCGCGTCCTTCCTGTATGCGGCGCGCGCGTCGAGCACCGCTTCGACAATGGAGATATAGCCGGTGCAGCGGCATAGATTTCCCGACAGCACCTCGCGTACCCGGGCGGCATC
>Ga0209331_1000365_pt1 | contig 16593 bp, 16 predicted proteins | sample JacPinW_OM3H0_M3_FD_187971 | JGI IMG/M metagenome (GOLD analysis project Ga0209331, IMG submission 187971) | Forest soil microbial communities from Algoma, Ontario, Canada - Jack Pine, Ontario site 1_JW_OM3H0_M3 (SPAdes) (version 2) | ecosystem: Environmental > Terrestrial > Soil > Boreal...
AAGGGGAGCAAAATCATAGGTAGTCCTCATAGCCAAATCCTCCGTTGAGCAAGATGGGTACGAGCAGGCGTCGGACACCTCCGGCGCCCGTCTCCGCCGAGCCCCCGAAGGGCGCCCGGACCGCTTATCGCGGCATGCCAAAAACTAGAAAAAGCGATCCCGGTTTCAAGAAGCCTGCGAATTTTTTTTCGCTGGAACTGTACCGCGTGCTCGGGGGCGCCGCCCCAAGGCCTTGTACCAGGCCTGGGCCGTGACCTCCGGTAATGCGCTGGAAATCTGGGTAGGGCTGTAAGGTTTTGCCAAGAACAGCCCACCAGACGGCAGATCGCCGTCACGCAGGACGTAACGGCCCGAGGTCGCGATGATTTTGATGGGCGGCCATCGGCCTCGCCGACCAATCATCGGCGACGCGCGAAGGCAACACCCAACAGAAACGCTACTAACAGCGACCCGAGAGGTGCCTCGCGCGCTATGTTGCTCAAGATGCTCAACGGCATGCCGGGCTTTCGACCAGTCTCAATTGCATCGCCGATCCGATGAACCGTGCCCTTCACGGCGTCGGACATTTCCGCCAAGGTGGACTTCGGCTCCGGGACCGGATCCAAACCCTCGTAAACGAATGGGGGCGGCGGGGCGTCGTCGCTCATGGCTAAGCTCCTGTCGATTGCACTCAATCGATCAGATGGTGAATCGTTCCGAGATTTTGCCCCTGTTATGGCGCGCGCGGACCGGACGACGGCTCCTCTCGCCCTGCTCGCTTACGAACTGCTCCGCCGTGAGCGCGTGGCGCAGGTCCAGCGCGGCGCGCGCGAGAACGGGCTGCGGTATGACTCCGCCTATTCCGATCTGGGGTCAGGGACGCCGAGATCACCGCGCATGCAGCGTTCCGCAAGGGGCTCTATGATCACGATGTGGTCCCGGACGCGCAAGCCGCGGCGGCAACGCCGAGGTAGTTGCTTGAATGGGATCGCGGGCTTGCTTAAACGCCGGCCGCCGCCAGACTGGCGGCCGCAATGGCGACGATCTGGGCCAACCGGCGCCCGATCCGGGACGGTGCGGCGCGCAGCAATGAACGCAACTGTCGCATCTCGAAAATTCCTTCCCCGCCAGCGGAACAATCGTTCCGCGAAGAAAAGCGCAGAACAAAAACATGGTCCCGCTCGAGCGGCGTGTCGAGGACGCGGCGAAAATAGCAACGCGGCCATCGTCCGATCGATGATCGGCAGTGGGTTTATTGCCGCGTTTCAGTCAGCAACGGTTGAAATCTTCTCCGCGAAAATTGAGGCGGAACGCGGGATGCGCCTCCCCAACCGTTACGCCGGCGCAAACCCGAAAGTCCGCTCGAAACGCCTGGCGTAATCGGCCCATACCTCGGGGTTGATGATGCGCGGCGGCCGCTTGCCGTCGAGCGCGCCGAGCATTTGCTCGGCGGCAATCCTGCCCATGTTCTCGCGCGCTTCCTTGGTCACACCAGCCGTATGCGGGCTCGCCAGCACATTGTCGAACTGCAGCAGCGGATGCTCCGGCGGCGGCGGCTCCTTGGCCCAGACGTCGAGGCCGGCCCCGGCGATCAGTTTGTTACGCAGCGCCCCGACCAGCGCGGCCTCGTCGTGGATAAAACCTCTCGCGGTGGTGATGAAATACGCATGCGGCTGCATCAGCGCGAATTCGCGCTCCCCGATCATGCCGCGGCTTTCCTTGGTCAGCGGACAAGAGATCGACACGTAGTCCGAGCGGCGCAGCAGTTGGTCCAGTTCGACCTTCTCGCCGCCGCGTGCGGCCATTTCCGCAGCCGTGAGGTAGGGGTCGTAGGCCAGCACCTTCATCCCGAGCAGGCCCTTGCAGAGCTCGGCGATGCGGCGGCCGACATTGCCGAGTCCGACGATGCCGATGGTCTTGCCCTGCGCCTCGGTGCCCATAAAGGCATTGCGGCTCACATTCGCCTCGCGCCGCAGCGCGCGGTCGGCCTCGATAATTCGTTTCGACAAAGTGAGCAGCATTCCCAACGCGTGTTCCGCCACCGAGTGGGCATTGCCGCCGGATTGATTGACGACCAGCACGCCCGCTGCCGTGCACGCCTCGACATCGACGGGGTCATAACCCGCTCCATTGCTCGAGACGATCAGCAGGTTAGGCGCGCGCCGCAGCAAGTCCTGATCGACATGGAAATGGCGCGCGAGTTCATCGCGCGCCGCGCCGATTTGATAGGCGTGCGCCGCCGCCAGGATCGGTGCTGAGATCGCATCAGTACTTTCGTTCTCGAGCCGGTCCAGGCGCACATCGGGCCGCGCCCGCAGGATGTCGGCATAGATCTCATGCGCCAGATATTTAACGTAGAACACGCGCTTATTGTTGACGGACATCGTTGATGAGACTTTCAGTTCGGGAAGCCATAGAGTTTTGCGGGATTGGTCACGAGGATGCGCTGCTGGGTCGCCCGGTCCGGCGTCCAGATCTGAAACAATTCGAACAGGTGTCCGGCATCGGGCATCTCGCCCTCGACGCGCGGATGCGGCCAGTCGCCGCCCCATACCAGCCGTTCCGGATTCGCACCGACCAGAGCTTCATGAAATGGCCGCGCGTCGGGATAATCAGGCGCGTCGCGGCTGATGCGGTGGGCGCCGGACAGCTTGGCCCAGCACCAGCCGTCGCCGACCGCGCGCAACAGGCTCTGGAAACCTTCGGTCAAAGTGCCGGCGCGGGCATCGGTGCGGCCCATGTGATCGATCACCACCGGCAAGCCCAGCGATTTCAGGACCGGCATCGTCTCGGGCAAATCCTTGACGTCGATCCAGAGTTGAAGATGCCATCCTAGCTCGGCCATCAGGGGTGCAAGCCTCTCGGCCGCCGTCAGCGGCACGCCGCCGCGATAGTGCAATTGCCCATCGCGGAAGAAATGATTGAAGCGCAATCCTCTGATGCCGAGACGATCCCACGCCCGCAGTTCGGTTGATGAGATTTCGGTGTCCGCCACCGCGACACCGCGCAGGCGATCGGGCCGTTGCGCCAGCGCATCGAGCATGGCGGAATTGTCGCGGCCGTGGGCACTGCCCTGCACCAGAACGCCGCGCGCAAATCCAATCCCGTCTAGCATGCCCAGATATTTTTCGAGCGGCGCGTCGGGCGGCGTATAGCTGCGATCCCCGGTGTAAGGAAACCGCTGCGCCGGTCCGAACACATGGGCATGCGTATCGCAGGCATTCGGCGGCGGCGGCACTTTCGGCCGGCTGACGTCGCGCGGCGGCAGGCAGGCCGGAATCATTGGCGCATCCAACGCATCATTCGGCCTTCATGCCGGCGGCCTCTATGATCGGCCCCCATTTCCTGTAATCGGCACGAATCTTGACATCGAATTGCGGCGGCGAGCTGCCGATCGGCGACGCGCCAAGCTTGGTCAGGCGCTCCTTCACCGCCTCAGTGTTCAAAGCCGCGACGAAATCATGCGAGAGTTTTTCAACCAGGTCGCGAGGCATGCCGGCCGGCCCGAGCAGTCCCCACCACACCTCGGTGTCGTAGCCCGGCACGGTCTCGGCCATGCTGGGCACATTGGGCAGAAACGGCGCCCGCGCAGCGGTCGTGACGGCCAGCGCACGGAGAGTGCCGGCCTCAAGCTGCCCCACCGATTCCGGCCCGTTGTTGAACGACATCGGAATTTGCCCGCCCAGGAGATCGTTGATCGCGAGCGCGCCGCCCTTGTACGGAATGGCGTTGATATCGATCCTGGCGAGGTTTTTCAGAAGCTCGCCGGCAAGATGCGTCGATGTTCCGGTGCCCGCATGGGCGAAAGACAGGCTTCCCGGTTTTGAGCGCGCCTGCGCGATCATATCAGCGAGTGTCTTGAACGGAGAATCGGCGCGCACCAGCAGGATATTGGGAGACGAGGCCAACAGCGAAATCGGCGTGAAGTCGTTGAAGGTGTCGTAGGGAATTTTAGGGTACAGGAACGGATTGGTGGCATGACCGCTCGCGACGACAATGAGGGTGTATCCGTCGGGCGGGGCCGCCGCGAGCGCCTGCGACGCGACCACGCCGCCCGCACCCGGCCGGTTTTCAACGACGACGGTCTGGCCCCATTGCCGGGAGACCACATCACCCAGCGTGCGGGCGAGGATGTCCACTCCGCCACCGGCCGCATACGGCACGAAAATATGCACAGCTTTGGACGGAAATACCGACTGAGCAGACGCCACACCGTCTGCGGCAAACATCGCCACTGCCGCGGCAGCGATCCCGAACCACCTGCCCATGGCATTCCTCCCGATATTCTTGTTACTTCTTTTATCGCACGCCAGCACACCGATGGCATCGCCGCAAGGCGCAGACCACGGTAATTGCCAGGGCATGTTGACAATCCCGCGGATCGCGTCAAGTTTCGGCGCCTCGACAGGACGGCCGCGATCATGCTGCAAACCAAGACCGTCGCGAAATAAGGGAGAATTCGATGGCGGCTGCCGGGGGACAAACCTCGCCCAAGGCCTTGGATGAGAAGGCCTCTCATGAAAAGGCATCTCCTGAGAAGACATCTCCTGAGAAGGCATCTCATGAGCAAGCCTGGCACGAGGTGGTGCTGCAAACGCTCAAGCGCAACGACATCAGGCTCGTGCCATACGTTCCCGACCGCGTGCTGACGACGCTGATCAAGAATATTCACGCCGATCCGTTCTTCACCACATTTCCTACCGCGCGCGAGGAAGAAGCGGTCGGCATCGTCTCCGGTGCGTGGATGGGCGGCATGCGCGGCGCCGTGCTGATGCAGACTTCTGGCTTCGCCACGCTGGCAAATGTGCTGGCTTCGCTGGCGATTCCCTATCAGATTCCACTGATCATGTTCGTGTCGGAACGCGGAACCCTCGGCGAATTCAACTATGGGCAGTCGCTGGTTTGCCGCACCATGCGGCCGGTGCTTGATTCGCTGGCGATGGAGCATCACACCGCGACCCGGCTCGACGAGTTCGAGTTTATCGTCGATCGATCGATCAAGCAGGCCATCACGACGCAGGCGCCGGTGGCGCTGATCCTGTCGCCGCTCTTGACCGGCGGCAAAGTGTTCGACAAGTGAGCGATCGCATGAGCACGGAAGCAAACAGCCCTGCCCGCAACACCAAGGTGATGAACCGGTTCGATCTCACCTCGCGGCTGCTCGCGAAGCTGAAGAACGAGGAAGCCGTGATCGGCGGCATCGGCAATACAAATTTCGATTTGTGGGCGGCCGGCCATCGCCCGCAGAATTTCTACATGCTGGGCAGCATGGGCCTCGCCTTCCCGATTGCGCTCGGCGTTGCGCTGGCCCAGCCCAAGCGCCGCATTTTCGCGCTTGAGGGAGATGGCTCGCTATTGATGCAAATGGGCTGCCTGTCGACCATCGCGGCGCAGGCGCCGAAAAACCTCTGCATGATCGTGATGGACAACGGCATATACCAGATCACCGGCGCGCAACCCACCCCCGCCGCCGCGGTGTCGGATATCGTTGCTATCGCAACCGGCTGCGGCCTCGCCAACAGCGCCTGGGCGGCCGACGAGGAGGACTTTGAGCGTCTTGTCGAGCAGTCCTTGTCAGCTTCCGGGCCGACCCTGATTGGGGTGCGCATCGACGACAAACCAGGGATCGGGGCAACCCGCAGGGATCCCGTGCAGATCAGAGAGCGCTTCATGCTCGGGCTCGGCGTGCGGCAGGCGTTGTGAGTTCCACCGGCCTCCGTTAACTACACGGGCATCGCAAGTTATCGTGAGAGGGTATCCGATCGATGAATCGTGATATTGCCATCCCAATGACAAATATCCTCAGATTATTCGCCTGGCTATTGGCCGCCGCCGTGACGTTCGCGACATTGGGTCCTCCCCGCTTTCGGCCACACTCCTACCTCGGTCAGGACGGCGAGCATGCGCTCGCGTTCGTTCTCATCGGGCTGGCATTTGGTCTGGCCTATTCTCGACATCGGCTGCTCACCTCAGCGATTTCGGTCGTGCTGATCGGCGTCATCGAAATCCTGCAGATCTGGGCTCCGGGAAGGCATGCGCGGTTTGAAGACTTCGCGGTGGATGCACTCGCGGCCGTTGTCGGCCTCACCGCCGCGGCCGGACTGGAATGGGCTATCCAGCGATCGCGGCGATCCAGCGTCAACGCGTCCTGACATAAAAAACTCGCGGGACCGGGTCCCGCGAGCATTGGCTCTTAGGCTTATCGCGCTTTAGTCGATGATCTTGATGATCTTGCGCGTCCGCGGCTCGACGAGCACGCGCCGGTCATTGACGACCGCGTAGCGATATTCGCTGTAGCGCGGCACCGGCCGGAGTTCGACGGTTGGCGGCAGCGGTTCGCCGACGACGACGCGCTCCCGCACGGTCACGGATGGGACGCGCTCGCCCTGGATCGAGGTGATCACGGCGTTCGGGATTTCCAGGCCCGCGCCGACAGCCGCACCAACCGTGCCGCCGACGACCTCGCCGACCGGGCCGGCCACTTCGCCACCCGCCCTGGCGCCGTTGACTGCGCCGGTCGCCGTGGTGGATTGAGCCAACGCCGCGCTTGACGCCAGCAGCGATGCGGCAACCAGCGAAATGGTAAGACGATTGTTCATCATGTCCTCCGGTGAAGTTGACGATGCACTCCAACAATTGGACCGGAGGGATGTTCCGGGTTCCATTGTGGACGGTGCCTTCACCGGCGAGGGCAAGGTTCCAAAGACTGGAACAGGGCAAAAAAGAACGCCGTAGCGGTTAGTTCCATTCGGTACGATCTGCCGCTCAAACCGGCAGAAGTTTGCCTCGCGCCACCGCATTCACCGCCGCCCGAAACTGTCAAAAAACAGAGTGCGCCAATCGACGCTCTTGGCTTGCTTCCGGCTGGGTCAAGGTCTTTCCGATTTCGTGGCTTGCCATCATCTCCAGCGCCCTCACCATCGCAGAATGGTCCCAGGCCTTGCCATCATGCGCGGCGCACGAATTGAACAACTGCTGGGCCACGGCCGTGTTGGGCAACGAAAGGCCAAGTGCTCGCGCGCTCTCCAGTGCCAGGTTGAGGTCCTTCTGATGCAGCTCGATACGAAAGCCAGGTTCGAAGTTTCGCTTCACCATGCGCTCGCCGTGCACTTCGAGAACCCTCGAAGAAGCGAAGCCCCCCATTAGGGCTTGCCGCACCAGAGCCGGATCGGCCCCGGCTTTCGATGCAAACAGCAAAGCTTCTCCCACCGCCTCTATCGTTAGCGCGACGATAATCTGGTTGGCGACCTTGGTGGTCTGGCCGTCGCCGTTCCCACCGACGAGGGTGACGTTCTTGCCCATCTTCTCGAATAGCGGTTTCATGGCATTAAACGCCTTCTCGGGGCCACCCACCATGATCGTCAGCGACGCCGCCTTCGCGCCAACCTCGCCACCGGAAACGGGAGCATCGAGATAATCGGCGCCACGGGCGTTGATCTTCTTCGCAAATTCCTTCGTCGCGAGCGGCGAGATCGAGCTCATATCGACGACAATCTTGCCTTTCGAAATTCCTTCCGCGACACCGCTTACGCCGAACAGGACCGCTTCCACATGAGGCGTATCCGGCACCATGACGATGACCACGTCGGATTCTTCGGCAACCTCCTTGCCCGATTTGCAGACGATGCCGCCTGCGGCAACGAGATCTTGAGCAATGGGCCCGACGTCGTGAAGAAACAGGCGATGCCCCGCAGCCTGGAGATGGCCAGCCATCGGACGTCCCATGATTCCCAGGCCAATGAAGCCAACATCAATCATTTGAATTTTCCTTCTCGCCTGACTATGCGTCGATCGTTTGGGTCGCGTACCACCCGAGGCCTTCGACGGTGGTTGTCTTCGGCTTATATTCGCAGCCAATCCAGCCGCGATACCCGATCTCGTCGAGATGTCGGAACAGAAAGGAATAGTTGATCTCTCCGGTGCCGGGTTCGTTGCGGCCGGGATTGTCGGCCAGCTGGACATGCGCAATACGCGCCAGATGTTTTTGCAGCGTTCGCGCTATATCGCCCTCCATCACCTGCATGTGGTAAATGTCATACTGAATGAAGAGATTATCCGATCGGACATCGGAGATGATCTGAACAGCCTGCTCTGTCCTGCTTAGGAAAAAACCCGAAATATCGAGCGTATTGATCGGCTCAATCAGCAGGCGAATATCTTCCCGCGCGAGGACATCTGCAGCGAATCGCAGATTCTTCAGAAGCACCTCGTTCAACTCAAGCACATCTGCACCGGCCGGCGCGACACCGACGAGACAATTCACCTGACGGCAATCGAGAGCCTTTGCATAATCGATGGCGCGCAGGACACCATCGCGGAATTCATCGACCCGATCCGGGAAAATCGCGATTCCCCGCTCGCCGGCCGCCCAATTACCCGCTGGGAGGTTGTGCAATACTTGCGTAAGTCCATGCTGCAGCAATTGCTCGCGCAACACGGCCTTTTCAAAATCATAGGGGAACAGATATTCGACGCCGCTGAAGCCGGCAGCTTTGGCCGCGGCGAAGCGATTGAGGAACGGCAGTTCGTTGAAGAGCATGGTGAGATTTGCAGCAAATTTTGGCACGATCAAATGTCCTCGCGTTGTTCGGCGACCGCTGTTCAGTCAATCCGGGTGGAAACTGCTGCGTCAGACCGGCAGAAGCTCGCCTCGCCGCGTGGCATCCAGAGTCATGGGCGCGTCGTCGACGGGCAAATCGAGGGTCTCCTCGAACTCGACGATGTTGTCGATCTCGGTACCCATCGCGATGTTGGTAACTCGTTCGAGTATGAATTCGACCACCACCGGCACACTGTACTGTGTCATCAACTCGCGCGCCGTCGCGAAAGCCGCCTGCGCGTCTTTCGGATCGGTGACGCGGATGGCCTTGCAGCCGAGGCCCTCGGCGACCGCAACGTGATCGACGCCATAGACTCCAAGTTCAGGCGCGTTGATATTTTCGAACGACAGTTGCACATGATAATCCATTTCGAACCCGCGCTGCGCCTGGCGGATCAGCCCGAGGTACGAATTGTTCACGACGACGTGGATATAGGGCAATTTGAATTGCGCCCCGACCGCAAGCTCTTCGATCAGAAACTGAAAATCGTAGTCGCCTGAGAGCGCGACGATCTCCCGATTGGGATCGGCGGCGCGCACGCCGAGCGCCGCGGGCAGCGTCCAGCCCAAGGGGCCGGCTTGTCCGGCATTGATCCAGTTGCGCGGACGGTAGACGCCGAGGAATTGCGCGCCGGCGATCTGCGACAACCCGATCACGCTGACATAGCAGGTATCGCGCCCGAACGCCTTGCTCATCTCTTCATAGACGCGCTGCGGCTTGATTGGCACGTTGTCAAAGTGACTCTTGCGCAGCATCGAGCGTTTGCGGTCCTGGCACGCCGCAGGCCAGGCCTGGCGCACCTTCAGCTTGCCGGATTTCCGCCGTTCCTTCGCAACCGTGACGAATAATTCAAGCGCGGCCTTGGCATCGGACACGATGCCGAAATCTGGATTAAAGACGCGTCCGATCTGGGTTGGCTCGATATCGACATGCACGAAGGTACGGCCCTTGGTGTAGGTCTCGATTGACCCGGTATGCCTGTTGGCCCAACGGTTGCCGATGCCAAGTACGAAGTCGGATTCCAGCATGGTCGCATTGCCGTAGCGATGGCTGGTCTGCAATCCAACCATTCCCGCCATCAGGACGTGGTCATCGGGAATGGCGCCCCAGCCCATCAGCGTCGGCACTACCGGAACATTGACGATCTCGGCAAATGCCACGAGAAGGTCGGAGGCATCGGCATTGATGACGCCGCCGCCCGCCACGATCAGCGGACGCTCCGCCGCATTGAGCATATCGAGCGCCTTCTCGATCTGTTTGCGCGTTGCGGCCGGCCTGTAGACGGGCAGCGGCTCGTAGGTCTCGTCGTCGAATTCGATTTCCGCGAGTTGCACGTCGAGCGGCAGATCGATCAGCACCGGACCAGGACGTCCCGAACGCATGATGTGGAACGCCTGGCTGAATACGCGTGGCACGAGCCCCGGTTCGCGCACGGTCACCGCCCATTTCGTCACCGGCTTGGCGATCGACTCGATATCGACGGCCTGAAAGTCTTCCTTGTAGAGGCGCGCGCGGGGCGCTTGCCCGGTGATGCAAAGGATGGGAATCGAATCTGCGATCGCCGAATAAAGACCGGTGATCATGTCGGTACCGGCCGGGCCTGATGTGCCGATGCAGACGCCGATGTTGCCTGCCCTGGCTCGGGTGTAGCCCTCCGCCATATGCGATGCGCCCTCGACGTGGCGCGCCAAGATGTGGTTGATCGAACCGCGCCTCTTCAAGGCTGAATACAGCGGATTGATCGCGGCGCCGGGGACGCCGAACGCGCAAACAACGCCTTCCTTTTCCAGAATACGCACGGCCGCATCGATTGCTCGCATCTTCGCCATGTGACAGTCCGCTCATTTGTGTTAACGCTGAGCGATCATCATGTTTACGGCGCTGGATCTCAACGAGATCGATTTTATTTCCCGCGGTATGGCACACCGCCGGATTTCCCACGCTTGTTCAAATGATTAGCGGGAAGAAAAAGTGGAATCGGCGCGCGCGAAAAAATGCGCGAGTCGTTTAGCCTTCATCAGCCGCAACCGGCATGACGCCCCCGAGCGCCGCAGTCAGCTCAGCTGCAACCTCACGCACGGTCCTGCCGAGAGCAGGCAACCGGTCATCGGTCACGCGGCTGGTCATGCCAGACACGGAAATCGCCGCAAGCGGTTCGCCGCAATCGTTGTAGACCACGGCGGCGACGCACCGCAGCCCCATACGGGCTTCCTCATCATCGACGGCGTAACCCTGTCGCCGGATCGCCTGAAGTTCCCTAAACAGTTCGCCGGGCCGCACGATCGACTTTTCCGTGAGTCGCGGCATGCCCTGGCGGCGGATGATCGCATTGACGTCTTCGTCGGAATACGTAGCGAGCACGGCCTTGCCGACGCCCGACGCCACCATCGCGACCCGGCCGCCGACCTTGGTGAGCGACCGCATGATCTCGCGGCTTTCCATGCGGGTCAGAACGATGATGGATTCATCGTCGACGACCGCAAGATTTGCTGTTTCCCGGGTCTGGTCGCGCAACTTGCGCAAATATGGCATGGCCTGCGCCACGAAGTTGCGGCGGCGGGCGAACGTGGCCCCCACGGCGAAACTCTGCGCGCCGACATGCCACTTCGATTCATAGCGGTCGAATTGCACAAAGCGGCGCTTTTCCATTGTCGCCAGCAAGCGATGGACGGTCGAGGTCGACAGCCCCGTGCGGACGGCAAGATCGCTTAGCCGGTATCCCTCATCATCTTCGGCAAGTGTTTCGATAATCAAGAGAGCACGGTCTACGGATTGTACGCCGCCATCCCTGGGATCGGGGTGGTCGTCCGCGTTGGATTTCGGTTCGATGAGCCTGCGCCGGATCACGTTTCTCTTCATCGCGACCTGCATTCATCCGTAGCTGTAAAGGCGTGTTCGCTGCTCGATTTCAGAATTCCGCTGTGCTCTACATTCCCCCAGGTAAATGCCGCTCCGGACTGTCCGAAGCGGCCTTTGTCGTTCAGGTCCTACAGCAGGCCCGCGCCACGCGCCCATTTGTATTTGGCGCCGAGCACGGCGACCGGGATTTCGGTCGAGTAGGCGTAAGCGACAATGCCGTTCTGGTAGAGATAGTCGGCGGCTTCCTCGACCTCGATATCCCCTGCCAGCGACGCCACGATCGGCTTTTCGATGCCCTTGGCCTTCATCTCGTTCTTCACCTCGACCATGTTCTTCGCGAACACCATCGGCGGCGTCACGATGGTGTGCCAGTAGCCGAGAATCAACGCGTGGATGCGCGGATCCTCGAGCCCGAGCTTTACGGTGTTGACATAGGTGATCGGCGGCTCGCCGCCGGTGATATCGACCGGATTGCCTGCCGCGCCGAACGGCGGGATGAATTTGCGGAACGCCGCGTCGAGATCCGGCGGGATCGTCATCAGTGAAAGTTTGTTGTCGATGCAGGCATCGGACAATAGCACGCCGGAACCGCCCGCTCCCGTGATAATGACGACGTTCTCGCCCTTCGGTGTCGGCAGCACCGGAATGCCGCGGGCGAATTCCAGCATGTCGCGCAGCGAACGCGCGCGAATCACGCCCGACTGGTTGAACACGTCCTCGTAGATTTTGTCGTTACCCGCCAGCGCGCCGGTGTGCGAACTCGCGGCCTTGGCGCCGGCCGATGTACGACCTGCCTTCAGCACCACGATCGGCTTTTTCTTCGACACGCGTTTGGCGACTTCGGCGAATGCGCGGCCGTCCTTCAGGTCCTCGCAATGCTGCGCGATGATCTGGGTGTTGTCGTCCTGCTCGAAGAATGTCAGCAGATCGTCCTCGTCGATATCGGACTTGTTGCCGAGACCGACGATCGCGGAGACGCCCATCTTGGCGGAGCGCGAAAAGCCGATGATCGCCATGCCGATGCCGCCGGATTGCGACGACAGCGCAGCCGAGCCCTTGACGTCGTAGGCGGTGCAGAACGTCGCGCACAGATTGGCGTGGGTATAATAGAAGCCGTAAATGTTCGGCCCCATCAGGCGAATGCCGTATTTCTGTCCGATCGCCTGAATTTCCTCCTGGCCCTTCATGTTGCCGGTTTCGGCATAGCCCGAGGGAATCAGGATCGCGCCGACGACTTTTTTCTCGCCGCATTCGGTCAGCGCCGCAGCCACAAAGTTTGCCGGAATCGCGAACACCGCAATATCGACCTCGCCGGGCACGTCCTTGACCGACTTGTAGACCTTCTTGCCCAAGATCTCATCGGCCTTGGGGTGGATCGGGTAGATCTCGCCCTTGTAGCCGCCGTTGATGAGATTTTTCATCACCGAGTTGCCGATCTTGCCGTTCTCGGCGGACGCACCGATCACCGCAACCGACTTCGGCTTCATGATCCGGTTCATCTGGCGCACGATATCGTCATGCTTGGGACGCGGTCGGGGCGGCTTCGGGGCGAAGTCGACGACGATGCGAACGTCGGCGGCGATCGCGCCATCCTTGGTCGCGAACACCGGATTCAGGTCCATCTCGTCGATTTCGGGAAAATCGGTGATGAGGCGCGAGACGTTGACGATGATATCGGCGATCGCATCGCGGTTGGCGGGATCGCTGCCGCGCACGCCCTTGAGCATCTCATGGGCCTGGATGCCGTCCAGCATCGAAAGCGCGTCCTGCTTGGTTGCCGGCGCGAGCCGGAACGTGATGTCTTTCAGAACCTCGACCAGCACGCCGCCAAGGCCGAACGCCACGAGCTTGCCGAACGATCCGTCGGTGACGGCGCCGACGATGACTTCCTGTCCGCCCAGCAGCATCTGCTGAACCTGAATGCCCTCGATCTTGGCATCGGATTTGTATTTCTTGGCATTCGCCAAAATGGTCGCGTAATTCTTTTCGACGTCGGCGGCGGTCTTCACTCCCACCATCACGCCGCCGGCTTCGGTCTTGTGAAGAATATCCGGCGAGACAATCTTCATGACGACCGGGAACCCCATGTCGGTTGCGATCTTCGACGCCTCGCTGGCGGATTTGGCCACCCCCTCCTTCGGAACCGGGATGCCATAGGCATCGCAAACCAGCTTGCCTTCCGGCGCCGTCAGACTGGTGCGTTTGTCCGCCTTGACCAGATCGAGTATTTTCCGGACCGCATCTTTGGAATTCGACATAGGCTTCCTCCTTGACGTCAATTTTTCAATTCGCCGGGCAGCGTGTGCGGGCTGCAGGACCGAGATTGCCTGCCCGCGCCCAATCCGCGTTTCCGGTGATCGCAAACGCGTATCCACGTTTGCTGGGACATTGTTCCTACCGGCGAATATTGGGCCGATTATGGCATTTGGTATGCCAGAAGCAATGTTGTCAAGCCGCGGAACCAGGTGGAAGTGCTGAAAATATGGGAAACTTGACATTCTGGCATTTGGTATGCCAAAAATAAACCCGACATTCTTCTGATAAAGGAGGTCTCCTGCGGAGGAGATCAGTCGTGCCCGTACCGAAACAAACCAAGGCGCCGCCCACCATGGCCGAGGCAGAAATTGCAATCGTCCGAATTGTGCCGGAGACGAGCTTCAAGAACAAGGCATATGAGGCCTTGAAGGAAGCCATCCTCAAGATGGACATCTATGCGACGCCTGAACCGGTCATGCTCGACGAGCGCGCGCTGTCGGAGCGTCTCGGCGTCAGCCGGACCCCTATCCGCGAAGCGATCGCGATGCTGGAGCAGGACGGTTTCGTCAAGACCGTGCCACGCCGCGGCATTGTCGTCGTACGCCGGACCAAGAGCGAGATTGTCGACATGATTCGGGCCTGGGCCGCGCTCGAGAGCATGGCCGCGCGGCTGATCACGACCACGGCGCGTAAAAAGGACATTTCCGCGTTGCGCGACTTTTTCAAGAACTTTGGCAAGGATCGCCTGCCGCAGGATCACGTCGAGGAATATTCGAAGGCCAACATCGCCTTTCACCAGGCGCTGATTTCGCTCAGCGAGTCACCGGTGCTGGTCGATATGACCAACGATATCCTGCTGCACGTCCGCGGCTACCGCCAGTTGACGATCGGACGCGTGGAGCGCACCGCAACGTCATTGCCCGAGCATATGGCCATCATCGAGGCGCTCGAAGAGCGCGACACCGAACTTGCGGAAAAGCGCGCCCGCGATCACACGCTCGGCCTTGCCGCTTATGTCGAAGCCCACGGGCAAGAACTCCTTTAACCAACGACCGCCCTTCACTTTGGGCGACGACTTAGAAGACGACGAAGAAGACGACGAACTCGTCCTCATCACGAAACGATCAGGGAGAAAGCGGAATGTCCGCAATAGTACAGAGCATTGATGCAAATAAAGCCGAAGCCGAGCGCGAGCAGACCGATGGCTTTAATCTCATCATCGATGCGCTCAAGCTTAACGGCCTCAACACGATCTACGGCGTGCCCGGCATCCCGATCACGGACTTCGGCCGGATGGCACAGGCCGCGGGCATTCGCGTCATCTCGTTCCGCCACGAGCAGAACGCCGGTTATGCGGCATCAATCGCCGGCTTTCTGACCCGGAAACCGGGCGTCTGCCTGACGGTGTCGGCGCCCGGCTTTCTCAACGGCCTGACCGCGCTCGCCCACGCTACGACCAACTGCTTTCCGATGATCCTGATCTCGGGCTCGTCCGAGCGCGAGATCGTCGACCTGCAGCAGGGCGACTACGAAGAGATGGACCAGCTGGCGATCGCCAAGCCGCTATGCAAGGCGGCGTTCCGCGTGCTGCATGCCGCCGACATCGGCATCGGCCTGGCGCGCGCGATCCGCGCCGCCGTCTCGGGCCGTCCGGGCGGCGTCTATCTCGATCTGCCGGCCAAGCTGTTCGGGCAAGTGATGGATGCGGAGGCTGGAAAGAAGTCGCTGGTGAAGGTGATCGACGCGGCGCCGGCTCAGATTCCGGCACCCGAAGCGGTCAAGCGCGCGCTGGACGTTTTGAAGAGCGCCAAGAAGCCGCTGATCATCCTCGGCAAAGGCGCGGCCTACGCGCAGGCCGATGACGAGATCCGGGCGCTGATCGAAAAGAGCGGCATTCCTTTCCTGCCGATGAGCATGGCCAAGGGCCTGTTGCCCGACACCCATCCGCAGTGTGCGGGTGCCGCGCGCTCGACGGTGCTGAAAGATTCCGACGTCGTGATGCTGATTGGCGCGCGCCTCAACTGGCTGCTGTCGCACGGCAAGGGCAAGAGCTGGGGCGAGGCGCCGAAGAAGTTCATCCAGATCGACATCGAGCCCAAGGAGATGGACTCAAACGTCGAGATCGCAGCACCCGTGGTCGGCGACATCGGCTCCTGCGTGTCAGCCCTGCTCGCCGGCATGGACGCCAAGTGGCCTGCCGCTCCCGCCGATTGGACTGCCGCTGTCACCAAGAAGCGCGACGAGAACGTTTCCAAAATGGCGCCGCGGCTGATGAACAACAATTCGCCGATGGATTACCACGGCGCGCTCGGCGTGCTGCGCACCATCGTCAAGGAGCGGCCGGACGCCATCCTCGTCAACGAAGGCGCCAACACCCTCGACCTCGCTCGCGGCATCATCGACATGTACAAGCCGCGCAAGCGCCTGGACGTCGGCACCTGGGGCATCATGGGCATCGGCATGGGCTATTCCATCGCCGCAGCCATCGAGACCGGCAAGCCCGTGCTCGCGATCGAAGGCGACAGCGCGTTCGGTTTCTCGGGCATGGAAGTCGAGACCATCTGCCGTTACAAGCTGCCGGTCTGCATCGTCATCTTCAACAACGACGGCATTTATCGCGGCACTGATGTTAACAATGTCAGCCCAGACCCGGCGCCTACCGTGTTCGTCAAGGACTCGCGCTACGACAAGATCATGGAGGCATTCGGCGGCGTTGGCATGAACACGACGACGCCGGACGAATTGAAACGCGCCGTGAACGAGGCCATGGACTCCGGCAAGCCGACCCTGATCAACGCGGTGATCGACCCGGCGTCCGGCTCCGAGAGCGGCCGCATCGGCAACCTCAACCCGCAAAGCGTGCTTCGCAAGAAATAGATCGGCAACATCCGGACGGGGC
>Ga0209331_1000366_pt1 | contig 16560 bp, 17 predicted proteins | sample JacPinW_OM3H0_M3_FD_187971 | JGI IMG/M metagenome (GOLD analysis project Ga0209331, IMG submission 187971) | Forest soil microbial communities from Algoma, Ontario, Canada - Jack Pine, Ontario site 1_JW_OM3H0_M3 (SPAdes) (version 2) | ecosystem: Environmental > Terrestrial > Soil > Boreal...
AAAAAAGTTCTTGACAAAGGGCGCCTCATATAAGCCCGCGCATGACGAGCTCGCCAAGCAGCTTAAGTTAGCGCCTATGGGGACAAGCCCGCGCATGACGTTGAGACAAACGAGCGAACCCAGCTCTACCTGCAGTCTCTCATTCACTGTCTTCTGAAAATGATCTAGGCTCTTCCTCCAGTTGCTGCCCCGCAGCCGGAGGAAACGCCATGGACCTGATTGCCGATCGCGGCCGCCGCGTTGCCGTCGAAGAGCTCAATACCAGCCGCCTGCTCGCGCATGCCAGGAAGCAGGCGCAGCAGCGCCGGCTCGATGATGTCCTGATCGTCGATGTCGATGCGCACCATTACGAGAACGAGTGCGTAGACGAGTTTCTCCCTTTCATGGAGAACGACGTTCTGCGCCAGCTCACCATTTCCGGCCGCAGCAAGGGCCGTGGCAGCCCAATCCCGAGCCCGGCGACAGGCTTTCAGGACATGGGCGGCCGCATCACCCGTTATCCGCTGCGCGCATCGGAAAAGACGACGCGTGCGCATCTGCGCGACGTCGAGTTGGGACAGCGCTGGATGGACGCCATGAGCGTCGATTATTCATGCCTGTTTCCGACCTTGATGCTCGCGATCGGCCTGCATCCGGATCCGCAGATGGAGGTCGAGCTGTGCTGGGCCTACAATCGCTGGCTGACGGAGAAGGCGTTGCCGGAGGCCGGCGGGCGCCTGTACTCGATGCTCACGCTGCCGCTCTCGGACTCCGATGCCTCCATGCGGCAGATCGAAACCTTCGGCGGGCGCAAATACGTGACCGGGTTCATGATTACCTGCGTGCGCTCGCTGCCGATTCATCACAATTCGCATATGAAGATATTCCGCGCGCTGGAAGAGCGCGGGCTGGCGCTCTGCTTCCATTCCGCCATCAATCCCACCGAGCCCGTGTTCAAGAGCCTCAACCGTTTCGCCTCGGTGCACGGGTTGGGCTTTCCGTTCTACAACATCCTGCATGCGACCAACTGGGTCACCAACGGGTTGGGCGAACGGTTTCCCAAGCTCCCGGTGATCTGGATCGAAGGAGGCCTCGCCTGGATCCCGTTCCTGATGCAGCGCCTCGACCATGAATACATGCTGCGCAGCTCGGAGTATCCGCTCTTGAAGAAGAAGCCGAGCGACTACATGCGCGACATGTACTACGCCTCGCAGCCGATGGAGGCCGAGAACATGCGGGCGCTGGAGTGCACGCTGGAGATGATCAACGCGGAGACGCAGCTGCTCTACGCGTCCGACTATCCGCACTGGGACTTCGAGCTGCCGTGCCGGATCTGGGATCTGCCCTTCCTCTCGGAAAAGGCCAAGCACAACATCCTCGGCGGGTCCGCGGCCCGGCTGTTCAAGCTGCCCCCGCGCACCGACGAGCAGAAGCGCAACCTGCAACGGTTCGGTAATCTCGCGGCGTAAGCTTCGCGCTGACACCCCAAGCGACAATGATCCCTGGCCGGACTCGTCTGCCTGAGTCAGAGCATAGAGGCCTTCGTAGGGGCGACGCATGCGTCGCCCCTCAGCGGCGGAAGTGCAATAAGGGCGGGTAGAGCATGCCCCGCAGCTCTGGCGAGCCATCAACACATTATTTGGGGATTCTCAGTCGTGCGGCATGAGACCGAGCGCTGGGGCGAGGTGATCGCGACGGCCAGGATCAGGCTGGAGTAAAAGCGTCAGTGCACACGCCAAAGACGCCACTCACGTTAGCGATCTTCACGATGGTGTCGGCGCTTGCCTATCTCGGCCTCGCCATTCTGGGCTGGGGCGGGTTTGCCGCCTTCTTCTCGCATCCGCCTTTGATTGCGCTGACGATCGCGGCATGCCTGCTGTTCGCCATTGCGCCCTTCAGCGGGGGCAATGTCAGCCCTGGCGAGCGGGAGGATCGCTCGAACCGCTGGGTGCTGCCTGTTTTCGGTTTGCTCGGGCTGTTGAGCGCGTGGCTGCCGGCCTACACGGATCGCCACGAGTTCTGGACCATCGACGGAGATGGGGTGCGCTGGATTGGTGTTGCTCTGTTCACCGCCGGGGGCGCGCTACGGATGTGGCCGGTATTCGTGCTCGGCCACCGTTTTAGCGGTCTTGTTGCCATACAGCCCGGGCACCAGCTGGTTACGACCGGCATCTACGGCCGCATCCGCCATCCCAGCTATCTGGGATTGCTCATCGGCTCGTTGGGGTGGGCCCTCGCCTTTCGTTCCGGTGTGGGCGTGCTCCTTGCCGCCTGCATGCTGCCTCCGCTCCTCGCGCGCATGCGCGCAGAGGAGGGGCTTCTGCGCAGCCATTTCGGCGCGCAGTATGATGCCTATTGCGCCCGCACCTCGCGGCTGATCCCCGGGGTTTACTGATCAGGGCGTGGTGCGAGCTGCATGGGATAAACACCGTCGAGGTCTCGGAAGAGCTCGGGCGCAAGGGCCAGGAGGTGCGTGAGATGACGCGCGATCTGGACCTCCTGAGAGCCGATGTCGATCTCATCGAAATGATGGTGCGGCTGCGAGGCGCGTTTGCATCAACCGACGTCAGAGCGGACAGATCCGTCGACGCCGACGAGAGAACGGAGGAGGGCGCCTGAGCGGCACCCCCCATAGCGACCCGCCTACACATCATATCTCATAGGAGAGAGCGAGCGCGTCAGACGACCAAAAGGGCATCTTGCTGTCCACGCGTGACACCCCTGACTGGAGGGGCGGTTCCGAAGGGATAACAGGGCCGATGCAGGTAAAGGTGACGCGGGTAAAGTTGACCGGTCGCTTCGTGAAATCGGCCACTTCATGTGCCTTCCCTAGGAAGCCGCGCATTGCCAGGAGGAGCTAACGCAACGGCAGCCTCTGTCGTAAGCAGGAGGAAGGTGAATGTTTCTTGAAGGTAGAGGCGCACAACCGCATCGGTATGGCTCAAATAGCCGATGGATATGTCCTGGCCGATGTAAAAGCCGAAGTCACCGCCGCGGGTGGTCAGCACGAATGCGCCCGCGATCGCTGGGGCCCAGATGATCTCGCCGTCCACCAAGCGCTTGATATGTTCCAGCACCGGATATCCATGGTCCCTCGTCTCGCTGAGCCCGGTATAGGCGTCGGCGCTCAGCAACACGGAATAGGGACCGTTGACGCCGACGAGACGCAACTGGCTCAGCGCTTGGGCAATGGCATCCGGGTAGTCCCGCACGTCGGCCGGCAGGGTCGTCGCCGGATTGCTGGTGCCTTGACGCATGCCTTCGATGCCGGCGGCAGCGTAGCCCTCGAAGATGGCCCGATCTTCTGCAAAGGCGAGCCGTCGCGCAGCATCCTTCGCGGGCTGCCAGTCCGAGTCGTTCGCGCCGCGCTCCACGTCGTCGATCTGCTGGCGATCGAGATCGAACGGGGCGCGCAGTTCGACCAGCGCTTTCACCTCACGCTGTCGCGCAAGGATATCTTCTCCTGGTGCCTCGACGTTACGCAGGTGGCCGGTGCCGACGGCAGAGAGCGCAACGCCGCCTGGTCCCTGCACGTCCACAACGCGCCGGCCGGCGAGGTAGCGCTTGAGGGTGCGCGACGTCTCCTCCTCGATTTGCGACCACGCGGCATCGGAGATCGGAGCGAGCTCGCGATGAAGGTTATTCATGAGACGGGTCTCCTTTGAGGGAACCGATGCGGAGCGAACCATCGCGCATCAACCCAGCGGGCGTCGAGGGCGCAGCCGTGCATGTGTCGGGAAGCGCCACAGCTGCCGCGGGTTCCTCGTCCACGACGTTCTCCAGGAACGTCGCGGGCGGGGCGAAAAACAGGCTGCCGGTCACAGCGCGGCTGAAGTCCAGCAAGCGATCGTAGTTGCCGGCGGGCCGACCGACGAACATGTTCACCAGCATTTGCTCGATTGTTCGCGGCGAACGCGCGTAGCCGATGAAATAAGTGCCGAACTCACCCCGTGCAGCGTTGCCGAACGGCATGTTGTCGCGGAGGATCTTCATCTCTTTCCCGTCCTCCACGATCGTCGTCAGCGCACTGTGCGCGGACATCGGCTTGACTGCGTCGTCAAGCTCGATGTCGGAAAGCTTGGTTCGGCCGATGATGCGCTCCTGCGCTTCGGTGGACAGCGCGTTCCAGCCCGCCAGATCGTGCAGGTACTTTTGCACTACCACATAGCTGCCGCCCGCGAACGCGGCGTCCTCGAGGTCCACGAGCGCGGCGTCGATTGCCACTTGCCCGGTCGGGTTCTCCGTTCCGTCGACAAAGCCGATGAGATCGCGGTCATCGAAATATCTGAAACCATGCACCTCGTCGACGGGCGAGACCGCATCCCTCAGGCGCATCATGATCTGCGTCGCCAGCTCGAAGCAGAGATCCATGCGCTTGGCGCGAATATGGAAGAGCAGATCGCCTGGCGTGGAAATTGCGTGGCGGGATCCGGCCCGGATTTCTTTGAACGGGTGCAATTCCGCCGGCCGTGGCGCCCCAAACAGCGTGTCCCACGCGTCCGATCCAAAGCCGACCACGCAGGAAAGATTTCCCTCGATGTCGCGGAAACCCACGGCGCGCAGCAACGCTGGAAGATCGCCGCACAACGATCGGACAACCGAACGACTGGTGACGCCAGGGTTCAGTGTCACGACCAGAAAGATCGCCGCGCGCGTCAATGATTGAAGCACCGCCTGGGGCACGGGAGGCAAGCCCTCTTTTGGTCCGGGCGTGGTCAATGGACCGGACTCCATCGGTAGCGGCTAGGCAGGATGAGGTCTGTGGGTTTAATGGCCGCCAGCAGAGCCGACCTCCGTCGAGACATCGGTAGCGCACCTCTCAAACGGGGACGACGTCTCCACTCGGACATCCAACAGTAACAAACTGCGAGCTTCCTTGAAACCCAGGGGCAACGGTCTTGGTGCCCGTAGCCGGCAATCGTGATACGTGACGGGCGGCGATCCCGATGATCGCGCAGGGAGAGAGCATCATGGATCCTGTGTCAAATCCGATCTCGCGTCGAAATCTAATGGCCGTGGCTGCGGCCGGCGGCTTGTTCACTTCGTCCACGCTGGCTGAGGCGCAAACCGGCGAGTCCGTACCGGAACCCCGCCGCCCCGGTCGCGGCGGCACCAACCCCGGTCCAAGCAATCCGGCGCGGGCGCGCCAGAATCCGGATCTGATTGCCCCGCCGGCAACTGACCACGGCACGCTGCCAAACTTGCGCTTTTCGTTCGATGATTCTCACATCCGGCTCGAGTCAGGTGGGTGGACACGACAGGTGACGGTGCGCGAACTTGGCATCTCCAAGAACATCGCTGGCGTGAACATGCGCCTGAACGCCGGCGGGGTGCGCGAGCTGCATTGGCATAAAGCCGCCGAATGGTCCTACATGATCTATGGTACGGCACGCATCACGGCAATCGATTCGCAGGGCCGCAACTTCGTCGATGATGTTGGCGTCGGTGACCTGTGGTATTTCCCACCCGGGATTCCACACTCGATCCAGGGTCTCGGCCCGGACGGTGCCGAGTTCCTTCTGGTGTTCGATGACGGCGATTTCGACGAGGACAACACCTTCCTACTCAGCGACTGGATCAAGCACACGCCGCCGGAAGTGCTCGCCAAGAACTTCGGTGTGCCGGCTTCAATGTTCGCCCGTGTCCCTGATCCAAGCGAGCTTTACATCTTCCCTGCGCCCGTGCCGGGGCCGCTCAGCTCCGACAAGATTGCGGGCGCGACCCAAGTCCCACAGAGCTTCAGCCACCGGATGATGGCACAGACGCCGATCAGGACGAAAAGCGGAACGGTACGCATCACCGACAGCAAAGTGTTCCCGGTATCCACGACCATCGCCGCAGCGTTGGTCGAGGTCGCGCCCGGCGCGATGCGCGAGCTGCACTGGCACCCGAATACGGACGAGTGGCAGTATTACATCGAAGGGCAGGCCCGCATGGGCGTGTTCGCCGCCTCGGGCCAGGCCCGCACCTTCGACTTTCAGGCCAACGATGTCGGTTACGTGCCCTTTGCCATGGGGCACTACATCGAGAATACCGGCAACACGATGCTGCGCTTCCTGGAAATCTTCAAGAGCGACTACTACGCTGACGTATCTCTCGATCAGTGGCTGGCGCTCACTCCGCCGGAGCTGGTCGGCGCGCATCTGAAGAGCGATCCCCAGCTCATCCGCGTATTACGCAAGGAAAAGGTGCCTGTCGTGCCCGCTTAGCTTCCGGCCGTCCGACTGCGCAGACAAGTAGTCGTTTTGCTAAAATGCAGTGTCGCGGATACACTGCGGCTTAAACTTGGCTGCTCCGTTGATGCTATCGAGGTGTTCGATCAGTTGCGCGCCGCCGTCGTGGCAGATCGCTCGCAGTTCTGGAAGGATCTGAGCATGTCGTTCTCCAGATATAACAGGCCGGGCGCGAAGATTTCCGAAGGTGTGCGACAGTCATTCTGGCTGCAGGGAATGATGGCCGGTTTCCCGCCTGCATATTCCTGCTTCAAGGCGTTCTCCGAAACGGATACGATGGGAGATCTCAAGAAATTCGACGTGCCGACGCTGATCCTACACGGTGACGACGATCAGATCGTGCCGATCGGTGCCTCGGTCATGCTTTCATCCAAGATCGTCAAGAACGCAACGCTCAAGGTCTACAAGGGCGTGCCGCACGGCATGTGCACGACTCTCAAGGACCAAGTCAACGCAGACCTACTGGCCTTCCTCAAATAGCTTCAAGGGAAGTGTGTGTCATGATTTTGGGCATGTCGACCTCTAGCTTCACTCTCGTGCACGTTGTTCTGAGCCTAATCGGAATCTTCTCCGGGCTCATCCTCCTGTTCGCCATGCTTGGCGGAAAAAGACTTGATGGCTGGGCTGCCCTTTTTCTCGCAACGACGGTCTTGACTAGCGTGACCGGGTTCTTCTTTCCACGCAGTCAGGTTCTGCCGTCCCATATTGTCGGCGTCATATCGCTTATCGTGCTCGCGGCCGCGATTGTCGCCCTCTATGTCTATCGCCTTGCCGGGCCCTGGCGTTGGATCTATGTGGCGGGCGCCGTGCTGGCCCTCTACCTGAATATCTTCGTCGGGATCGTGCAGGCCTTTCAGAAGCTGCCGTTCTTGCAGCCGCTCGCGCCGACGCAGTCCGAGCCGCCATTCCTCGTCACGCAGCTGGTCGTGCTCGCGATATTCATTCTGCCCGGCGTCATGGGGGTGAAGAGGTTTCACCCTGATCCGAAAGCATTTGCTTGAGACTTCAACGACTTCGGCCTCGGACTGACAAGGAGATAGCTGAAAAGCGATAAACCTCAACGATGCTGAAATCGGTCTACCGTACGTGGTGAACCCATCATGACTGACGTGGGTGCGTCGACTTTCAAAGCGGCGTGGATAGACGTCTGCGCGGCCGCGAAAGAGCGCGCGGAACAGAGCAATTTTTGTTTCCGGCGGCGACCGATAATCGATTATCCCGCCCTCCGCAGCATGGAACGTGAACTGATCGAGCATCATGGGCCCGCACACCGCTGACAAATTAGCCAATTCCGCAAAGAGAACCGAGTATCCGGCAAGCTTCCTCGATTTCACGAACGATCTTATCCGCCCTGTGCCGGCCGGCAACGTTTGCGCAGTAATCTCAGATATCCTCGTATGGGATGGTCGTCAGCGGCCGCACCGCCAGCGCCGATAGGCAGCAATCCATTCGGCTCCGGACGGCAGTGGTGAGGGAAGCGACAGATCGGTCAGACCGATACGTTGCTGTTTGCCGGCGTGCTCGCACACGGCTTTGAGGCCGCCATCATTATCCATCTCGACGGCGACCACCGACACTTCAATGCCGAGAATGCAGGTCCGGAATGGCAAGGTGAGATTCTCCTCGATCATGGCGAAGAACCCACTCGCCTGCTCCTCCTCGTTGTAGCAATCGACGGTGGCCTCCTCGATCAACTTGTCCAGTTGCCGAGGGGTCGCAACGACGCGGTTGGAAGTTTTTCGGTGGCGCACCACGTCTCTTCTCCAAAGCTGCTTGGCGGACGAAAATTCCCTATCCAAGGTGATTCGCGCTGCCGGGCCAAGTCTCGGACTCCGGCAACCGCGAAGCGGAACGGTGGCGCCGACACGCGGGACACTCGGACTGAAGTCGAAGAAAAAATGGCGCACCCAAAGAGATTCGAGCTCCTGCCCCCCAGATTAGTAGTCTGTGACAAAGTCATTGATCTTGCTGCACCTGTTAGTAATTCCGCAACAAGACGAAGCCCAAGCTGTTTACAAATCTGTGCGATCGGAGGTGCTTGGCCGCCGAGCAGCTGCTCGGCTTCGATACGCAAAAGTCCATATTGTTCCCAATCAAAGAAAATCTTTCTGTTGGTATCATTCCTGGCCGATTTGACAGACCGCCGGCCCGGCGCATCATGATCCGATGCTCGAACTACAGCTCGATCTTTTCTCGGACCGGGGCGTCGAGGCGGAACAGGATCTATCGCCAAGCCCGTGCCCCGCCATGGTGTCGGCGGACATCGAGGATGAGGTGTTGATCGCTGCCATAGCGGAATCGGATCTTGCTGATAGCTGCGAGCTCGCCGCGGAAGCGGGGCGCAGGCAACTCGCCGCGGCCGTTCCGGCGCTTGCCGCGCTATGTCGCCGCTTCGCTGGGTTCGGTACTCGCCGCCTGATTCCCGAACAGGCCGCTGCGATTGAGGCTCTTGCCCTGATTGGTGGCCGTGATGCGGCAGATGCTGTCTCGGAGACGATCGAGCGAGCAGTAGCGCAAGGGCCGGGATTGCAGATCGCACTAAGCGCAGCCGCGCGTCTAGGCTCGCGCTTGTCGTCGGCTGCCTTGCGGCAGCTGTTGCAACACCCAGAGCCAGTCGTTCGAGCCAATGCTTGTCGCTGCGCCCGTCCGTTGCCCGAGCTGATCTTGCTTCTGATTGACCTTCTCGATGACCTCAACCGAGGGGTGGCAATATCGGCGGCATGCGCGCTGGGTCGAATAGGGAGGACCGAAGCTCGCTCCAAGCTCAAAAGCCTGCTGCGCGATGACCCATCAGAGGACGTGATCGACGCAATCTCGTCGATCGCCGATGCGGAGTGCGTGGTATTGCTCGGCCGGATTGCTCGGTCGAGATCAATCCTGGCCGATGCAGCGCTAGCCAGTCTGGACAATATCGAGCTTGCCAGCGCTGCCGCCGTCGCGGCTGCCATTCGGCGCCTGCGACCGCCATAGCAGAACTCGGAGCATAATTTTTTCTAAGACGACGTCTTGTGGCGCCGCCTCGCGGCCGGCCACGAAGCCGATCATCATGAAATAGCCGTCCATTTCACGCGGCACGCGGCCTGACTTCCTTCTTCTTCGGTCGCCCGCGAGCACGATGGCCAGCCGGACGGTAGTGCGCAGCCAGCACCGTATTGCTGGCCCTGATAGTGCGGATGGCGATCGCAAGGGACTGGGGCAATCGCTTCGCATTGCGATAGGCGCGGATGGTGCGCTCCGCCAAGCCGAGTAATGCGGCGGTTTCGGCCGTGCTGAGGCCGAGTTCCGCTTCGAATATGACCAAATCCGCGCCGCTCATAGGTCGCTGCTCGTCGGCCATCATCTTGAGAGTATCGGCCCCGTAGTCGAGGCCATTCTCCCATTCAATCCCGCCGCCAAAGTCCGCGACGTGTATTTTGCGGAATGCGGCCGGCTGATTGAGGAAGACCCGGAAATGTCTGGACCGATGAATGAGGCCAATCAGATCGATCTGGTCTTTCTTCCGATCAGCCCAAGTCACATGCAGTGTCCATGGCGCGCGCGCGGCGGCGGATTTGATGCGGGGTAGCATGTCCACTGTTTGCGCATTATTTGAGTTCATTCCACTTCTCCAGCAACCTCTGACGATTTGCCAATATCCACGACAATGCTTCACGGCGGTGGCGCGGCGGGATTGCTCCAGCAAATACTTCGGCATCGGCGATGCGGACCTTGGCCTGAAAGTCGGGGCCGATAACGTGAACATGCGGAGGATTATGATCCGCCGCATACAAGGTGACCTTAGTATGCGCCGAAATCCTTGACCGCTGGCATAGCACCGTCACTGCAGAGCACGAATATACGGTAGAATATGCCGAATTTCAAGTAACACGGCAATATGTGCCGTTTTTACATATTGGCGGCGCGATCAACTTTGCTGAGCAGAATGAGCAAACAATATGCTTCGGATAAGTCCTTGATTTATGATTGTTTGGCGCGCGGCGGTCGATGAAGATGGGCACTATTCGTTCGCCGTTCCCCTACGATGCCGCAGCCCGCCACTCGCTCCAATCGGTAAATCTGCGACGGCCTGCGATCTTGCGCTACGACTGATGGGCGGCTGTCTTCCCGATTTCGCCGGGGGGAGCCAGGTACCCTCTTCCATGGCGGCCATGCCGAGCCCTCCCGGGATTGACGTGATGGCCCAGAAGCAATCATTTCGCAGGCCCGATGGTCGCAAGCTCAGGTTCAACGCCCAAACGGCACTTCAGTCGTAGCACCAAAGGATCGCTCCACGGTGGCCTGGCCAAGCGACGAAAGTCCATAACTCATAATGGGTTGCCCGCCGACGCCGTCCGTCACGCGAACGGGTGGGTGATCCCTCAGGCTCATTTACCGCAAACACGCGCCCCGACAATGTCAGGCAGCAATCCGCCAACATGGATTGCCGACACCGGAGGAGCGCAACATGCATTCCAATCTTTGCAAGGGATTGTTCGCTCTCGTTATGATCGGGGCGGCGCCATCGGCTTTCGCCAACGTCATCACCGATTGGGACGAGAAAGGTATCGCTGCCGTAACTGGGATGGCCAGCCTTGGCGGCACCTCGCCGTACATGGCTCAGCGGATGATGGCGATGGTCCACGCTGCGATGTTCGACGCGGTCAATTCGATCGAGCGGCGCTACCGACCGTATCTTGTGCAGTTACCTGCGGACCCCGCGACGTCGAAGGAAGCCGCCGCTGCGGCGGCAGCCGCTGCGGTACTAGCGACGATTGATCCAAAGACAGCGGGCGAAATGAAAGTCGCCGTCGCGACCTACCTCGCGTCGATTCCCGATGGTGCAGCGAAATCGGATGGCTTCAGGCTCGGCGAGGCGGTTGCGGCGAAGGTGTTGGAGGCGCGGGCGAACGACGGCTGCGATGCACCCGATGCCTACCGCCCGAGGACCACGCCTGGGGTCTATGTGCCGACGGCGATCACGATCTCTTCAATGTGGCCGGACATGAAACCGTTCGTCATGGCCAAGGGATCGCAATTCCGGCCAAAGCCGCCGGTTGCTCTTGAGAGCAAGGAGTGGGCGAGCGACTACAATGAGCTCAAAGAGTATGGTGGACAGATCAGTGCGAAGCGAACGGCCCAGCAGACCGAGACTGCTCAGTTCTGGCTCGTGGGTCCGCCGGTGGCCTATCACCCCTTCATACGCCAGTTCGTGACCGCAAAGCAGATGAGTGTCGTCGACAGCGCGCGGTTGATGGCGCTCGTGTCGGTTGGGCTCACCGATGCGATCATCGCTGTGTTGGACGCCAAGTACCATTACAACTTCTGGCGGCCGATCACGGCAATTCGTAACGGCGATATGGATGGCAACCCGGCCACGGATCGTGTGGCAACCTGGCAGCCGATCGCCCCCACGCCGATGCACCCGGAATACCCGTGCGCGCATTGCATCCAGAGCGGCTCGGTCGCGGGCGCCGTCAAGGCGGTACTGGGAACCGCCGATATCCCCGAGATCGCCATAACCAGTCCGACGGCCCCCGGCGTCACCCACCGTTGGACCAACATGACGGCGTTTACCGAAGAGATTGCCAATGCGCGGATCTGGGCCGGCTTCCATTACCGCTTCTCGACCCGCGTGGGGACGCAAATGGGATATCAAATCGGTGACTACGTCGTGAAAAACGTGATGCAACCAGCCGTGACCATTTCACGATAACGAGTGCCCCGCCGGGCTCGCACAGGTGCGGGCCCGGCGAAATGATCACGTGAGCCGACCAGCGGCTTATGGTTGTGGGTCTTCGCACGTGCTAGTTTCAACAGCGTTGCGTGCGTGAACGATACCGGGAGACTGCCATGAATACCCAGAATCGACGCCGCTTCCTTGCCACGCTCACGGCGACCGCCGCAGCCGGCCTCATCGGTCCGGCCAGTTCGACGGCCCAAGACGGACGGCCCGAAACGACGACCGTTCGACTCGGGAAAATTGCCGGCATCTGCGTCGCGCCCCAGTATGTCGCCGAAGAGCTGCTGCGCGCTGAGGGCTTTACCGATATCCGCTATGTCGCAACCGAGGCCGGAGCGCCGGCGGCCCTTGCGCTCGCCCGCGGCGAGATCGACTTCACCACGAACTTCTCGCCGCCCCTCGTCATCGCGATCGATGCCGGCGACCCGATTACGATCGTGGCCGGCGAGCACGTCGGCTGCTTCGAACTGTTTGCAAGAGCGGGCATCCAAAGCATCCCGGACCTCAAAGGCAAGACGGTGGGCGTGCAAGCCTTAGGCTCAAGCCAATACACGTTTCTGAGCGGCATGGCTTCGTATGTCGGGCTCGATCCGGCCAAGGATATCCGCTGGGTCACGAGCGCCTCGCCTAAGCCGATGGAGCTGTTCGCGGAGGGAAAGATCGACGCGTTTCTCGGCTTTCCGCCCGAGCCGCAGGAATTGCGCGCCCGCAACATCGGCAATGTGATCTTCAACAGCGCCATCGACCGCCCGTGGTCGCAGTACTTCTGCTGTATGGTGGCGGGACACCGCGACTATGTTCGTAGGAAGCCAGTCGCGACCAAGCGTGTCGTGCGCGCGATCATCAAGGCCGCCGACCTTTGCGCCAGCCAGCCAGAGCGGGTCGCGCGGCGGATCGTCGATGCGGGATTTACCCCGCGCTATGAGTATGCGCTGCAGACGTTCAAGGAAATCCAGTACGCGAAGTGGCGGGAGTACGACCCGGAGGACGCGGTCCGTTTCTATTCCCTGCGGCTGCGCGAGGCCGGCTTTATCAGGGCGAGCCCCAACAAGATCCTTGCCGACGGCACGGATTGGCGCTTCTTCAACGAGCTCAAGCTCGAGCTGAAGGGCTGACCATGCGCGCGCCGCTCATCCTCGCGCTTGTCATGCTGGCGTCGGTCCCGCCCGCGTCGGTAATGCTGGCGGAGCCGTCACGTGACGCGGCCCAAGAGGCATCCCAGACAAACCCGCTACCGAAGATCGCGCCAGCGCCGGGATTCACGCTGACCTCCCAAGATGGCGCACAGATTTCACTTGCAAGCCTCCGTGGCAAGGTGGTGGCCGTGACCTTCATCTTCACCCGCTGCACCGCCACGTGCCCTGTGCTGACGCCGATGATGTCACTGGTACAGGATCGGCTCGGACGTGATTTCGGCACCAAGATCGTATTCGCTTCCATCACGGTCGATCCGGAGCACGACACGCCTGAAATGCTCAAGTTGTACGCGCAGATGTACGGCGCTGATGAGGCCGGCTGGAGCTTCCTCACCGGCCCCCCGCCGGTCATTGCCGACCTCACGCGCCGCTACGGTGTCTTCGCCGCCAATAACGCAAACGGCGAGGTTGAACATTCGTTCCTCACTTCGATCGTCGATCAGCGCGGCATACTTCGAGTCCAGTATCTCGGCGTACGCTTCGACCCTGAGGAGTTTCGCCGTGATCTCGTAAGCCTCATGAAAGAGCGATGATGCGAAGGGTAAGCGCGCTGGTCCGCTTTGTTTCACGCGTACCTGCCCGCGTTCGAATCAAGCTGCTGGCGGCATTCCTCGCGATCGAGGCTCTCTTGATTGTGATGGGCGCGGTGGGACTGCACGTGCTCAGCGGGGTCAATCAACAGACCGACGAGCTGATCAGGCTGCAGCGCAAGATCGAAGCCTATCGTCAAGTCCAGCACGAGACCACCAACCAGCTCTACAGTGTTGCATCGGTCTTGCTGTCATCTGACGCCGTGACCCTGGCTGGCACGCTGCGCCAGCTCAATCAATTCGGGTACAATGTTGACCGACTCCGGTTCGTAGCCAAGGATGAAATAGACCTGCTCGATCGATTTCGGCGGGACTACGACCAGTTCACGAGCATCGTAAGACAAGTCGTCGAATTGATTCGTGCTGGCCGCGTCCCGGAGGCGCGGGAGTTGCAAGCGACACTGGCTGCACCACTGGCCGACCGCCTCGGACGTCTCACGAACCAGCTCGTCAACAAGGCCGAGGCAGACATGGTTGTAGGCATCGAAGCAAGCAATCGGGCTTACGACACCTCGCGTTGGATCGTGGTGGGCTTCGCGCTTGGCAGCATCCTGTTGGCCGTGATCCTTGGCTACGCCATATCGGGTTCTCTGATTGGCCCCGTCACGGAGGTTGAAGCCCAGCTTAGTCAGATCGCCGCCGGCGACTTTTCTCGGCGTGTCCGTGTCGACAATCGGGACGAGCTTGGCGCCCTGGCGGCCAACGTCAACCGGATGTCGGCGGAGCTGGGTCGCCTCTATCAGCAGCTGGAGGAGGCCAATCTTGCCAAATCGCGTTTTCTTGCAGCGGCGAGTCATGATCTCCGGCAGCCGCTCCATGCGTTGAACCTGTTCGTCACGCAACTGCGTACCGAGAAGGATCAGGCCGAAAAGAGCCGGGTCATTGCGCGAATCGATGCTGCCGTCGCTGCCATGAATGAGCTGTTTAACGCGCTTCTGGATATGTCCAGGCTCGATGCCGGCGTGCTTCTTCCGAGCATCTCTAAATTCCCGGTCGATCAGCTGCTGAAGCGGATTGAGATGACGTTCACGGCTGCAGCACGAGAAAAGGATTTGCGATTGCGTGTCGTCTCGAACAGCGCCTGGATCCGCAGCGATTTCATTCTGCTCGAGCGCATTCTCCTGAACTTGGTATCGAATGCTGTTCGTTATACTCAGGCGGGCGGAATAGTGGTTGGCTGCCGCCGCCGTGCGGGCGTCTTGCAAATCGAAGTCTGGGACAGCGGGATTGGCATTCCCGAGGATCAGCAGCGCAATATCTTCGGTGAGTTCCACCAGCTCTCAACGGCGAAACAAGACCGCCATGGCGGCCTCGGTCTTGGGCTCGCAATTGTCGACCGCCTCTGCCGCCTCCTTAATTATCCGATCGAAGTGACCTCCAGGCTCGGCAGGGGCTCGCGTTTCGTCATTTCGGTGCCTTTGACCGCACCCGTCAAGTTCGCCGAACATGCGTCCCAGGCGGCCGTGGATCAGGCCATGGGAAAATCGGTGGTGGTGATCGACGACGACGCCCTCGTGCTCGACGGCATGCGCGGAGTGCTGAAAAGCTGGGGTTGCAGCATCGTGACTGCCACTTCCGAGGATACGGCACTCGCCGCCCTGTCAGAGGGTGACAGGCCGCCGGATATTATCATTTCCGATTATCGCTTGAGCGACGGGAAAACCGGGTTCGATGTGATTGAGCGCATACGTCGCGCATTCGGCACGCCGATCCCTGCCTTCCTCATCAGCGGGGACACTGCGCCCGAGCGGATGCGCGAAGCGAGGGCAAGTGGATACTATCTGCTGCATAAGCCCGTGCTGCCGATCACGCTTCGCTCCGTGGTCAGCCAGCTCCTGAGGGATCACGAGGCGGAACCCCGCACGGAGTTGACCGTGTCGCACGACCAACCTACCGTTCAGCAATCTGCGGTAACTCCCAGCCCAGCGATCCCACTGCAATAACCGCCTCCGTGCGATTTGCAACCTTCAACGCCTTGAGAATTGCTGTGACGTGGTGCTTCACGGTCGGCTCGGCAACATCGAGAATGCGTGAGATTGCCTTGTTGCTCTTTCCTTGCATCATGAGGGCAAGCACTTCCATTTGGCGTTCGGTAAAGCCGAGATCGGCCGGCGAGACCGGACGTCCTGGGACAGGCTGCCGCTCCTTCGACTCGGCGCGGCCGAGGGCCTCGGGCGGAATGTAGATGCCTCCCGCAAATACCAAACGGAGCGCATTCACCATCACGTCGCGCGAAGCCGATTTCGGAATGAAGCCAAGCGCGCCCAGATCGAGAGCCTTGACGACGTTTTCGCGGTCATGGAACGCTGACAGCACGACCACGGAAATCATGGCATAGCGCTTGCGCAGATCGGCCAGGACGGTAAAGCCGTTTCGGTCCGGTAGATTCAAGTCAAGTAAAATCAGATGAAGATCTGGATGTGCTTCGATCAAACGCGTAGCTTGGCGGTAATCCGAGGCTTCCAACACGGTTGTCTCTTCAGTCAACTCCCTCAGAACGCCGCGTAAAGCGTCACGGATCAATACGTGATCGTCGACCAGGAGAACTTTCATCCCGTGCCTCTCTTGGCTGCGCGGGTGATCATATTTCGATCCAGCATTGGAAGCATCCGCTCCGTTGCTGCAGCCTAAAATACATTCAGTATGGGGTCAGCTTTAAGTCATTCGCTACGGGCCGAACACATCCGCGACGAGTCCGCTTCACCTCCGATCGCTACGATTCCGGCGCGCTTGTTGGCCATGATGACAGCCGACTCCGCGGCCTAATCAACTCACCGACGACGAACATGGTGCGCGGGTCGCGAGAATGACACGCAGCCGCCCTCGTGGCAATTCGGCGGGGC
>Ga0209331_1000368_pt1 | contig 16530 bp, 14 predicted proteins | sample JacPinW_OM3H0_M3_FD_187971 | JGI IMG/M metagenome (GOLD analysis project Ga0209331, IMG submission 187971) | Forest soil microbial communities from Algoma, Ontario, Canada - Jack Pine, Ontario site 1_JW_OM3H0_M3 (SPAdes) (version 2) | ecosystem: Environmental > Terrestrial > Soil > Boreal...
TTCGCAAGCCGCATTCAGCTTCGCAGCCGAATCACCCTCGCCCCGCGCTCGCCGCTGACGATGCGCTCGATCTCGCCCGCTACGCGCTCGACCCCATCCTGCATCTCAGACAAGAAGCTGTGCTGGTTATAGGTCATATCGAGCAGCGGCCGGGCATGACCGATCAGCCGCTCGGCGACTTCGAAGGGCACGCGGCAGCGGCTCAATAACGACCTGAAGCAGCGGCGCGTATCGTGCAGCACCCAATCCTGCACGCCCGTGATCTCGTCGAGCAGGCGCTTCTTGTCCATGTAGTTCATGCTCATCGGCCTGACGCCGTCGAGCGTGAATACATAGTCCGAATCGGAGATGACCGGCATGCTCTCGACGATGTCGAGCGCAGCCCGAGACAGCGGCCGCACTATCTCCTTGCGGTTCTTCGAGCGGGCCGCTGGCAGCTTCCAGACCATGATGTCGGTCCCGTTATCGCGCACGTGTATGATCTCGCTCCTGCGCAAGCCTGCCACTTCAGACCTGCGGCCGCCGGACAGGAGCATGAACCGAATCGCCATACCGTAGGCACCGATGCGCGGGTCGCCGCACGCCGCCCATGCTCGACGCAACTCGTCATCGTCCAAGACTCGCGTACGCGCATGCTCGCTCGCCTTCAGTCGGGCCATGCCGGGGATGATGGGCGAGACGAACGAATCACTCCGGGTCTGGTACCAGCGCAGCATCGCACGCAGCACCGCCAGCATCAGGTCGGCAGCGCGCGGGCCCGAGTCGCGCGCGATCTTGTCGAGCATGGCCACGACCTCGCTGCGTTTCAGCTCCGCTACCGGACGCGCGCCGAGGTGGGTGAAGACCCGAGCCAGAACGCGCCGGTACAGCTCGCGCGACCGCTTCGGGCTGCCGAGGTCGAGATATCGCTCGCCGACCGCCGCGAGCGTGCCCTCGGTCGCAGCGATGGCAGCCTGCTTCTCCGTCTTCTTCGCGTCGATGGGGTCTATGCCTTGCGCGACGAGGAACATCGCATCGGCGGCGAGCTTGCGGGCGGCCGCGAGCGACAGACCGGGCGGCAAGGTCATCTTCCTCGACACGCCGCTGGCGGGATGACGATAGCGAATGATGAAGCTCCTGGCCCAGTTGGTCGGACCGCGAGGCGTAGCCCGCGCTGGCCCCCGTCCGATATCTCGCCGGGCTTCTTCGCATTGATGACCGCGAAGTCGGTCAGTGCTCTACGTAATCTCATGTTATAGCTCCCCGAGGTAACGCCGAGGTAACGAAACAGCGGTATTGCTGCTGTTATCTCGTGTTCGCTATTGATATCTCGGAAAGGCCCATTCGCAATGGTTTTATCGCATCCCATCGCGCGAAGTGTTATTTTCTGTGCGCGTGTGACGCGCCTTCAACGATAATAATGGATCTCGTAGAGCAGGCAGCCGCGCTCGGATTTGAATGGTCCGTGATGGACGCCGGGCGGGCGGCAGGCATAGGTAGGCGCTGCGAACGACTCGCCACCCTTGCCCGCCTTGTCATTGCCGACGATGAGGTCGCCGGAAACGAGGTACACCTCCTCCCAGTGATCATGCACAAAGGGCGAGGTCGTGTAGACGCCGGGCTCGAACCGCAACAGCCGCGTGCGGCTTCCCATTTTGCGGCTCTCGTCGAGATCGCTGGCCAGAATCTTCTGCTGGATGCCCGCTGGATAACCGGGTGGAGTGGCCCAGCCGGTATTCATGTCAATCCGCGTGAACTCAAGATGTGGTTTGTTCATCGGCATTTTTCTCTCCGAGATTCGAACTATCCAAGAATTGGCAAAATGCGCACCCGGTAACGATGTGCAATCTTGCGCCCCAGCACTGGGTCCTCGAGCTCGAACGAGAACTCGGGGGTGGGGCGTACGCCGCCGTGCGCGGCCAGCGTGCCGCCGAACAGCAGGGTGCCGTCACGGAGGCTGGTGCTGGAATGTTTCTCCAGTAAGGCTTGCGGATGCATCATCGCGGTCACGGCACCTTCCTGATAGAGCGCCGACTTACCGCCTTCGATCACGTGCGCGCGCAAGATCAATTCATCCCAGTGCGGCGCCACCTCCTCGTAGGACCAGAACACGGAAGCGACGGGCTTGTCGCACAGCTGTTTCGAGACGGTGACCCCATATTTTTCGACCTCCCGGTCGGTGTGATCCGAGCCTGCGCCGACCCACAGCCGTCCCGCGTCTTGGAGAAGGACGAACTCGACCTCGCCTCCGGAACTGTCTCCCACTGCTTCGATCGTGTCGTTCGTGGTCAGCCGGGCCGCTGCAACCCGATAGAAGATCGGCGTAGTTGCCGGCCGCTTCACGCCCAGTGCCTCCAGCTCCTTGATATGCTTCTCGACCGCGATGGCGTCGCGTCCGGTCCAGCCGGCGATTACGGCGTCATTGACCACGACCTCGCGCCGCAAAGGTCCGGATCGGCTGTCCAATGTGAGAGAGAGGGGGCGGGGCACTCAGGTTACAATCGAGAGATGACTTTCGCGGCGAACGTAGCAGGCGAGAACGGAAGGTCAAAGCTGCTATTTCCTCTGAGCTGGCCTATGAATATCGATGTGAGCGAACGGGGGAAGGAGCACGCATGCGTACCATCGCCGAGGCCGTAGCGTGGCTCCATGCCGGGGGAAAAAGCCGCGGCTTGGTCGAGCAATGTCTCGCGCATATCGACGACAAGGCGGGCGAGGGCGGACCCACGTTTCTCAAGGTGCACCGCGAGAAGGCGCTCGCGGCGGCGGATTTCCACGACCGCATGCGTGCATTCGGCGCTTCGCCTTTCGCTTTCCCGGGCATCCCTGTCTCGATCAAGGATTTATTCGATATCGCGGGCGAGGTGACCACCGCGGGCTCGGTCGCACTCGGCAATGCCGCCCCCGCGAGAGCGGATGCGCCCGCGGTAGCGCGACTGCGGGCGGCCGGCTTCATTCCCATCGGCCGCACCAACATGACGGAGTTCGCGTTCTCTGGGCTCGGCATCAACCCCCATTACGGCACGCCCCTCAGTCCTCATGACCGAAGCTCCGGCCGCATTCCCGGCGGCTCTTCCTCCGGTGCCGCGGTCTCTATTTGCGACGGTATGGCGTTGGGCGCACTCGGCACGGATACCGGCGGCTCGTGCCGCATTCCGGCGGCTTTCTGCGGCATCGTGGGGTTCAAGCCGACCGCCTCGCGCGTTCCGACGCAAGGTGCATTCCCGCTCTCCGCCTCGCTCGATTCCGTCGGCCCGTTGGCGGCAACGGTCGCGTGCTGCGCGGCGCTGGACTGCGTGCTCGCTGGCGACCCGGTAACGGAGCTTGCTCCATTCCCGCTCGAGGCGCTGCGCTTGGCCGTGCCGCAGACCATGGTTCTCGACGACGTGGAGCCCGCCGTCGCGCAAGCCTTTGATTCCGCCTTAACGCGGCTGCGTGCGGCAGGTGCGCGGATCATTGACATTCCGTTGCGGGAATTTGCGGAGCTGCGACAGATCAATGCCAAGGGCGGCATTGTTACGGCCGAGGCCTATGCAATCCACCGTCCGTTGATCGCGAAAGCGGAAAAAATGTATGACCCGCGGGTGCTTGCCCGAATTTTGCGCGGACGCGAGCAAAGTGCCGCCGACTACATCGATGTGCTCGAGGCACGGGCGGATTTCATGCGGCGGGTGAGGGCGGTGACCGGGCTATACGATGCGCTGGTGATGCCGACCGTACCGGTGATCGCCCCGCGGGTCGCGGACCTCGAAGCGGATGAGGCCTATCGGCGCTTCAACATGTTGGTCCTGCGCAATCCGTCCATCGCCAATTTCCTCGATGGGTGCTCGATCTCGATACCCTGCCATCGCGCGGGCGATGCGCCGGTCGGGCTGATGCTCTTCGGCGAGCACAACGCCGATCGCCGCGTGCTCTCGATTGCTGCTGCGATTGAGCAGGTGGTCTCGCCGCTTCGGGAGTAGCGCACGGCCATGGATTTCTCGCTGAGCGCGGAGCAGCAGCAGATCCGCGACTCCGTCCTCAAGCTCTGTTCCCGCTTCGACGACGACTACTGGCGCGCCAGGGATCGCTCCGGCGAGTTCCCGCATGAGCTGCATACCGTCCTCGCGCAAGCGGGCTGGCTGGGGATCGCGATGCCGCCGGAGCATGGCGGAGCCGGTCTCGGCATCACCGAGGCGGCAATCATGATGCAGGCGATCGCGGAATCCGGCGCGGCGATGAGCGGAGCGTCCGCCGTTCACATGAACATCTTTGGCCTGCAGCCCGTGGTCGTCTTCGGCACGGAGGAGCAGAAGGGCCGCATGCTGCCGCCGCTCATCGCCGGCAAGGACAAGGCGTGCTTCGCCGTTACCGAGCCGGACGCCGGCCTCGACACCACCGCGCTCAAGGTGCGGGCCGAACGGCGCGGCGATAGCTATGTCCTCTCCGGGCAGAAAATCTGGATCTCGACCGCGCAGGTCGCGAACAAGGTCCTCATCCTCGCCCGCACTACGCCGCTCGAGCAGATCAAACGCAAAACCGGCGGGCTGAGCCTGTTCTATACAGACCTGGACCGCAGTCGCGTCACCATCCGCATGATCGACAAGATGGGCCGCCACGCCGTCGATTCCAACGAGATGTTCTTCGACGGTATGACGGTGCCGGCCGAGGACCGCATCGGCGGGGAAGGAGACGGATTCCGCGCCATCCTTCACGGGATGAATCCCGAGCGTATTCTGATCGCCGCCGAGGCGGTCGGCATCGGCCGGGCGGCATTGCGCAAAGCGGCGGCGTACGCGCGCCAACGCGTGGTGTTCCGCCGGCCCATCGGGCAAAACCAATCGATCGCGCATCCGCTGGCGGACAGCTGGATGGCGCTCGAGGCCGCCAACCTCATGGCGATGAAGGCGGCAAGCCTCTACGACCGCAAGCTGGATTGCGCTGCCGAAGCCAACGCGGCCAAATATCTCGCGGGCGAGGCGGCGTTCCACGCCTGCGAGCGCGCCGTGATGACCCACGGCGGGATGGGTTATTCGCAGGAATTCCATGTGGAACGCTACCTGCGCGAAGCGCTCATCCCACGCATTGCGCCGGTGACGCCGCACATGATCCTCAACTTCATTGCGGAAAAGGTTCTCGGGCTGCCGAAGTCCTACTAAGCTGCGCCTTTGGGTGCTAGACGTCCTGCGCCGTTACCGCCGTTCTTGGCGGCGGGATTACGCTTCCCTGATCTGCCGCACCGACCCGATCAGCATCCTGGAGCGCGCCATGAGCATCCCCAAACCCGTCTACAATCCGCCATTCAACATCACGCGCGCGAGCCACAATGTTCTCTCCGTCAAGGATCTGTCGGTGAGTCGCAACTTCTATGTCGATCTGCTCGGGTTCATCGTGAGCGACGAGGATCGCGACATCATCTATCTCCGCGGCGTTGCCGAGGCATGCCACCACAGCCTTGTCCTCAAACGCGCGCGGGGCGAGCCGCAGGCGGAGCGCGTCGGTCTGCGGGTCTTCACCGAGGAGGACCTGGAGAAAGCCAAGGTGTTTTTCGACAAAGCAGGACTGCCGGCGCAATGGGCGGAGGTCCCTTACCAGGGACGCACCCTGCACGTTGCGGATGCGAGCGGGGCACCGATCGAGCTCTGCGCGACCATGGAGCTCAAACCGCGCCTTGTGGTCGCATTCGAGCACCACCACGGCGCAGTGCCGCAGCGGCTCGATCATTTCCAACTGCTCGTCCCGGACGTGCAGAAGGCGTGCGAGTTCTGGATGAGACTGGGATTCCGCCTCTCCGAGTACATCTCCCCGGACGGGACCGAGGACCTCTTATTTGTGTTCCTGCAGCGTAAGGGCAACCCGCACGACATCGTCTTTGCCCCGGGAGCGGGGCCGCGGCTGCATCATGCCGCATTTGCCATCCCGGAATCCTATCACTTCTTCTATGTCTGCGATCTCGCCGCCCAGATGGGCTTTGCCGCGAACGTCGAGTTTGGTCCCGGCCGGCACGGTCCGGGGCACGCGCTCTTCGTCTACATGCGCGATCCCGACGGGCATCGCATTGAGCTGTTCAACACCCATTATCAGGTCATGGACATCGAGAACGAGCCGGTGCGCTGGGATGCGAGCTTGGCCATGAAGCGGCGGTGGCAGCTTCCTGCCCGCCAGCAATGGTTTGTCGAAGCCAGCCGCTTTGCCGGAGTGGAGCCGCGCGAACCCGCGCGCAAGGGCGAACCGTTGAGCCTGGAGCGTTTCATCGCAGCTGGGATGCGGTAACCGCCAAATCCGCGTAGCCACTCTCACGCGAGCTTCCGCAGCCACAAGGATGCAGCGAGCCCCTGAGGTCTGAATTCGAGATAACTGGAGAAATCCGCAAGCGTGCGCTGCAGGTAATGCCCCGGCCAGAGGACCTCGTATTCCCGGGAGCCTTGCAGCAGGGCATGGACCACATATTGCTCCCGAAAGCCCTCCCATCGGCGGTCGATGATCCACTGTTTCGGATAATCGAAAGGCAAGAACACGTCGTGCACATGGATCAATACCCCGGAGGGCAATGCCGGTAGCACGTTGAAAAACAGGTGCAGCACGTCATTGCCGACCTTCAGCTCATGGCTGGAGTCGATAAACAGAATATCATTGCATTTAAGCTTTTCGGAAAAGAATGAGATCGGTACTTCCTCAGCCTTCTCCCGGATGAACTTGTGAGGAATGCCCTGAATATCCCTGCGCGGATGCGGATCGATCGAGATGAGCTCCGTGGCGAGTCCGGCATCTGTTATCGCATGCCGCAACAATTGCGTACTGTTCCCCGATCCCACTTCTATGATGCAGCGGGGGTGTGATTCCCAGACAATCGCATAAGCAACCTCGGCATCAGGTGATGTAAAATAGTCATTGAGATAGGAGTACTCGCGCCCACTCTGACTGGCGGAGAAGCGAGATGTCTTGCCGCTGACGTTTCTTACGGCTTTCAGCAAGGGCATGGGATCGCACGCTCCGAATTGCGAAAGCAGGGGAAAAGCGGGGTTATCAAAATAGCCCTTGTGGTCCAGGCTGCGCAGGCGAGCCATCTCATTGCGCTCGACGGTCAATGTGGCAATTTCAATGTTGAACGGCCGAAAGCTGCGATTGAGCCAGTGCCTCAATTTGGAAGCCACAGCCATGCTCATCGGCCCTCTTCCAGCAATGGACTGCGGCAACGGCTCAGGTCAGGGCGATCAAGACGCGCGCTCCCGCTCTCGCACCACGCTAATTCATTGGTTTCTTCGCCCGTCATCCCTTGCCGGGGATCATCTCGCTCGATGAATTGATCACGGCGTGGATGCTGCGCGCAAATTCGACGGCGCCGGCGACGTCCATGTCCAAAGCCGCGCGCGCGTAATCCTTGCAGCCGACCCGCGCCGGCCGCGGCGCACGCATGATCTGCTTGCACAGCGCATCGACCTCGCCCTCGAGCTCGGCCGCCGGAAGGACCTCGCTCACGATCCCCGCTTCGCGCGCCCGCGCTGGGCTGATCACCGCGGTGGACCACACCAGATAGGTCAGCGCCTTGCGCGGGACGCGATCGACCAGCGCCGACATCACCATCGTCGGCATGATGTTGTGCGCCATTTCGGGGACCTGGAATGTCGCACTATCGGCCGCGAGCGTAATGTCGCACACCGCCGCGATGGCGCAGCCGAAACCGAAAGCGCGCCCTTTCACCACGCCAATGACCGGGATTTCGCAGCGACGGAACGCTCCATAGCAGTTGAACACCACATCGTTGCGGCGGCGCAGATCCAGTGCCTCGGGTGGTCCGCCGGGCGGCCGCTTCCCCATGCTCTCGCGACCGACGCAGAAATCATTGCCCGCCCCGCGCAATACCACGATCTCGGAGCTCTCCGCCGCGCCAAGGAGAAGCTTCGTCAGCTCCACTGCCATGCCGTCGGAAGCCGCGTTACCAATCTCCGGCCGGTTGAGTGTGATCTCCAGAATCGGCCCTTTGCGTTCGGTCAGGATCTCATTCGCCATCAGGTTTCCTCTCGGGATTGCGTCTGTGCAGGCATACTGGGCATGGGTGCCGAGGGATTGTAAACAGCTGCCCAGCGATCATCAGCGAGAAGCGTGCGATGGCTGAGACCGAGAGTGCCCGCCGATCCCCTGAAACGGAGCCTGCGTTGCGGGCTATTGCTATGCCTGCGGACGCCAATCCGTTCGGGGACATCTTCGGCGGTTGGCTTCTCTCCCAGATGGATCTCGCGGGCGGCACGGTTGCGACCCGTCGCGCAAAAGGCCGCACCGCCACCGTCGCGATCACCGGCATGCACTTCCATCGGCCCGTCTTCATCGGGGATGAGGTGACCTGCTACGCGGAGATCGTCAGGATCGGCAAGACATCGATCACGGTGAAGATCGAGAGCTGGGCGCGCCGCCGCACCGGCGAGGAGCACGTCCCCGTAACCGAGGGCACTTTCACCTATGTGGCGGTCGATGTCGACCGCCGACCCCGCCCAATCCCGCCGGAAGGCTGATTTTCTGTTATGTTGGTGCAATGACCCCGTCCTTCCGCCGCGATCGGATCACGGAACCGATCTTTCGCTGGGCGCAGCGCGTTCTCCCGAGCCTCTCGGTGACAGAGCGCGAAGCGATTGAAGCTGGCGACGTCTGGTGGGATGCCGACCTGTTCAGCGGCAATCCCGACTGGACCAAGCTGCTCGCATTCCCGAAAGCGCGGCTCTCGCCAGAGGAGCAGGCCTTCCTCGACGGCCCGGTCGAGGAGCTCTGCCGCATGCTCAATGAGTGGGAGATCAACTGGGAGCTGCGCGACCTGCCGCCACGCGTCTGGGACTTTCTCAAGACGCAGAAGTTCTTTGGGATGATCATTCCCAAGGAGTACGGCGGGCTCGGCTTTTCCGCTTGCGCCCATTCGGAGATCATTCGCAAGATCTCGACCCGATCGATCTCCGGAGCAGTCACCGCCATGGTGCCGAACTCGCTTGGACCCGGCGAGCTGCTGCATCGCTTCGGCACCAAGGCGCAGCAGGACTACTGGCTGCCCAGGCTGGCGGCAGCCAAGGAGATTCCCTGTTTCGGGCTCACCAGTCCGGAAGCGGGCTCCGATGCCGCCGCGATGATCGATTCCGGCGTGGTCTGCCGCGGCAAATGGCAAGGGCGCGAGGTGCTCGGCATCAGGCTCAACTGGCACAAGCGCTACATCACCTTGGCGCCCGTTGCCACTGTCCTTGGTCTCGCGTTCAAGCTCTCCGATCCCGATCACCTGATTGGCAGCCATGAGTCGCTCGGGATCACTGTCGCGCTCGTGCCCACCGACCTGCCCGGGGTCGAGATCGGGCGGCGCCACTTGCCCGCCCTGCATATGTTTCAGAACGGACCGACCTGGGGCCGCGACGTGTTTATTCCCATGGACCATGTGATCGGCGGCATTGAGCAGGCGGGCAAGGGTTGGAAGATGCTGATGACTGCGCTCGCCGCCGGGCGCGGCATTTCGCTGCCCTCGCTGGCCGCGGCAGGTACCGCCTTTGCCGCGCACGTCTGCGGTGCCTACGCGCGCATTCGCGAGCAGTTCCACCTCCCCATCGGCCGGTTCGAGGCGATCGAAGAGCGTCTCGGCCGTATCGCAGCGACCTGCTACCTGCTCGACGCAGCACGCCGTCTCACCTGTGCCGCCATCGACCACGGCCACAAGCCGGCAGTGATTGCCGCGATCATGAAGCAGCAGGCTACCGAGCGGCTCCGCGTCGTCGCCAATGATGCCATGGACATTCACGGCGGCAAAGCGGTGCAGGAAGGCCCGCTGAACTACCTCGGCAGCTTTTACCGGGCCGTGCCGATCGGCATTACGGTCGAAGGGGCGAACATCGTGACCCGCGGCTTGATGCAGTTCGGGCAGGGCGCGATCCGCAGCCACCCGTACCTGCTCAAGGAGATCACGGCACTGGAAGAGCCTGATCGCGCCCGCGCGCTCGATGACTTCGATCGCGCGTTCTGGGCGCATGTGCGCCACGGCGTCATCAATGCTCTGCGCGCCCTCGCGCATGCGTGGACCGGGGGGATCTTTGCTCGCGCGCCTGCAACCGGCAGCGGCGGGCACTACTATGGGCCGCTGACGCGTTATGCCTGCGGTTTTGCGCTCGCTGCCGATGTCACTTTGCTGACTCTGAGTGCAGGGCTCAAGCGGCGGGAAATGATCTCCGGGCGCTTCGGCGACATTCTGTCCGAGCTCTATCTGCTCTCGGCCGTGCTCAAGCGCTGGGAGGACGAGGGCCGGCAGCAAGCCGACCTGCCGCTCGCGGAATGGTGCATGCAAACCGGTTTTGCTGCAATCGAGACTCGCCTCGATGAGATCCTCGCGAACCTGCCGAGCCGGCCCGCGGCTTGGCTCCTACGCTTCGTTCTCCTGCCGTTCGGGGTGCGCCGGCGTGGACCCTCGGATCGCGTCACGCAGGCCTGCGCCGAGATCCTGCTGGTGCCCTCAGGGACGCGCGAGCGCCTGACCGCTGATATTGCCCATGGGGTAGGCGACGATGGTCTCGCTCGGCTTGAGCGCGCATTCGAGGTCACGGTGGCTGCGCAGCCGCTGCGGGATCGCTTGCAGCACGCCCACGTCAGAGACGTCGAGGAAGCGCTTGCGCGCCACCTGATCAACGCTGCCGAGGCGGCGCAGCTGCGTGCCGCCGCAGAAGCAGTCGCCGCAGCCGTAGCGGTTGATGATTTTTCGCCACAGGAACTGAGCGCGCACCAACCTATGGGAGACGTGTCATCACAAGCGATGCCCCGACCGGCAGCAGCGGAATAGCAGGGCGGCCGGTCTATATTGTCGACGGTAGCCGCACGCCGTTCATTCGCGCGCGCGGGAGGCCTGGACCATTCACGCCCGTGGACCTTGCGGTGGCTTGCGGGCGTCCGCTCCTGCTGCGCCAGCCGTTTCCGCCCGATGCTTTCGACGAGGTCATCCTGGGCTGCGTGAACGTGATGGCCGACGAGATGAACCCCGCGCGCGTCGCTGCGCTCCGGCTTGGCATGGGCGAGGAGATGACCGCATTCACGGTGCAGATCAACTGCGGCTCGGGCATGCTGTCGATCGATGTGGGCTATCAATCGATCCGCGACGGGCGGTCCGATCTCGTCCTGGCGGGCGGCGCGGAGGCGCTGAGCCACACGCCTCTCATGTTTCGGCGCAGTGCCGTGGATTGGTATGCGCGTCTTGCCGGCGCGCGCAGCCTCTGGTCCCGCATCGCCGCCGTGTGCGGATTCCGGCCTTCCTTCCTCAAGCCGGTGATCGGGCTGGAGCGCGGCCTGACCGATCCTGTGGTCGAGCTCAACATGGGACAGACCGCCGAGATTCTGGCCCACCTCTTCGGCGTGACGCGGCTCGACGCCGACCACTACGCGGCAGAAAGCCAGCAGCGGCTTGGGCGGGCGCAGAAGGAAGGATGGTTCGCGGGCGAGATCGAGCCTGCCTTCAGTCGCGACGGCCGGACCTATGACCATGATGACGGCGCACGCCCCGACAGCACGGTGGAAAAGCTCGGTCAGCTCAAGCCGGCATTCGAGCGTCCCTGGGGAAAGGTGACCGCGGGTAACAGCTCGCAGATCACCGACGGCGCCTCCTGGGTGATCCTGGCCTCGGAACAGGCGCTGAAGCAGCATGGGCTCCAGCCGCGCGCGATGATCGTGGACAGCCAATGGTCGGCGTTGGATCCTTCCATCATGGGGCTGGGGCCGGTGCTGTGCTCCACCGCGCTCCTGCGCCGCCATGGCCTCGCGCTCGGTGACATCGAGCTATGGGAACTGAACGAGGCGTTCGCTGCGCAGGTGCTGGCTTGCCTCGCCGCCTGGGAAGACGAAAAATTCTGCCGCCAGGTGCTGCACCTTGATCATCCCGCAGGACGCATCGCGCGAGACAGGCTCAACGTCGACGGCGGGGCGATCGGGGTCGGCCATCCCGTCGGCGCAAGCGGCAACCGCATTGTGTTGCATCTGGTCAACGCGATGAAGCGCCTCGGCGTCAGGCAGGGGATTGCGACGGAATGCATCGGCGGCGGGCAGGGCGGCGCCATGCTGATCGAGATGGTGTAGGCGCGCATGGGCAAGGCTTGGGACATCCTGCATCCGCGCGATCTGGAGCTCGGCCCGCTCTCGCGAGGCGAGCACGGAGGCGAAGCAGGTACTTGGCGACATTGGAAGCTTGCGCGCGATGATGACGGCATCGCCTGGCTCGTTCTCGACAAGGCAGGATCGAGCGCGAACACGCTCAACGAGGAGGTGCTCGCCGAATTGAGCGACGTGCTCTCGCGTATCGAACGCGAGCAGCCGAAGGGCGTGGTGCTGCGCTCGGCGAAGCCGAGCGGATTCATTGCCGGCGCGGACATCGGCGAATTCCGCGGCATGACCGATGTCGCCTTCGTCGTAAATCGTTTGAACGAGGCGCATGCGATAGTCGATCGCCTCGATCGGCTGAGCGTGCCCGTCGTCGCCGTTATTCACGGCTACTGCCTGGGCGGCGGTCTCGAGCTTGCGCTCGCATGCGACTACCGCATCGCGGTCGAGGATGCGCGGCTCGGATTTCCCGAAGTGATGCTGGGGCTGCATCCCGGTCTCGGCGGCACGGTACGCTTGCCGCGGCTCATCAATCCGATCGAAGCGATGAGCATGATGCTCACCGGCCGCAATGTCCGCGCGAGCCGGGCAAGATCGCTGGGCCTGGTGGATGCCGTCGTCCCCGAGCGGCACGTCAAGGCAGCTGCCGCCGCCGCGCTCACGGGCAAGCTCAAGAGCCGGCGTGGTGGCATGCTGGTCGACATCGTCAATATGACGCTCGGCCGCAGGCTCGCGGCCGAGCGCATGCGCGCGCAGACCGCAAAGAAGGCTCCGGTCCAGCACTATCCCGCGCCTCATGCCCTGATCGATCTGTGGGAGAAGCATGGGGGCGACCGGCAGGAGATGCAGAAGGCGGAGATCGCATCGTTCGCGCAGCTTCTGGTCTCCGATACGTCCCGGAACCTGGTGCGGGTTTTCTTTCTCCGCGAGCGTCTCAAGGCGATGTCCGACGGAGATTGGTTAGGCCGCCGGGTGCATGTCATCGGGGGAGGCACCATGGGGGGCGACATCGCGGCCTGGTGCGCGTGGCACGGGTTTGTCGTGACCCTTGCCGACATGCAGCCCGAGCCGCTCGCCAAGTCAGTGCAACGCGCGGCCGATCTGTTCGGCAGGATTGGGCACAAGCGCACAGAGATTCGCGATGCGCTCGATCGCCTTATCCCCGATCGCAACGGCGAGGGCGTGCGCTCCGCCGATCTCGTCATCGAGGCGGTGCCGGAGACGCTCGAGCTTAAGCGCAAGGTCTATGCTGCCACCGAGCCGAGCATGAAGCCCGGAGCTATTCTCGCCACCAACACGTCGAGCATTCCGCTGGAGGAGCTGCGTGCGCAATTGCAACGGCCGGATCATCTGGTCGGCCTGCACTTCTTCAATCCGGTCTCGCGCATGCAGCTGGTCGAGGTTGTGAGCCACGATCAGGCGGCGCCCGATGTCTTGGCGCGGGCACGCGCTTTCTTGGGGCGCATCGATCGCCTGCCCGCGCCGGTGAAGAGCGCGCCGGGCTTCTTGGTCAATCGCGCGCTTACCCCCTACATGCTCGAAGCCATGGCGATGCTTGCCGAAGGCACCAAGCGCGAGACCATCGATGCGGCCGCTCTGTTGTTCGGCATGCCGATGGGACCAATTGAGCTGGCAGACCAGGTCGGCCTCGATATCTGCCTGCACGTCGGCGAGAGCCTCAAGGCGAGCCTCGATCGCCCGATGCCCGAGCTCTCACAGTTGCTGCGCAGCAAGGTCGAGCTGGGTGAGCTCGGCCGCAAGACCGGCAAGGGCTTCTACACCTGGAAGAACGGCGAGGCCGTCAAGGAACGGAACGCACCGCCACCGTCAGACGGCATGATCGACCGGTTGATCCTGCCAATGCTGGACGCGTGCGTTGCCTGCCTGCGCGAGGGCGTGGTGGCGGACGAGGACACTGTCGATGCAGCGATGATATTCGCCACCGGCTTTGCGCCATTCCGCGGCGGTCCCATGCACTACGCCAAAGCACGCGGAGCTGAAACGATCCGCCAGGAGCTGGAGCGTCTCGCGCAACGGTATGGCGAGCGTTTCCGGCCCGATCCGGGCTGGTCTCGCCTGATATGAGGCACCGCGGGGGAAGCCCCGAAGCCTTCGATGATCCCGATCATCTCGCTGAGGCTATTATCGCGCGGGTGGGAACGGAGATCCTGCTCGCCCTTCCACTTGGCCTCGGCAAGGCCAACCACGTCGCCAATGCGTTATACGCACGTGCAGCGGCGGACCCTTCTATTCAGCTGCGCATCTTCACCGCCCTCACCCTGGAAAAGCCGCGGGGCAAGTCGGAGCTCGAACGGCGTTTTCTGCAGCCCCTGACAGAACGGCTCTTCGCCGGGTACCCCGAGCTCTCCTATGCTGTGGCGCTCCAGGAGCGCCGGCTCCCGTCAAATGTGCAGGTCGACGAGTTCTTCTTTCAGGCGGGTACGCGGCTTACGGTAGCGGCGTCGCAACGCAACTACATCTGCGCCAATTACACCCACGCGCTCGGTTATCTGCTCGAGCGCGGCGTCAACGTGGTGGCGCAGCTCGTGGCCAAGCAAGCGCGCAACGGCGAGACCCGCTTGAGCCTGAGCTGCAATCCCGATCTCACCCTCGATGCGCTGGCGGCGCGCCGGCGGGGGGAGACTGACTTTTTGTTGGCGGGCCAGGTCAACTCCGAGCTGCCTTTCATGCCGGGCGATGCGGACATTTCCGCCGCGGAGTTTGATTTTTTGTTGGAGTCGCCGCAGACCGATTTCCCCCTGTTCGGCGCGCCGCGCGAGCCGATCGACCTTGCCGAATACTCCGCCGGTATCAATGTTGCGCGCACCATCGTCGACGGCGGCACCCTGCAGCTCGGCATCGGCTCGCTTGGAGACGCGGTGACGCAGGCGCTCATTCTGCGCCACCGGCACAATTCCGATTATCGGCGTGCCGTGGCGCGGCTTGATCCAGCGGATGGCGCCCTGCGCGAGAGCGGAACCTTCGAGATCGGGCTCCATGGGCTGAGCGAGATGCTGGTCGAGGGTTTCCTCGCACTGCGCGATGCCGGCATCCTCAAGCGCGAGGTGGACGGCACCGTGCTGGACGCGGCATTTTTTGTGGGATCGCGGGATTTCTATCGCGCGCTGCGGGAAATGCCGCCGGCGGAGCTTGCGCAGCTGCGGATGACCTCGGTCTCGTTTGTCAACGAGCTCTACGGTGACAATGAACCCGCCAAGCGGCGCGCCCGGGTCAGTGGCCGGTTCATCAATCATGCCATGATGGCGACTCTCCTTGGGGCGGTCGTATCGGACGGTCTCGACGACGGCCGGGTGGTAAGCGGAGTTGGCGGACAGTACAATTTCGTCGCCCAGGCATTTGCGCTTCAAGGGGCGCGCTCCATCATCGTGCTTCCTGCCACGCGGGCGACAGCGGGGCGGGTGACCTCCAATATCCGCTGGAATTACGGGCACACCACCATCCCGCGCCATCTGCGCGACATCGTGGTGACGGAGTACGGCATTGCCGACCTGCGCGGAAAGTCGGACCGCGAGGTCATCGCGGCCATGCTCTCCGTGGCCGACTCCCGTTTCCAGGGCGAGTTGCTCGCCCGCGCGAAGCACGCGGGCAAGATCGAGCGGAGCTTCGAGCTGCCACCGGCATGGCGTGACAATACGCCAGACCGCATCGCGCGCGCGCTTGAGCCGACGCGTGCAGCAGGACTGCTGCCGCGCTTTCCCTTCGGGACGGATTTCACCGCGACTGAGCAACGCCTCCTGCCAGCGCTCGCGCGCTTGCGCGCTTCCTCGCCGCTGCAGCTTGCCAGGCTTGCTGCGAGGGGCGCTGTCTCGGCTGCGCCGACGCGATTGGATCGAGACTGCCTCGCCCGTATGGGAGTGGAAAAGACTTCGCATCCGGTCGATCTGATGTACGCGTGGCTCCTGCGCGGCGCACTGGCTTTCGCCCCCTCATCCTGACCTCACCGCGCATCACGCTCGTCGCTGTACCAGGAGGGTTTCTCCGGATAATGCGGGCCGTCATAGATTTCCAGCACCACCGTTTCCTCGTGGGCAATTGCAGGCCCGTGCACGTTGCCCTTCGGATTGCAATAAAAACTGCCGGGACTCAGCGTCACACCGGTCGCGGTATATTCGTAGCGTCCTTGCAGGCAGAACATGAACTGGTTTGACGCATGGTAGTGGGGCTGCGGAATTCCCGCGCCGCGGTCGAACTTGATCAGAGCAATGGAAGCGCCGGTCGCTTCATTGCGCCACAGCATCTTCTCGTGCACCCCCTTGAGCGACTTCTCCCGCCACGCAATCGTTTCCGACTGAATGAGGATCTCGTCGAGTTTCGGTGCGCCTTCAGGAAGCATCTTGGCCTCGTTTACGCTACACTGGTTTGATTGCTCAACACGGTCTCCCCAGTCATGCCCGCGCTTGTCGCGGGCATCCACGTCTTCAACGCCTCATAGCATGAGAAAACGTGGATGGG
>Ga0209331_1000369_pt1 | contig 16508 bp, 18 predicted proteins | sample JacPinW_OM3H0_M3_FD_187971 | JGI IMG/M metagenome (GOLD analysis project Ga0209331, IMG submission 187971) | Forest soil microbial communities from Algoma, Ontario, Canada - Jack Pine, Ontario site 1_JW_OM3H0_M3 (SPAdes) (version 2) | ecosystem: Environmental > Terrestrial > Soil > Boreal...
AACAGACCACCCTGCTTCAGCGCCGACGCCCGCCAGGCGTAAAGCGAAAGACTGCCTCCGATGAAGATGCAGAGGATCAGCAGGATGAACACGCCGCGCGTCGGATCGGTCGCGAACGCATGCACCGAGGTCAGCACGCCGGAGCGCACCAGGAAGGTGCCGAGCAGCGACAGCGAGAAGGTCAGGATAGAAAGCAGGATGGTCCAGACCTTGAGCGCGTTGCGCTTTTCCATCACCACCGCGGAATGCAGGAGCGCGGTGCCGGCGAGCCACGGCATCAGCGAGGCGTTTTCGACCGGATCCCAGAACCACCAGCCGCCCCAGCCGAGTTCGTAATAGGCCCAGTAGGAGCCCATCGCGATCCCGAGGGTGAGGAAGATCCACGCCACCAGCGTCCACGGCCGCACCCAGCGCGCCCATGCCGCGTCGATCCGGCCTTCGAGCAGGGCGGCGACCGCGAACGAGAACGAGATCGAGAAGCCGACATAGCCGAGATAGAGCATCGGCGGATGCACCGCGAGGCCGATGTCCTGCAGCACCGGATTGAGGTCCCTTCCCTCGATCGGCGGGTTGGCGATGCGCAGGAACGGATTCGAGGTGATCAGAATGAACAGATAGAAGGCGCTGGCGATCCAGGCCTGCACCGCCAGCACGTGGGCGCGCAACGACAGCGGCAGGTTGTTGCCGAATGCCGCGACCAGGCCGCCGAACAGCGCCAGGATCGACACCCACAGCAGCATCGAGCCCTCATGGTTGCCCCATACGCCCGTGATCTTGTAGATCAGCGGTTTGGCCGAATGCGAGTTCTCGAACACGTTGACGACGGAAAAATCCGAATTGACGTGCAACGCGACCAGCGCCGCGAACGACACCGCCACGAACAGCAGTTGCGCCAGCGCCGTCGAGCGCGCGACATTCATCAACGCAGGATCGCGCCAGCGCGCGCCGATAATCGGCACCGTGGACTGGATCAGCGCCAGGGCCAGCGCCAGCACCAGCGCGTAATGTCCGGTTTCCACGATCATTGCGAAACCCCTTGTTTGGTTTGCGCCGCTCCCTGCTGCGCCAGCGGCGCAGGCGACGCCGCGCCCGCCGGTTTGGCGCCGTAATCGTCCTTCCAGTGCCCCTGCTTCTTCAGGGCGTCCGCGACCTCCCTGGGCATGTAGGTCTCGTCGTGTTTTGCCAGTACGGTGTCGGCCTTGAACACGCCGGAAGCGTCCAATGCGCCCTCGGCGACGACGCCCTGGCCCTCGCGAAACAGGTCCGGCAAAATTCCCTTGTAGGAAACCGGCAACACGGCGCTGCCGTCGGCGACCTGGAATGAGACCGCAAGATTGTCGCCGCGCACCAGCGAGCCCGGCTGTACCAGGCCGCCCAGCCTGAAGCGCTTGCCGGTCGCGATCTGTTTTTCGGCCACCATCGAAGGCGTCGAGAAAAACACGATCGAATCCCGCATCGCGTTCAGCACCAGCGCCGCCGCGACCGCGAGCACCGCGAGCGAGCCGCCGATCATTGTCAAACGCCGCTGCTTGCGCGTCATGCATGCCTGCCAGGTTTACGCATGACGCTATCCGGAAACCGCTTCACACTTTTCAGCATCATGCTTATCCATCGAGCCCGAGATTTTTCAGGCCCTCATTCAGTTGCCGCAGCCGCTCGGCGTCATTTGCAACGGCCTGACGGGCCTCGGTGAGCGCGCCCTTCGCCTTGTCGCGATCGCCCATCACCATATAGGCCCGCACCAGCCGCAGCCATCCTTCGACGTCGTCACCGTTTTGCTTCAATCTGACAGCAAGGCGCTCGACCATGCCACGGATCATGGCGCCGCGGTCGGCCTCATTCATGTCCTTCGCGGCGGCGACCGCGTCATCCGGCAGCGCCGGCGCCGACACGCCACCGACCCGCGCCAATGCGGCCTGGACCAGCGGACGCCACGGGGCATCCGGCGGTGCTTTTGCAAGCATCCCGCGCCAGATCGAGGTGGCCTCATTGCCGCGGCCATCCTGCTCGGCCGCCAGCCCCAGGAAATAGCTCGCCTTGACCTCGTCCGCGTTCATCGCGAGGGCGCGTTCGAATTCCGCCTTGGCCTCGGATGTGACGACGCCACCCGCCGCGGCGGCAAGGGCTTCGCCGAGATTGGCCCGGCGCTCGGAACTTTCGCCGTTATAGGCGATCGAATTGCGATAGGCGCGGACCGCCTCGTCGTAGCGGCCGAGCCTTGCCAGCACTGGGGCCAGCACGTTCCAGCCGCGGCCATCGGTCGGATTTTTCTCCAGATGCGCCTCGACCTGCGCTACCAGATTGTCGAGCGGCTGGGTGGCATCCGGCGCCCGGGTGCGCTCGGCCAGCGGAAAGTCGCGCAATCGCGGCGACCCAAGCGGGAGGTAAAGTGCAACCGCCACGACCGGAAGTCCAACCAGGGCCATGATTGCCGCCGAGCGGCGCAATCCGGTGTTGGATGCGATCGGCGGGTTGCGCCGACCATCCGCCGCGGCCAGCAGACGGCGGCTGATCTCGACGCGCGCGGCCTCAGCTTCGGAAGAACCAATCAGTCCCGCAGCGACATCGCGATCGATCTCGGCGAGTTGATCCCTGTAGACGGCCGCCTCGCTGCCCTCGCTTTGCGGCCGGCCGCCGCGGCTCAACGGCCACAGCACGGCGAAGATCGCCGCGGCCGTCATCAGCGCGAACACAAACCACAGCGTCATCAGGCGGGTTCCGGTGCAGCGGCGCCCGCAGAAAGGCACCGACGCGCCGCTTTACACCAGGCGCGGCAAGCCCGGCAATTGACAATTGTGTATTCGACCAGACAACCGACGAATCCGGAAAACCCTGAGAAACCCGGGCGTTAGCTGACGTAAAACTCGACGCTTTGCGCTGCATATTGGCCGTGTCCGTTCAGCGCCCTCAGAAAATAGGCCCCCGGCTTGACGGCGTCCGGCAGCTTGATCCTGAGGGATCCATTGGGGACCGGAGAGTTGATGACCGTGACCGGATCGGGCAGCTGTGCCCCGCTGGTCTTGTCGACGAGCACGACCTTCGCCCCGATCATCAGGTTTCGATATATTGCCGAGATTACGCGGTTTTCGAATTCAACGAAATTAATGACTGGGTTCATATTCCAACTTCAGCGAAATCAATGAGAGGACTAACACCAAAACGTGTATGTGCCTCATACGTTCAGGTCAACCAAAAATTGTAACCGGGCGTTTCACTATCTTTTTATCCGGCGCGCGACGGCTTGCGTTCGCCGGTCAGTGCGTTTTCAGCAGCCCTGCTCATCAGCAATGCATAATCGTGACCGAACAAGACATCGCAGAAGCGGATGGCCGCCTTGACCTGCATCTGCCGGTAGGCGCGCGCCTTGGCGTCGCCGCCGCGCAGCGATTGCACCAGCGCCTCGGTGGACTTTTCGACATATTGCTGCAGGTCGGAATAGGTCCGCAGCGTGACCTCGTTGATCGCGAGTTCGCTGGCATAGGTGCGGCAAACCGCGACGAAATCGATCAAGGCGGCGGTATCGTCCACATCGCTGGCGTCGACCTTGGCGCTGGCCGAAATGTCCTTGTCGGCGCGCTGACGCAGCAGGCGCCGGACCCGGCCGGGCACGCTGTCGATTTCCGACTGCAGGGAATTGGAAATATCCGCCCGGATCGAGGTCAGCTGCTTGCCCCAGGTGGATTCGTTGCGCAGATCGAGTTCGGTCCGCAAGCCGCGCACGCCGTCATGAAGGATCTTCAGATGCTCGGCGACATGGTCGAAATGGCCGCGCTTGATGTCCGCGCGCAGGCTGGCGGCGAGGAAGGACAGATCGTGCAGCGCGATGGTGACGGCGACACCGTAGGGCGTGGCGGCGACGCGGATTTCGTCGTCGGAGGCGGCCATCTTGATGGCGAGGCGGATGATTTGCCATGGCGCGGTGAGCCGCTGCATCACCAGCGACAGCGCGAACGGCAGCAGTTGCGGGGTCTGCAGGGAAGGAACGTTGAGGGCAGCGCCGACCGAAGCAATCTGCGCATCCGCAAATATCCGCAAGAAGCTGGGAAGCCGGCCGTTGAGGGTGTCCAGCGCTTCCCGGGCCTGCAGGATCGAGCCGATCGGCAGCAGGTCCTCGACCACGTTGGGCGCGCCGACGCGCGCGAGGGCACGTTGCTGGTCGCCGCCCGGCACCGGAGCCGCGATTTTGTGGATCGCATCCGCCGCGGCGAACTGGAACTTGCGCACCGCCATTTCGAGGTCGGACGCGGTTCCGTTTTCCCGAACCCGGGCCAGCGCGGCGTCGAATTCGCGCGCCTGGTCGGGGGCCCCGTCGCGGGCCAGCCACTGCCATACCGGCAGCAACGAAGCGCGGCGGATCTGTCCGGGACGGACGGGTTGATTGCCTTCGACGAGAAACGGTTCCAGCGGGCGGAACAGCAGCCGCGCCGGATCGTCAGTGCGCGGCCTCGCCTCCTCCTCGGTTCCACGCACGACCTTGCGCAATTGTTCGAGCACCAGGGTGGCAACGGTGGTGTCTTCGCCGCGTTCGATCGACCGCTCGAACTCACGCATCAGCAGCGCCTGCGCCTGCGGCGGAAGCTGCACGAGATAATCCCTCAGCCGCTCGATCGATGTCTGGCTCATGCGCCCGGAATACACGCTGGTGTCGCGGACGGCGAAGCACGTCCACCGGTCATCATAAAAGCGCTGGCGTTAAGAAGCCGTTTAGGAATGACGCCGAGGGGCTGCCCGACGAGCGGGGCCGGTCTTGCATCCGGTGTGTGGGACAGGTTGACATCGAATTAAATTGTAAATACAATATAATACATGCGGATTGTCAGGCCGCCTGATTGCTGTCGGCCGTCACCACGGCGGGATAATCCTCGTGGTGTTCGTTGTGCTCGGAGCCGAAGGCCTCAGCGTCGTCAGCATGCGTCCGGCGAGTCGCAAGGAACGGAGATTGATCGATGGGTAAGCAGCAGAAGTCATTCAAGCCAGGCCAAGGCTACAGCAAGAAGGATTGGGACGACGTTGAAAGTCCCGAACTGACAGCCGAAGAATTTGCCAAGGCAAAACCCTTTGCAGAAGCCTTGCCCGGTCTCGCGGCGTCAATCCGCAAAGGGCGTGGCCCCAACAAGGCACCCACAAAAAAGCTGGTGACCATACGACTGTCGGGTTCGGTGATCGACAAGTACAAGTCCGGCGGCGAGGGCTGGCAGTCACGAATTGACGCGGATTTGAAACGCATCAACAAGATCAAATGACCTGAAGATTAGATCACTTGGCCAGTTGAACGATTTGATCCATCGCTCAATGCCTCACACCCCCGGCAACACCAGTTCCGCCCGCAGTCCCCCGATCGGCGCGTTGCCGAGCGACAGGCTGCCGCCATACAGAGCCGCAAGGTCCACCACAATCGACAGCCCGAGGCCCGAACCCGGCTTGGACTCGTCGAGCCGCTGCCCGCGGCGCGAAACCTGCGCCCGCTCGGCCGCCGACAGTCCGCGTCCGTCATCGTCGACGATGATCCGCAGCATCGGGCTGGCGCCGGGCGCCGCCGGGCGTTCCACCAGCACCTCGATGAACACCTGCGAGGCCGCCCATTTGCAGGCGTTGTCGACGAGATTGCCGGCCATCTCCTCAAGGTCCTGCCGTTCGCCGCGGAACCTCGCCTGCGCGTCGGCTTTGACGTCGATGGCGATGCCGCGGCCGCGATGGATCTTCTCCATGGTCCGGCGCAATGCCTCGATCGCGGGCGCCACCTCGGTGACGGTGCCGATAATGGTCGGCCGCGCGGCGATGCGCGCGCGCTCCAGATGATGCGCGACCTGATCGCGCATCACTTCGGCCTGCTCCAGAACCTTGGCCGCGAACGGATGGGCGCCGTGGGCCGCGGCCTCATTGACGATGACCGACAGCGGCGTCTTGATGGCGTGCGCGAGATTGCCGACATGGGTGCGGGCGCGCTCGACGATTTCGCGGTTGGCGTCGATCAGCGCATTGGTTTCGCGCGCCAGCGGCGCGATCTCGACCGGAAATTCGCCCTCCAGCCGTTCGGCGCGGCCGGAGCGGATATCGGCGATCGATTCCGAAATGCGCTTCAGCGGGGCGAGGCCGAAGCGGACCTGGAAGATCGTGGTCAGCACCAGCACGATCGAAAGCGCGGCGAAGGTGCCGCCGAGGTAATAATCGAAGCTGCGGGTTTCGTCGAAGATCTCCGACGCGTCGCCGGCCACGCTGACCAGGAACTTGCCGTCGGCGCCGAGATCGACCGGACGTTCCACCATCCGCAGGTTCTGGCCCTCGGGTCCATCGACATAGCCGAGGCGGACTCCGGCGGCGGTCAGATCGGCGCCGTGCTCCTCCAGCTTCGGCAGCTTCTTGTCCCACAGCGAACGAGACGCGCGCACTTCAGGCTTTTCGGTATCGGTGCGGGCGACCTGCCAGTACCAGCCGGACAGCGGCAGCTCGAACAAGGGTTCGCCGAGCGATTGAAACTGGTCGGGCGTATTGTCCGGGGTCGCCACTTCCGCGATGATGGTGCGAAGATAAAGATTGAGACGACGGTCGAAGGCGCGCTCAGTGGCGGCGCGGTAGACGGAGGACAGCACCACGCCGGTGATGAGCAGGATCACCACCACCCATGCGGTCGCCGACAGGAACAGCCGGGTGGCGAGCGAGCTGGCGCGCATCAGGGCATGGTCCAAAAATGCTGATCCCCGGGCGAAGACCCGATGGATGGATGCCGGTTGTCGGACAAGGTCATGTCAGAACAAAAGAGCAAGCGCGGCCGCTGATCAACACCCTTGATCAGCTGTTCGGCGATGGCGGCGTCAGCAGATAGCCAAGCCCCCGCACCGTCTGGATGATATCGACGTCCAGTTTCTTGCGGATGCGGCCGACGAACACTTCGATGGTGTTGGAGTCGCGGTCGAAATCCTGATCGTAGAGATGCTCGACCAGTTCGGTGCGCGACACCACGCGCCCGGAGTGATGCATGAGATAGGCGAGCAGCCTGTATTCGTGCGAGGTCATCTTGATCGGATTGCCCGACACGCTGACCCGGCCGGTCCGGGTATCGAGCGACACCGGCCCGCAGGTCAGCTCGGACTGGGCATGGCCGGTGGAGCGGCGCAGCAGCGCCCGGATCCGGGCCAGGATTTCCTCGAGATGAAACGGTTTGGCGACATAGTCGTCGGCGCCGGCATCGAAGCCCTGCACCTTGTCGCTCCAGCGGTCGCGCGCGGTGAGGATCAGCACCGGCATCGCACGGCCGTTGCGGCGCCACGCCTCCAGCACCGAGATGCCGTCCATCTTGGGCAGGCCGATGTCGAGCACCACGGCGTCATAGGGTTCGCTGTCGCCGAGAAAATGCCCTTCCTCGCCGTCGAAGGCGCGGTCGACCACATAGCCGGCGTCGGTCAGCGCCGTCGTCAGCTGACGGTTGAGATCCGGGTCGTCTTCAACGACGAGCAGGCGCAAGCTGGTCTTCTCCGCAAGTTGTCCCGGCAGGATCGCCGCCATCCAGATGAGGCGCCGCGGCGTGAATGCCGTATGAACAGCGATCGATTCGCATCATTACTTTTTCTTCACAACCGCGCGGCCGGGCCGGCAGCGGCACCGGGCTTTCGCAGCCCGACCACCGATCTAAACGCCTAACACGCCGAATCGAAAGCCCAAAATAGGCTGCCGGCAGTGTCGGCCTTGTCATCGTCCACACCTGGTCCCGTTGTCGGATGGTGCGACGCTGGCGCCCCCGGAAGCAAATTTTCCGGCGGCAGGCCCCTGACTGTGTGGGTCAATTTAACTTTCCAAAGCGAGCTCTATTGACCAGCGACTCCGTGACGTCTGGAGTCAGACTGGCTGCATCACCAAGAGGCCCTTCGGCGAATGCTCGTAACAGAGAGTATTACGCTCCCCGCCTCCTCGATGAGGAACGTCAAGGACAGGAAACAGGGGGCGAGGCTTTCGCTCTCGACCTTGCCCTTGCGGTGCAGGCCAGGCCGCAGACGGTGTTCTTCCGATGAACCTCTATCACGACGTTAGCGGCTGGACGCTGGTGTTCGCGGTACTCGTCTGCGCCGTGATCTGCGATGCCTTCGGCATCTGGATGGGGTGGCTTTCGACGCATTGAATTTCGGCGACGCGCAACTCCGCCTCCGCGCTGGAGAGGGTGAGCATCGGGCGACCATTGCCCGCCGCATTGCCGTCCGGGGCCCAGGTTGGGCGCTTCCTCCCAGGCTGCCCGGTGGCCCCCGAAGGCTGCCGGGCCTTTTTGGGCGAAGAGCCTGCCAATGGCAGACGCGCGCCCCTTGCGAAGGACGCGCGCCCGGTTGGCCGTCAGTCAGAGGCGAACTGCTCAGGTGCGGAAGAATACGAACCAGACCACGGCGAGGATCAGTACCGCGAGACTCGTGGATATTGTCAGAAGGGCAAGCACGGACGGGCCGGGCTCGGCCTGACGGGCTTCAGTCGCGGTTTCGACGACCTGATCGTGTTCCCTCGTTGCCATGGTGCCCTCGCTTCCCTGGGGGGTCGAAAAAACGCCTGTAAGTCCTTGCGGCGTCACGTCCCGAAAGCAACGCCTGATCCCGGATCATGTTCCGGGTTTTCGGGCCTGCGATGTCAGATCGCCGCGCCCCGTATCCGGCGCGGACCCACCGCGCGGGCCCTGCCCGGCTCCTCGCAACCAACTGGTCTCGCCACGGTTAACGCCGTTACGAGATTCCCTGCCCCGTCGGCTTGTAACCCGGTTCCCCGGTGGTATCCTTCTTGGTCGTCCGTTGCGTTTTCGGAGTATCCCATGGCCCCCCGCGCCAACTGGAAAGGCTTTTTGCGCCTTTCGCTCGTGACCTGCCCGGTCGCCCTGTATCCGGCGACGTCGGATACCGAGAAGGTCTCTTTCAACCAGATCAACCGCAAGACCGGCCACCGCATCAAATATGCCAAGGTCGATGCCGACACCGGCGAGGAAGTCGCCTCCGAAGACATCATGAAGGGCTACAAGGTCGACACCGATACCTACATCGAGGTGTCGAAGGACGAACTCGACGACCTCGCGCTGGAATCGACCCGCACCATCGAGATCGACGAGTTCGTGCCGAAAACCGATATCGACAGCCGCTATCTGATCCGCCCCTATTATCTCGTCCCCGACGGCAAGGTCGGCCACGACGCCTTCGCGGTGATCCGCGAAACCATCCGCAGCATGAACAAGGTCGCGATCGGCCGCGTGGTGCTGACCAATCGCGAACACATCATCGCGCTGGAGCCGCTCGACAAGGGCCTGATGGGGACGCTGCTGCGCTATCCCTACGAGGTACGCAGCGAGAAGGAATATTTCGACGACATCCAGGATGTGAAAATCACCAAGGATATGCTGGATCTGGCCAAGCATATCGTCGAACAGAAATCCGGCTCGTTCGAACCCGACCAGTTCGAGGACCGCTACGAATCCGCGCTGATCGACCTCATCAATCAAAAGCGCAACGGCCTAAAAACCACCGCGAAATCAGCACCGAAAACCGGCGGTAACGTCATCAATCTGATGGACGCACTGAAGCGCAGCCTCGCCAGTGAAAAACAACCCGCCGCTCCCGCGAAGGCCAAAGGCAAGAAGCCGCGCAAGGCCGCCGCCGGCCAGCGCGAAATGCTGCTGCCGATCAGCGGCAGCGGCAAGCGCGCCGCCAAGGAAGAGCCCAAGGTGCAGGCGCCCAGGAAGGCCGAGAAGCCGCCGGTGCGCGTGCCGGCCCGATCGAAGAAAGCGGGCTAAGTGCGCCGCTCGCCGCGGCGCGCGGCGGTGCCGGAGATCTATCAAGTGGCTTCACCCCAGCGCATCGCATGACCTGAGATGCCGTGGTCGACGCCGTTCGATGAGCCGATAGCGCTGCGCGGCGGCGGCAGGCTGGCGACGCTGCAGCAGGCTGCCGACTACATCATGAAACTGCCGGAGGATATTCAGCAGCAGGAGCGCTGGCAGATCGCGGTCGAGAACCTGATAAATGCCGCGGAAACCGGTGGCGGCTGGCTGTTGTTCGCCCGGATCGGAATGCTGCGAGCGCTGAACGCGGATCGAGAAGGCCGGTGACGGCGGTTCAATCCCCGCCGCATCCCCCATCACCGTCACCATTGCCAAAACTACATCCGCCGGGGTCACCCGAACCAAATCCTCTGATCCCAAATATCAATGTGAGCGCGATGCTGACCGCAGTCAGCCCAACGGCGACCAATTGTAGCGGATTTTGCCGCGCGAAGGCGGCGATCTGCGGACCCCAGCTTCCGAGAAGAAACTCCTGCATGGCGCCGGCTTCCGATCGCGTTATTTCAACGACGAATTCACCGAAGTGAAATTGGTGTTGAGGGTGGTGCCGATGCCGTTGACGGCGGCGAGGATCACGATGCTGAGGCCGACCGCGATCAGGCAATACTCGATGGCGGTCGCACCGGACTGATCTGCCAGGAATCTTGAGAACAGCTGCCGCATTTAAAACTCCTGTCGACGCTCCACCGGATTCTCCCGCGCCAATGGCCGCGATGGAACCTAAATCCCATTGGTTGCCGGCTTGTTGAAGAAAACGCTGAACGATTGGTTAAGACCGGGATCGGCCACCCGCGCGGCGGCAATATCCTGCCGTCGCGTCCGTATTCCTACGGGACCGAAAATTTACTTCCGGTTTTGCATAGGCCTCGCATGATCGCCCGATCGGCGTCCCCATGGAGTGCGCGAAGATGCCAGTTCAGCAGCGGGATTTGAGAAAAAACTATATCGGCCTTGTGACCGACAAGGCTGAAGAACAACGCGCCGTTGAATTGCAGGCGAAGGCCGATCACCGCGTGAAGGATTACTTCCGCACCCTGATGGCTGCCGTGCGCAACCACCATGGCGACGCGAGGTAATCGTCGTCAGTCGCGATCAGAAGTCACGTTCAGCCGTCTTCGCCCCCGCCTCCTGCTCCCGCAAAACTCCGATGATCTGATCTTCCGTGAACCGACTTGCCTTCATGTCCATCCCCCAGCGGGTGACGGACTCTATCCATTTTTGGAGGAGTTTGCGGGGCTCAGGTCAGACTGCATCACCAATATGCCCGAATTTAATTTACGACAGGCACGGGCCAACCCTGAGGCCACCGCATAAAAGCGATCATTTTCCATAGGCGCGGACGGCGCAAAAGGCGCAATTGTTCATGTCGATCAACTCGCGGCATTAAACTCTGGCACGTAACGTCTCGAAATCTCGTTGATATCATCAAAAGACGCTTCGAAAATGGGGGCAGCGAGGGTCGCCATTGTGTGAAGTGGTTCAGTTCCCGTATTTCGGAAGCCGTGCTTACATCCCGCCGGAATAATAATAGACTGCTCCGCCGTCACAGCAAAAACTTTACCGTTTACCCATATGTCGGCCTGCCCTTTCCGCACAGTCAGTATTTCCTCGACAGCATGCAAATGCGTCGGCGCTCCCTTGCCCGGCTCGCACCATTGCTCGAACTGACAAAGCTGAAATGCGCTGCTGACTGCCGAGACAAGCATCCGGGTCATCACGCCTCCGCGCCATTCTTCAGTCTTCTGATTGGCGTGATCGATAACTTCAAAACGGATATTCGTCATGATTTTTTCCTTCTCGGGTTGCTCTCTCAACCCGTTCGAGAGGCTCGGTTTTAGGTTAGTCTGGCATCGAGCATTGGCAGGAGGCGCAACACGTTGCGTCCACTAATATCGCGGACCTCGCCATCATTCAGATCTAATGCTCTTAGTCCTGATACTGTTTCGCCTATCGGCACGTAGGGTCCGTCGGACCCAAACAGTATCTGAGAAACAGGGACCATCTTCAACAATGCTGCCACTGCCGGTGGGTAAGTCGTTCCTGCGATGTCAAAGTAATGACGGCTCAACTCGAACTCGATGCCATTGGGTATTCGAGCCATTGCTTCTTTCGAAGCGTACTGGTGAACCCGGCCCAGGACCATGGGGACGAATCCGCCTGCATGCGAAAAGATAAATCGAATGTCTCTAAACCGCGAGAGCGTGCCGGTGAGAAGAAGATTGACGATGGCTCTGGTCGTATCCTGCGGCACCTCGGCAATCACCGGCGGGACGTCCGGCAGCAGATTGCGGCAGCATGGCGGCGCCGTCGGATGCACGAAAACGACCGCGCGCCGGCGGTTCAACTCCTGCAGTACCGGATCAAAGATCGGATTACCAAGCCAGCTACTTTCGTAGCTTGTAAGCAGGCCGATGCCATCGGCGCGCAGAACATCCAGCGCGTAGGCGATTTCCTCAAGAGCGCCGTCTGTGTCAGGTGCCGCGACCGTTCCAAAGAAACCGAAGCGTCGAGGATAACGATTGACGAGATCAGCAGCATACTCGTTGCATCGACGCGCCATCCTGGTTGCGCTCGCCTTATCTCCGAACCAAACCCCGGGCGTCGACAGCGAGACAACCGCGGCAGTGACGTTTGATTCATCCATCACTTCGATCGCTCTCTGCGGCGACCACTCGAGCCAAGCAGGAGTAATCTTTCCGCCCCGAGCGCTGGCGATCTTATCGTGATTTTCAGTCAGATAAAACGGAGGGACAATATGCTGATGGATATCGATCAATGTCGGCATTTTGAGTGGCATGCTTTCCTGTTCACGTGAGCGCGCTCTTCATCGTCTCATTGTATCGTGATGTTCGCTCCCTTGATGATCGGCCACCATTTCTCAATCTCGGCCTTCTGATAGGCCGCGAGACTCGCAGGAGTTTGCTGATCAACAGGAACAATTTCCTGGCCGATTTCGGCGAGCCGCTGGCGCACGCCGGGGTCAGCAAGTGCCTGTACGAGAGCGGCGTTGAGTTTGGACACTATCTCGCTCGAGGTACCCTTCGGCGCCCACAAGCCATGCCATACAGAGATATAGAAACCGGGCAGGCCGGCTTCGTCGACTGTAGGGATATCCGGCATTGCTGCCGATCTCGTTTTCGAAGCAATTGCGTAGGCCTTGATCATCCCATTCTTGATAGCTGCCTCCGAGTTCGAAAGCTGATCGAAATAAAGATCAATCTGACCAGCCATTAGATCCTGCACCGCCGGCCCGGACCCCCGATAGGCAACAAATGGAAATTCCGTCCCCGTCATTCTTTGGAACTGCAGACCGCTGATGTGGGTAGGACTACCCACCCCACTATTGGCTGCAGTGATCTTGCTTTGGTTTTCTTTCACCCAAGCGATCAGTTCTTTCAGGTCGCGTGCGGGAACGCCAGGCATCGAGACGATAACGTGCGGATTGTTTGCGATTAAACCAATCGGTTCGAAGTCCGACAGGAGATCATAAGGCAGGTTCTTCACAGCCCCATTGATAACGTGCGTTCCCCAGTTTCCGATAATAATCCGAGTGCCGTCGGGCGTTGCATCGTGCGTGCGCGCAGTAGCAATGCTACCCGCGGCTCCGGTGACATTCTCAATGACGATAGTTCGACCGAGAGCAGATCCAAACGGTTCTGCGATGATGCGGGCAAGCGCATCCGTCGGACCTCCGGCAGCATACGGGACCACCATTACCGTAGTGACAGGTTTTGAGAAAAGCTCCAGCGCAACAGCACTAAGGTTAAATCCGAAAGCGGCGGCAAGAGCTACAACACATAGCGCAATGGACGTTGCTCTTACCGGGAAAAATCGGGATATTAAGACCGTCACATCCGTAAGGTGAGACATTGCAGTTCCTTGAGCTGGGACCCGGTCGTGAAGGCGATAACTCATCTTATTAAGATGATTAATAAGGTGCACAGCCACATAAGAGGAATAGCCTATTAGCCACTAGTCCTATAAGGAATGGCTTATGGTCGAGATCGAGAATTGGCGAAGCTTCATCGGCCGTCGCCTTAGACTTCGCGACATGAACGTCTTCTTCGCGGTCGTTGAACATGGGAGCATGGTCAAGGCCGCCGCTCATCTTCGCATCAGCCAACCCGCAGTGTCACAGGTAATTGCCGAGCTCGAACACGTGCTGGGAGTAAATCTCTTCGATCGCGGTCCAAAAGGTGCTGAGCTCACCCTGTACGGCCGCGCAGTGTTGAACGGCGGCATGGCCGCATTCGACGAGCTTGCACAAACGTTGAAACAGATTAAATTCCTCGCCAATCCAACAGTCGGCGAAGTCCGCGTTGGATGCCCGGAAACCGTCGCAGCAATATTGCCTCCCGTCGTAAAAGAGATTTCGCGTACCCATCCCGATGTTGTCGTCAAGGTGCACAATGTCGTCGCACCTATGCTGGACCTGCCGGAACTCAGGTCTCGCGAGCTAGACCTGGTGCTCATCCGCACAACGAATATTCAATCTCGAATGCCGGCTGACGAGGACCTTGAGATCGAGGTCCTTTTCAACGATGAGCCTTGCATCGTGGTCAATCGGGAAAGTCCATGGGCACGAAAGCGCAATATTTCACCCGCGGATATTGCCGCCGGTGAATGGGTACTTCCGCCACCAGGGTCCTCAAATCGCGAGGCGGTCGAGGAAACCCTGAGAGCGGCAGGTCGCGCTCCGCTAAAGGTCGCAGCTGAAACGTTCTCCGTTCAACTCAGAGTCAATCTCCTAACAAACATCCGCGCTCTCACTGTGCTTCCCCGGTCCATGATGAACCTCTATGCGGATAGTATGTCTTTAAAGGTCTTGCCCATACCACTGCTGACCAAGCCCTGGCCCGTAGTTATGGTCACCCTCAGGAATCGCACAATAAATCCAACTACGAAGCTGTTCATGGACGCGGCGCGATCACAATTAAAACGGCTGTGAGTTGCTCCCAACCTGCTCAAAACCAGCAACCGGACTTTGAATTGCGCCGCATATTCCTTCCGGAAGTCGACTTTCAGCCGTGATCGGAAGCTCGCGTCAGAAAGTCGTCGATTATCTGGTTATACTCGTCGCTCCGGGTCTCGGGGAGAAAATGCCCCCCATTGTTCAACACCACGTATTTCGAGCCAGCAATATTGCGGGCAACTTCACTGGACATGTATTCTGGCACAAGCGAATCGTCGCGAGCTGCGACAATCAAGGTCGAAACACCAATACCGTTCGTCGCGCACGTTATGTCTGATTGCAGAATTGCATTTATGCGACTGATCGTAATTTCGATGTCCACCGGTTTCCCGTCTTCGAATGCCTGATCGTTCTTCTCAGAATAGTCAGGTGGATATCTAAAGAAGATGCCGGCCTTGTGAAACAGATCGACTTCGCCAAGCTCTAGCAAAGATCGGCGAAACTCGAAAACGCGGCGAAAATACTTGCTTGGCTTGCACCATGTCGACGAGAGAACAATACCAGAAACCCGCTCCGGTATCTTAGCCGCCAATATCTGAGCGATTACGCCTCCTGTTGAGTGGCCGACGAGAATTGCCGATTGAATTCCGGCCTGATCCAGAACAACCTGAACATCATCCGCCATCTGATCAAGGGAGTATTCTCGCCGGCTGCGCGCACTTTTTCCGGTCCCGCGTTGGTCGATAGCGATAATGCGGAAGCGATCGCGAAAATAGTCGATTTGACGACCCCAGAAAGAGCCGACACCCCCAAAGCCGGGAATAAAAATAATTGCGTCCCCGCGTCCGACGTCTTCATAGAAAAGAGAGCTATCAGGTCCAGCGTATGGCATTATTCTTCCAGTTTCATTGTCAAAAATGGAGTGGCCGCGCGCGCAGATAATATAAAAACCACGATACGATAAGCGTCAAAAAATCAACACCTGTCTGTACAGACAACTTAAACGCGGGCGTCAGTCGCGGTCAGAAGTTACGCTGGGCCCGAAGCTGCAGCGAAACCGCATTCTGATCCTTGAATTCGTACACCGCGGCCGGCTTCGGCGCGGTCGGCGTCAACGTCGCCGTTCCGGCAAAACTCTGATCGAGGTGAAACCACATGACTTCGGCCGAGAACGTCAGATTTTTGACCGGGACCCAGCGGGTAATCACGCCAAGCTGCGAAACGTTGAAGTCCGGATTGCAGGAGTAGGTGACTCCCAGCCCCGGAACGGCTGCGCCATAGGAGGTGCAGTACGTGGCCTTGGCCGCGCCGTTATAGCGAACGGCCGAGTAGCTGCCGAACAGGCTCGACGACCACTTCGGATCCCAATTATGGTTGAACGCACCGCGGACGCCATAAGCTTCCGTCAACTGAATGGCGCCGCCGGGCACATAGATGCCATCGGTCGTCGCGCCAAAGCCGACGCTCTGATAGGCCACGCCGCTTCCGCTAAACATCGCAAAATTCGGCGAGGCGGCGCTGGTGGAGACCACATTCTTGGTGTCGCCCCTGGACCAGGTAGCGTCGACCTTGATGTCGTCGCCGGCGCCGGTCGGCAGATTCTTGATCTGCAAGCCAGCCATCACCGCCCCGCCCCATCGCGCGTCCGCATGGCCTGATATCTCCGACAAGTTGGTCGGCGTCGCATTGGCATTTGCGAGGTTATACGAACCACTCACTTCGTGCAGCGCACCGGACAGTTGGAACAGCCCCCAGGCCTGGTCGACGCGGATATTGCCGACGACGTCGGGGGAACGA
>Ga0209331_1000372_pt1 | contig 16470 bp, 18 predicted proteins | sample JacPinW_OM3H0_M3_FD_187971 | JGI IMG/M metagenome (GOLD analysis project Ga0209331, IMG submission 187971) | Forest soil microbial communities from Algoma, Ontario, Canada - Jack Pine, Ontario site 1_JW_OM3H0_M3 (SPAdes) (version 2) | ecosystem: Environmental > Terrestrial > Soil > Boreal...
CCGTCTGGTCCGCCGCAAGGGCCGGGTTTATGTGATCAACAAAGTTCAGCGCCGCTTCAAGGCGCGCCAGGGTTGAATCAGGGCTGAATCCGGCCCTTTGGTCGCTGCTAAAATTCTCGCCTTCACGGGTCTTTGACGTCTTGCTGCTTTGCAAGCCGCTTTTGCTGCGACTAGACTTTGGTGATGGCCCCCAGATTCCCTGAAGCGCGCAACTGCCTGACCGCAATCCTCCTCACCGCGACCTTGGCGGCTGCGCCGATGGCGGCGTTGGCGCAGGATCCTCACGCCAACCCGCCGAAGCAGCAGAAAAAACTGCCGGAAGCGCCGAGCAAGCTGCCGAAGGTCGGCGCCGACCGCACCCGCGGACTGGACTTTCTGTTCGGCGCGCTGAAGGCGGCGCCGGACGAGGCCAGCGCCAAGCATGTCGAGGCCCGGATCTGGGCGCTGTGGATGCAGACCCCGAGCGATACCGCAGCGCTCCTGATGATGCGCGCCAAGGCCGCGATGGACGCCCAGCAGATGGATACCGCGCTGAAGCTGCTCGATGCCGTGGTCAAGCTGCGTCCCGATTATGTCGAGGCCTGGAACAGGCGCGCGACGCTGTATTATTTGAAGAACGATTACGCCCATTCGCTTCAGGATATCGAGCAGGTACTGGTCCGCGAACCGCGCCATTTCGGCGCGCTGGCGGGGCTTGGCATGATCATGCAGGATCTCGGCGACGAGAAGCGCGCGCTCGATGCGTTCCGCAAGGCGCTGGCCGTCAACCCGCACCTCGACAAGGTGCCGGAGCTGGTCAGGACCCTCAGCGAGAAGGTCGAAGGCCGCGACATCTGATCGACCTGATCGATCTGACCGCGCCAATTAACCACGATGACAGACAATCCAATGTGAGCCGGAACGATTTTCGCTAACCCGCACTTACCCGCTTTGACCCGCGTAGTGGGAGCGAAAATGACAATGGGTGGTCGGCAATCGCGCGACCAACATATGCGAGATCGTCATCAGCAACCCGATTGTGATCGGCGATATCTGGTTCGAGGACGGGCCATATCGATCGCTCGATGATGCCAAGCTTGCCCGCTCGACCATTGGCGCGTGCCCGGAGAAAGATCCGTCTGCGGACTGACAGGCGGTTAAAGCGCTTTCGAGCGAAGTGGACACCGGCTCCCGCAAAGAAAACGCGTCAAGACAAAAGATCAGAACCGGAGCTTCTAATGCAGAGCGTGGCTGCCGCGCTCGAACGGTCCGCCAACGGCCACTGCCGCGTAGAGCTGCTGAAGTTCGACCTCCAGCTGCTCGTTGATCAGCAGCAGTGCCCTCAGCGCACCGTGGATGTCGCCATTGCAACGGGCCACGATCTGGTCGATGGCGGCTTCAATGGCGGCTTCATTTGATCTGGAAATCATCGAAAATCCTCCAATTGAACTGGCCGATAACTTTGGCGCCAGATCCCTGTCCTGTGGATTACGGGGGTAGGTCCAGGCGACGACAGCCTCGATGGCCGCGCGCTCGCCACATCGCAAAAGTCCCGATGACGATTATATAAAGCTGTCGACGACCGTTGTATGAGACGCGCGCCCACGAGTTCCACATAGTGAGAAGAAATTTGATTGTCCTGCTATTTTTGCTTTTCGTCCCGATCACGTTATCGACAGTAAAGTATTTGTTTGGGGACCGTCCCGTCGATTGGCAGACTGCGGATCGCTCCAGCGCCGGACTTCTGCCGTCACCCGGAGAACACCCCGAAGCGCTGGTGCGGGTTTATGCCGCGCGGACGGTTCGCTGGCGCGGAATTTTCGCGGTTCATAGCTGGATCGTCGTCAAGGAGCGGAACGCGCCGCGCTACACCCGCTATGATTATACGGCCTGGGGCGACCCGATCCGTATCAATGGCTTTGCCGCCGACGGGCGATGGTTCGGCGGCACGCCGGAAACCATCGCCGCGGCCAACGGCGAAGCGGCCGATCGGATGATCCCAAAAATCCGTGCCGCGGTCGATGGCTACGAATTGCGGTCTTATGGCGATTATCGCGCCTGGCCGGGACCGAATTCCAACACCTTTGTCACAGCGGTGCTGGCAGCAATTCCGGAACTGAAAACCACGCTGCCACCGACCGCCATCGGCAAGGACTTTCCTTACAATGGCGACATGCTCGGACTGACGCCTTCGGGAACAGGCGTCAGCATCACGCTCGGCGGTTATCTGGGCCTGACGATCGGCTGGGTCGAAGGTATCGAGATCAACTTTCTTGGCGCCGTGTTCGGCGTCGATCTGCGTCGGCCGGCCGTCAAATTGCCGGGACTGGGTCGCGTGGGGTTCAGTATTGAGGGATTGTAGCTGGATTGATCTGCCATTGGCCGCGAAACCGCACCGCCGTAAAACGGTAACTCGTGGGTGCCCAGGCTCATCCGGATATTGCAAATGATATTAGTCGTTGTCGTGGCGGCGCTCGCGATCCTGGCGCTGGTCACGCAGGCCGGTGTCATTGCCCTGCAGCGCGCCTATCCCGCGCAAGGCAGGATGATCGAGGTCGCCGGCGCCAAGCTCAACGTCGTCGATCTCGGGCCGCGCGATGCCGCCGGTCCGCCTGTTGTCATGATCCATGGCGCCAGCTCAAATCTGGAAGTGATGCGGCGACCGCTTGGCGACATGCTCGCCAAAAATCATCGGGTGATTTTGATCGACCGTCCCGGGCATGGCTGGAGCACGCGCGCGCGTACGGTCGATTCGACGCCGGCGATCCAGGCCGGAATGATCGATGAGGCGCTGCAAAAGCTCGGCGTCGGGCGAGCCATCTTCGTGGTTCATTCCTGGAGCGGCGCGCTTGGCACGCGCATGGCACTCGATTATCCCGAGCGCGTCGCGGGTCTGGTGATGCTGGCGCCGGTGGCGTATCCGTGGCCCGGCGGCGTCGGATGGTACAACAAGCTCGTCGCCACTCCGTTGATCGGCCCGCTGTTCGCTTACACGATCACGCTTCCGCTCGGCTTGTTCCTGACCGAGCCCGGCGCCCGCGGTGTGTTCTTGCCGCAAATCATGCCCGATGGCTTCGTCGGCGACACCGCGACGCCGTTATTGCTGCGTCCGCGCGAGTTCCTCGCCAATGCCCGCGATCTCGTGACGCTGAAGGCGGCGGTGGCCGAGCAGGCGCCGCGCTACGCCGATATCAAAGTGCCGACCGTGGTGATCTCAGGCGAAATCGACAAGACCGTGTCGCCGAACCGCCATTCGCGGCCGTTCGCGAAAGCGGTGCCGAATGCGAAACTGATCGTGTTGAGCGATGTCGGCCACATGGTGCAAAACGCCGCGCCTGAACTTGTGATCTCCGAGATCGAGGCGATGATCGGCAACATCGCGCAGGGCAGGGCTGCTGCGACCTGAGGGCGTGGGCTCAATACTGACCTCCTGTCCGAGGGTGTCAGCTATCTGCTGGCCAGGGTGTTGCTGATCCTGGTGACAATGCTATCCCACTGACGCTTCCCGGCCGCCGAATAGTTGATCAACACGCAGTTGATAAAGCGCCCTGTAAAGTTGCAGCGGTCGTACCAGATTTTGCCCTCGCGGAAACTGGACACTACAAAAAAGCGCGGTGTCACCCTCTTCTATACAATATCCGGCGGGGGATTTTTCCTTGCCAAAAAGACGGCCGGCGAAAATCCTGCGTCGTTTGGAACTGACTGGACAGTTAAATCGGCGCGCCGGTCCGAACTCACAAAGCGCCCGCCATATCCGGCTTCCGGTTTTCCAGCCTCCTCGGTAATAATTGAAGTTGGAATGTCAACCGCCGCGCCGGTTTCGGGAACTTGATACCTGACCCAACTAATCGGCTGTGCCGCTGCGAGCGTGGGCGAAAGGGCCAAACTCAAGGCGATGAAATGACGGCGCAGTCTCATTATTCCTCCCGGCATCCCTGTCAATGATGCAGCAGGACCTTGGTTCCGCGTGTCGTTGAATCGATGATCCCTCATTGCGGAGGAATTCGCGCGAAGGGCCTATTTGGTCTTTCCAAAGGGGAACGGAAGACCCGTGGCCGGATCACGCCATCGGATCGCACTATGCGTTGCAGGACTTCAGGCGGCAACGTGCCCGCCGCCGAAGCGGGGCGCAGCCTTTGCACCGCCTGCGGAAGGCGGTGCAGACCGGATGACAAGCCGGTTGAGATCGTGGCGGTTCTGCTGTTCGACGAACTTGACTGCGAAGCCATCGGGTAGAAGTCTGACGACGCGGCCGATACAGGCTCCGACGGCCAGGGGCATTCCAATTGGCGGCTGCACTTGAGCGGACACCGCGGCACCCGAGACCGACATGTCGATGACGAAACATCCATGAGTGGTGCCGTCGGCCAAGGTCAGAGTTGAATGCGGACTGGCCGGGATGATGCGCGCATCTTTCCTGACGTCGAGGATGCTGGGATTTTTCTGCTTCTTTTCCAGCCATGTGAGCTTGCTCGCGAGCTTCTCCCGCATCGGCCGGGTCATCTCGAGTTCGAGCAGGAAGGCGCCGCTCGTCGTGCCGCTGATGAAGCCCTCGAGCTTACCGAAATCGCTGAAATAGGATGTGATGGGATCGCCGACCTTGCCGACCACCGGCACGTCGACCATCATCCGGAACGGTGAAACGCGGGTGGTCCGGCACGCGAAGGTCCGTGGCTTTCCCTGCGGGTCATACCAACTTGCGGGAGTGTAGCTCCCGCCAACGGCGATCTTGACGGCTCGCTGTTTGAGAAACTTTTCGACGGACACGGAACATCCTCGCGGAAAATTGCGCGTAATCCCTATTATGGTTAGCTTAACAAAGGAACGACACGAAAGGTATTTCCGCTTTTTGAGGTTATCAAAGCCTTTCGAATTCGCCACACTGCCGACGATGTCTATCCCGTGCAGTATGGCGGAGATGCGGTCCGAACAGCTGCCGGCGCAGGTCCCCACGGAATATCAACTCGTCTTCAAGCTTCAGACCGCGGCTTCGTTTTCACCCGGCCACCGCGGCCGAGTTCCTAGTCGAAGGTTGAAGGAAACTGGCCATGGCGGAATATAACGGTTGGCTCGTCGTCATAGTCGCCCATTTCCGGATCGCCGGTTGACGAGAACGCGACGACGCCAAGCTTGCTCAGCGCCAGTCTTTCCGCCGTTCGAAGCGCGCCGGTGGCCGATTTGCAGGCTATCGGAGCATCGGCCTTCAGTTTTCCGCTCTTGCCGGTGTTGAAGGCTTGCACGAAGTAGCTTGTTTCCCGGGCCATAGGTCTCCTTGCCTCAAAGTCGAATGGCACGGGCTGCCGCGCCCTTTAGCGGAGAGCGGGAATCAACTCTGCATCGCATTCAGCAGCGTCGAAATCTTGATTGTCGCGAAGTTAGCGAACGTATCCGACACGGCGTACGGCAAAATGATCTGGTCGTTGTGTTTCATCGCCCCGCAGGTATAGACGACGTTGGGGACGTATCCTTCGCGCTCGGATGGCCGCGGTCGTAACAGCGGCTCGCGCGAGCGCGCAAGCACTCTGGAGGGGTCGTTCTTGTCAAGCAGCGCCGCGCCGATCGAGTATTTGCGGACCGGGCCGACGCCATGCGTCAGCAGCAACCAGCCTTCATCGAGGTCGATCGGCGATCCACAATTGCCGATCTGGACGAACTCCCAGGGAAATTCCGGCTTCAGAATGGCCTGACCGCCTTCCCAGGCATGAAGATCGTCAGAATAGATCAAATAGAGGTTCTCGTTATCCTGCCGCGCGATCATGGCGTACTTGCCCTGGATCCTGCGCGGGAACAGCGCCATGCCTTTGTTCTGCGAGGCGGCACCCTTTAGCGGTGACATCCGGAACGACAGGAAGTCGGTAGTTTCGATCAATTCGGATCGGATCGCCCGCCCGCTGTAGGCGGTATAGGTCGCATAATAGAGCTTTCGATCGCCATCGCTGAAATCGACAAAACGCGCGTCCTCGATGCCGTTCGACTGGGAATCGGTGACGGGAAAGATAACGCGCTCGCTGAGATCTTCTTCGGGATTGAAAGTTAACTCGATATGGTCGCCGTCCGGTCCGGTTACGCGGCGGGTGATCCGGGGGCTCGAGGCGAGCCGAGCCGTCGGATCGACGCTCAAGCTGCCGTCAGCTGCGATGGTGCCGGCGCGAAACGTCAGAGACGAGACATGTCCTTCGCCAACGGCACGGAGACTGAGAACGAAGCGCAGGCCACCTTTCGGTGCGTCCGATTGATCGGGGTGCGGCACGATGCTGGGGTTGAACAGGGCCGAGGCTTCGAACGAATATTCGTTGAGAAAATAAGCGCCAATCAGCTGGCGCTGGACGTTGGAAAAGGTGCCGTGAGCCGCCAATGCCTGTTCCATGACGTCGGCGCGGGCCTCGAACGTCTCCAGCAGGTTGCGATGCCGGCCCTGGAAATTCTCCAGGACATCGGCGAGCTGACTGGCAACGGCCTCCGAATCGAGTGCCAGAACGCGGTCGACGATATGGTTGGCGCGTGTCTTGTCGGTCGGGTTGAGATCGCGCGGTTCCGTCGCCGGCTTGAACGGGCGCACGATCACCCGCGCGGGGTCGGGGCGCAGATAGAGCGCCTGCCGGTTCAGGAAGGTGGCTTGCGACAAAGTGCCTCGGCTCGCTGGAGTAAAAATGGTCAAATTCAAACGCCGACGGCGCGAAGCGCCGCGGGCTTTGTCTGGCCGGTGTTGACGCGCGCAAGCTGCCTGATCTCTGCAAGACTAAGAAGATAGGATAAGACAGACTCACCTCCGCGATTTTCATTAGCACGATCCGGATGCAATCCATCGCGACAACTGCCGGTGTGCGAATCGACCAGCGGCACGGACAAATCGTTGCTGCCGAGAAACCAGGCGAAAACGCGCGTGGCGGTGGCTTTCCACTCGGCATCGCCATCCGCTCGCCATGCTGCGAGGCAGGCAGCGATCGTCGCCGTGGCTTCCACGGGCTGCTGATCGAAGGCGCGAGGATGTTGCCGCTGTTCGCCGAAGCCGGCGGTGCCCACGGGCCGGAAATGACCAGCCGATGTCGTTTGTTGCGTCATCAGCCAGCGCAGGGACCTCAATCCGGCATCGACGTAACCCGGCGTTTGCGTTGCCATGCCTGTCACCATCAGGGCCTGGGGCAAGCGCGCGTTGTCGTAAGCCAGCCCCTCCTCGAACCACACCCATTCCGGCGTCTCGACCGACGCCAGACTGGACATCAACCTGTCGGCAAGAGAATGCCGGACTTCCTGGGCGTGGAGATCATCCGGAGCTGCAGCGCAATAAGCGCCTAAACCCAGTAGCGTGAACGCCCACGCCCGGGGCGAGCGAAAGCTCTGCGCGGCCGACAATGCCTCGGCGAACAAGGCACTAGCCCAGCGCCGCCGTGACGGGCTTGCGTCTCTGCGCGCGCACTCGCCCAAGGCCCACAAGGTTCGCCCGTGACTGTCTTCGGAACCGCTGTCTTCGAGCCAGGTTCGGTCGAAGCCCATGAAGTTTCGAAATCGCCTGGTGTCGGGATTCCATGCATGCTGAACGAAAGCTGCAAAGCGGGCCGTCAAAACTTCCGATAGGCGCTGTTCGCCCGGATCATTGAGGGCGCAGGCCAGCAGCAACGCGCGGGCGTTGTCATCGACGCAATAGCCGTGCGAGCGATCGGGCACCGAATGCACCGCGTGCTGGAACAGGCCGGTATCGTCGCACATCGACAGGAAATGGCCGATTTGCATGTCAGGCGCCGCGGCGCTACGTGGCTCGGGTGAGCCCGTGTCGGAGCGCGCAATGACCTTGAGCCAGTGACCCTGCCGCGCACTCTCGAAGGCGGACACGTAACGCTCGGCGGTGCGTTGCCATGTCATCGTTCGGCTGACCGCATAGGCGCGCCGGCACATCGCCTGCCGGCGCGCATCGTCGGTGAGCAATTCCGCGATTTCCCTGCCGATCGCCGCCGCGTTGCCAAAGGGGACCAGAATGCCGCGTCCATCAGCCAGCAGCTCGCGCGCGTGCCAGTACGGCGTCGAGACGACCGGCTTGCCCAGTCCGAAGCTGTAGGCCAACGTTCCCGACGTCATCTGCGCCTCGTTGAGATAGGGCGTTACATAGACGTCGCACATCGAAATGAATTCGAGCAGCATGGCCTGATCGACGAACTGGTCGAGGAACACCACGTGGTCCTCGACGCCAAGTTCACGCACCCGCGCTATCAGGCTCTTGCGATAGGCCTCGCCCTGGTCTCGAACCAGATTGGGATGCGTTGCGCCGAGCACGACATATACGGCATCCGCGCGGCGTTCCAGAATCGACGGCATGGCGTCGATCATGACTTCGATGCCCTTGTTGGGGGACAGCAGGCCGAATGTCAGAATGACCGACTTGCCACCAAATCCGAGCCTGGCCTTCGCTTCATCGGGCCCGGCAAATGCGACGTCAGGTATGCCGTGAGCAATGACGTCGATCTTGTCGTCCGGCACCTGATAGACGCTGCTCAGCAGTTCGCGGCCCTTCTTGGCCATCACCACGACCTTCGACGACGCCGCGACGATGCGCTCCATTACCGCGCGTTGAACGGCCGTCGGCTTGGCCAGCACGGTATGGAACGTTGTCACCACCGGCATGGTGAGGCGCGACAGCAGCACGAGAATGTGGGCGCCGGCTTCGCCACCGAAAATCCCGAACTCGTGCTGCAGGCACACGGCGTCGAACCGGCCGGCATTCAGGAAGTCTGCTGCACGCAGGTATTCTTCGATATTGTCGTCTTTGATCTGAAAAGCGACCGCCGCAGGATAATCATAGGCTTGCCCATGATCGGTCATCGCGACGATGCAGGTCTCCAGGTTCGGGCGCGAAGTCGATATCGCCTGCTGCAGGTCGGTCGTAAAAGTTGCGATGCCGCAGCGGCGCGGCAGCGAATTGCCGATAACGGCGATACGGCGGAGCGGCGTCATGTTTGCGCCCCGCCAATCTTGTTTGATTTCGGGGAGGGTGAGGCGAACGTTCCGGCAGATTTGCTCGTCTGCACGCCGGATTCTTGCAGCAACGGCATGGTTGGATCCGGTCCCGGATAGGCGACCAGGCAGCTCATCCCATCGGGCCCAACTTCAATGCCACCGCGATCGGCTTCGGCAAAGACGGCGTCGCCGACCGACGCACTTATCAACCCGATCCGTGCGCGCCCCTCAATCACAAGGATCCAGGTTTCCCGATCGGCATCGAGTGCCCAATTCGAATTCGCCCGAAGATCGATCCGTTCAAGTACGAAATGCGGGCTCGAGATGAGAGCCGTCCGAGCCGCCGTGAGACGTCGTGGACCGGATTGACCTTGAACCGGCCCGGCATCGGAAACGGCGACGGCGCGGTCTTCGTGGAGCTCGCGGTGCCGGCGATAGTCGAACAGGCGGAATGTCGTGTCGCTACGCTGCTGAATCTCGGCAAGCACGATACCGGCGCCGATGGCGTGGATCGTGCCGGCAGGGACGAAGATGATGTCGCCTTTGGCGGCTGGACGCCATTGAACCAGATCGGCAATTGTGCCGTCCTTGATCGACGCGCGTAATTCTTGCGGCGTGAGACATCGCTTCAATCCAATGGCAATCCGCGCGTCCGGCGTTGCCGAAAGAATGTACCACGCCTCAGTCTTGCCGTTCGGCAACCCGATCGAGCGCGCGAACGCATCGCCGGGATGAACCTGGATCGACAATGGCTCGCTGGTGAACAGTAACTTGAGCAGCAGGGCCGGGATGGGTGCATCTTTATCCGCGCGCTGAAACCACAATTCTCCAACCGCGTCACCAGAACCGTCGATGCTGCTCCAGGGATGCAGATCGGCGACCCCCCAGGGTTTGCGCGCGACCTGCACGGAGGCATGTTCGATGGCCATAGGCTGTCCTGACCCCTGACGCGCATGTCGAAGCGACATGCCATTGGTCGATACCGTCCGTACGATTTGGCGTGGCTAAGGCTAGGCGTTTCGGGACATACGCTGTCGAAGCGATCCGATCACGTTATCTTGTCAGATGGCTACTCTGGCACCCGATAGCAAGCTGTGCGCGGCCCTAAAGGCCATCGTCCCTGCATTTGCCCGGAAACACGCGAAATCACGGTATAATGGCGAACTATTCAATGACCGCGCGCGCCCGCTTAAATGGCCACGAGGAAGGTTTCGCCGGTATTGCACTTTGCGCATTCAAAGCAGCGCAGATCGAAACCCGGTTTGTCCGGCTCGATGCGGGCCAACCTCATCGGTTTGCCGCACCCGGAGCAGTTCAGGACTCCGATCTCCGCAACGCTAAAAAGTGGGTTGGATTGAGTGGAAAGCATGATGCTCCCCCTTAGACCAGGCGGGAGCGCGAGACTCTCAGTCACCGGTTGTTGCCCGTGGTGGACGATGATCGAACCAACATACGCTTTGGGTTCCATGCATGCTGGTCAATATTGCTCGCTTTCAAAAAATCAGGACTGTTCCGGCCAGGACAATTAGGAGGATCCCGCAGCGGCTGGTTCGGAAAAAACGAGGGCGGCTCTTGAGCCGCCCTTCTGGTTGCTTGTAGTTTGTTCGGCGAATTTGTCTAACCTTCGATGATGTAAACGATCTCGTGGGTGTGCGGGCGAAGAACGATGTACTTGCCGCGCACGAGGATGAAGTCGTATCCACGCCATTCCGGATAGATTTCCACGATACGTGACGGCATCGGATGATAGCGGACGCCAGCCGGGACAGCCGTACCGATCGAGAGATTGAAGTTCACGTTTGTAACTTCCTCGACCTTCTCCTGCTTGATCGCCGAGGTGATCTGGGTGCGCTTTTCGGCGGGGGGCGCTGCTGTCGCCGAGGTTGCGGCATTGCCGGTCGTCTTGCTGTCAGAGGTCGAAGGCTTGGTCTCGGCAGTCGGGGTTTTCAAGTCCTTCGAGGTGGTCGTCGAATCAGACGCTTTCGTTTTGCCGTCGGCTTTCATCTCGCCGGTCGTCGTCTTGTTGTCGGAAGTCGACTTGGTTTCGGCGGTCGGATTCTTCATGTCCTTCGAAGTGGTGGTCGGAGTGCTTGAATCCGACGCTTTTGACTTGCCATCGGCTTTCATCTCGCCGGTCGTTTTTGCGTCCGGCTTGCCCTGCGCGTGTTGAGGCGCCTCTTTCGACGCAGCGCCGGGTGCAGCGGTCTCGGCTCCCTTTGCTGCGGGAGCATTCATCGGTGCCGCCGTGTCACCTTTAGGCGAAGCGGCAGTCGGAGCCTCCGAACCCTTCACTCCACCCTGATTAACACCTTGCGCCGTCGCAATCCCGGTCGCGGCCAACAAGGCCGCAACGGCGACAGAAACCATCAACGTTTTTCTCATCTGATTTTTCCAATTCACATTCGAATGAACCTATGCCGACGAACGTCAGCCAAAGAGGCGAACGGCCCCAACAGCTTTAAGTTCCGCATCCATCTTGGGTTGAGAGACGCATGCGAAATAAGGCGAGTGAAATCGCGTCGGTCAACGGCGGTCGCCAAAGCCTTCAACCGCGCGTGTGCCAAGCCGTCGGGTCCATTTCAAATATAGTTTGTATTCACGGAACCCTTCATCGCTGTGGCTGTTGTGAACTGATCCCCGAGCGCGGCGGGATCGGCTAACAGCCACAGTCAGCAGCCTCAAATGATCAAATCTCTCACAGCCCTGGCAATATTTGGCCTCTTGGGCGCCGCTGTTGTTGCCTTGCCCGGCTTTGCTCCTCGGGTCGAAGCGGGCGAGACAGTTGCCTTGGCGAAGGCAGGCCGGCTCGATGTCCGGCCGGTTGCCCGAAATTGTTCGCAGCAGGTTTGGCCCAACTTCGACACGTCTTGTTTGCGCAACAGGGAGTCCGGGGTGATGATTCGCGAAGCTCGTTTGGTGACTGCGCGCCGCTAGGCAAACACGTTTGGAGGAAGGAGATGACAATGCGAGGTACAATTGTTTTTGGCTTTATTGCAGCGACTTGCGTCGTCGCGCCCGCCTTCGCCCAGACGCCTTACGACGGGTTGTGGAACGTGACAATTCTAACCAAGGCCGGAAGTTGCGAGCCGTCCGTTCGCTATCCGCTCACGGTTACCGACGGAAAGGTATCGGGTGCGGCGAATGTTTCAGGCAGCGTTGGACGCGAAGGTATTGTGAAAGTTTCCATCCGCGGTGCTTACGCCAACGGCCAACTCAACGGCAACGGCGGGTCTGGCAGATGGAACGGCGCCTCCGGTGGAATTGCCTGCAGCGGCCGTTGGGAAGCATCACGGCAGTAACGATGGGATCCGCGTGCCGCGCCACAATTGAATGCCCGGCGGGGTGGAACAAAGCAGCGGTGAGGCCGTTTGACACTTCGACACACCCCGTCAGGAGGACATTATGAACAAGATCGCAATCTCTTTCGCGGTGGGCGCAAGTGCGCTCTTCGCAACTGCCGCCACTGCTGCACCGCTCACTGCCAATCCATCTGTAGCTCCGGACAGCAACATCCAGAACGTCCGCATGGTATGCAACGAGAACGGCCGTTGCTGGCGTGAACGCGGTGAACGGCGCGTAATCGTCCGCGACTCCTACGGTTACGACGCTCCTCGCGAGCGTTACATCGAGCGTCGTGGCTATGAGGAACGGGGCGGTGTCGGCTTCCGCGCTCCCGGCGTTAGCGTCGGCATCGGTACCGACCGCTACTGAGAAAAAAGGTCACATGCAAAAGGCCGCGGAGAAATCCGCGGCTTTTTGTGTTTACGCCAAGCGCAATGGCCTGAACCTCACATGCTTCGGACGAATCGAGGGGGATCGTTCCCGATGCCGACAAATCAAACTGGTTCGCTGAAGCTTGCACCCTGATCCACGACCGGCGGTGGGATAAGGAGCGCCGCTTTCGTTTGAGCAAAGCGCCCTTGAAAGCGCGCCCAGGAGAAACAATAGGACAAGACTGGAACGATTGACCTTCGGTTGCAATTGTCCCTTTGAACCGGGGAGTGTTGACTGCGACCAAACAACCGAAAAAATTTCATGACCAGTCCAGCTGTTCGGAATGATGTCCAAATCGACCGCGTTAGTAGTGCGGCTATTTGCGAGGAAATGGGCGATCGGCTGCGTATCGACCTGACGACAGGCAGGCCCGACCGGTTGCCGCGACATATACGGATGCTGGTCGAACAAATCGCGCAGAACGATTGCGTCCCAGCCTTACTTGGCGCCAAAAGCGAAACCGCAGATAACTGATCAAATTTGCACAGACAGTAGCAGACCAGCTTGCGATGCTGCGTTTGAACCAAAATGCCGGAGTGGCACAATGAATATGTCGAGTGAAAGCCTCTTGGTCATATTGTTCGTCGGTCTCGTGGCAGGCTGGTTGGCAGGTCAAATCGTGCGCGGGACCGGTTTTGGAATCATTGGTGACCTCCTTGTCGGGATTTTGGGTGCCTTGATCGGAAGTTGGTTGCTGCCTCAGCTGGGCATCCATCTCGGTACTGGCGTGATCAGTGCAATCGTCAACGCCACCATCGGCGCGATATTGCTGCTCCTCGTCGTGCGACTCGTTCGAGGCGGCGGCGGATGGGGAAGCAGCTGGCGCGGCGGCTGGGGTCGGCGATGGTAACGTATTCCCCGCGCAGCCTTTGATTGTTGCGGTAGCCTGATTTGAGAGCGGAACTCATTGGTTCCCGGAACATTGTCTCGTCGCCGCGATAACGCGGCTCCAAGGAGAGTTTCCAAATGAAACGATTATTGCTGATAGGCGTCGCAGCCTGTGCATTCGCATTAATGCCGACGCTATCCGCTTCTGCAATGCCGCGAGCTACCGCGGACACGCTGATCACGAGTTCTGACAGCCCGATTATTCTTGCTCGTGGAGGTCACGAACATGGCGGCGGGCACATGGGGCGTGGCGGTCGCGGTCATCACTATGGTTGGGGCAGAGGTCGCCATCGCGGTTGGCGGTAATCGATAAGCCGGACAACATTTTTGGAGGCCGCCTCGGTTGGCGGCCTCTTCTTTGACCCTTTTTAAGGTATTCTGGATCATATGGGCTTTGAGGTGCTTGTCTCACTGTTCGCGGTCATTCTGAGCCAACCGGGTTTGAGCAATGGCGCGGACTGATTTCTTTCGCTCACATTGGAAATGCCGTCATGAGGATGCTGGATCATTCCGTTGCCCCCGCAGTTGTTCTCGTCGTTGAGGACGAAATGCTGCTGCGCATGCGCACGGTCGATATGGTGGAAGACGCAGGCTTTACATCGGTCGAGGCCGTGGATGCTGACGAAGCTGTCGCAATCCTGGAGTCGCGTTCTGATATCGCGTTGCTTTTCACCGATATCCAGATGCCGGGCAGTATGGACGGTCTGAAGCTCGCGCACGCGGTGCATGAGCGCTGGCCGCCGATCAAGATCATCCTGGTATCCGGGCAGTTGAGGCTGGCAAACATCGATATTCCCGCCGACAGCCGCTTTTTCGGCAAGCCGCTCGAGGCCAGGGAGATGATTGTCGAGATGAAGAACATGATCGGCCACGCTTGAGGCAGCATTAACAGGCCGAAAACAGCGATAATCGCTCGATTGCGGCGGAAACCACACTCAATTGATATGAGCGGGACCCGACTTATGGTGATATGGTCGGCGATGTTTGAAATCGATCATCATCAGGACCAGCACCAGTTGAGGGTGGGCGGAGCGCCTCCCCAGGAGTTTCTGGCGGCGGAAAACGTCAGCCTTCGGTTGCTGCTGGCCCAGGCGGAAATCAACGCCCAGGAGCTCCTCGATCAGGCCGGCATCGACGCCCGCGAGCGCGAGGCGTCTGACAGGCTGCAAAAGTTGATCCTTGAAGAACTGCACCACCGCATCAAGAACACCCTGGCGACGGTCAGCGCCATTGCCTCCCAAAGCTTGCGCAACCTGCCGGGGGCCGAACATGCGCAGCATGCCATCGAGGGGCGGCTGTTGGCGCTGGGGCGGGCTCACGACCTGCTTTTGCAGGCTCGATGGACCAGCGCGGATCTTGGGAAGGTCGTCCGCGGCGCCACCGAAGCGTTCGACAATCCCGATGTGCCGAAATTCACGATTGCGGGACCTGATGTCCGGATGACGTCGGGAGCCGTGATCGCGATTGCGATGACCCTCAATGAACTTTGCACCAATACCACGAAATTCGGCGCCTTGTCGGTGCCGGCCGGCCGCGTCGACATCGCCTGGACGCTTGATCCCCAGATGCAGCGTCTGCATCTGAAATGGACTGAGAACAACGGCCCCGCGGTTTGCGCTCCGGACAGGCGCAGTTTCGGGACGCGGCTGATCGAGACGCTCGGCAGGCAACTCAAGGGCGAGGTGCGGTTGACCTATGAGCCCACCGGCTTCGTGTACGCGTTCGACGTGCCGCTGGCATCTTTAGCGTCGATCGCGCCTGAGTAGCCTAAGGCCGAGTCTCTATGCCGGCGGATAATCTGGCCATGTCGCCTTTTGGCGGCACTTCGCGCACATCGGCCAGGCGGTGCTCATGGGCTTGGATTCAGGAGTGCTCACCCAGGACGGGCCGGCGCTGAGATGTGCGTTACTTGGTCTTTCCGTCCTTGTCGTGTTGCGCGAGAAACGCCCACAGATCGCTGGCTTCTTTCTCGTTCTTGATGCCGGGGAATATCATCTTGGTACCGGGGATCTTCGCCTTCGGGTCCTTGATGTAGTCCTTGAATTCGGCCTCGCTCCAGGTGATGCCGGAATTCTTGTTGGCGTCCGAATAGGAATAATCCGGCGCCGTGCCGGATTTGCGGCCGTCGAGCCCGTTGAGCTCCGGGCCGACCTTGTTCTTGGCGCCTTCGCCGATCGCGTGACAGGCCATGCATTTGTTGAACGCCGTCTTGCCGGCGGCGACGTCCTGCGCCAGCGCTGCGGATGCGGTTGCCGATGATGCGATGACAACCAGCATTCTCAGTGTCAGTTTTTTCATTGTGGGCTCTTCGTGGTTTCGGGGGATGGTTCCGCCGCCGTTGTTGCATGGGGCGCGCGCGGTGGACAAGCCGCGAAACGCTTCCGGGTTTCATCGGTACTCGCCTGCATTCCTGTGATAGCTGGCATTCCCGGCCCGCCCATCCCTTGGCGACCTACCCAAAGCGGCCCAGACGTGCTTGATTCGCCATGATAAAATCGACGAGCGCGGCTGCGCTTGCGCGCGAAGCGACCCGGGAGAGTACACATGACCATTATGATGCCCGCATCGGATCACGCAGTTCTGAACCGCCGCGACGCCATCGTTGCGGCGTTGCGCGCGATCGTGCCGGGCGAGGGCGTGATCGATAGCGCCGCCGAAATGGTCCCTTACGAGTCCGATGGCCTGATGGCCTATCGTCAGCCGCCGATGGTCGTGGTGCTCCCGGACACGTCAGAACAGGTCTCGCAGGTTCTGAAATATTGCTTCGAGCAGGGCATCAAGGTGGTGCCGCGCGGCGCCGGCACCTCGCTGTCCGGTGGCGCGCTGCCGCTGGCCGATGGCGTGCTGCTGGGGCTCGGCAAATTCAAGCGCATCCGCGAG
>Ga0209331_1000373_pt1 | contig 16466 bp, 13 predicted proteins | sample JacPinW_OM3H0_M3_FD_187971 | JGI IMG/M metagenome (GOLD analysis project Ga0209331, IMG submission 187971) | Forest soil microbial communities from Algoma, Ontario, Canada - Jack Pine, Ontario site 1_JW_OM3H0_M3 (SPAdes) (version 2) | ecosystem: Environmental > Terrestrial > Soil > Boreal...
GCCAAGGGTACCCAGCCCGGCCGGCCAGCACTAAAAGTCGGGACGGGGTTTCGCCGGGGGTTTCTTCCGAAAAAGTCCAAAAAGATTAGTTAAATCAATTGTATATGGCGGAGAGAGTGGGATTCGAACCCACGGTACGGTTTCCCGCACACACGCTTTCCAAGCGTGCGCCTTAAGCCACTCGGCCATCTCTCCGGATGCCTTCTCTTGGCGGGGCGCGGCGACTTTTGCAAGGGAGTGCCGGCGCCGCGGCGGATATTTCCGCAACTATCTGAATAAAAAGGACAATTTCGCAACACCGGTATTTGACAATTCCGGGGAATGTTGAACCGGAAAGCGCTAAAAGGCGACGATTGAGCATCGCCAAGCGATTCAATCAAGGAAGGACGGCATGACCATCGATCGGGCGCTGGTGCTGGCGGTCGTCGTGTCTGCGATATCGGCCTCGGGCAGCGGGCCCGCGCTGGCGCAGGCCTGTACGCGTCAAGGCACCGACGTCAGCTGCGATGACGGAAGGCGCGGCATCTTTGCGGGCGATGCGATCGTCTGGGCCGACGGCACGCGCTCAAGCCTGACCTCGCCGCATCCAAGCGTCATCATCGGCAACAAATCATCGGTCATTGTCGGCCAAGGCGTGTTCGTCGGCCACGGCAAGGGCTCAGTCCCGCTGGAGAATCCGGGCGCTCCGGAAAGGGCGCGTTGTCCCATTCTCGATGGCGTGTCGTATTGTTATTGATGATAGCGCGCGCCGGCGTTGACCGAACGAAGCGGCCAAAATTTCGGCGGGCCGGGCAGCGGCGGATCGCTCGTCTTGTCGGTCCGGGTCTCCTGCAAGGCGTCGACGAAATCGGCGAACCAGCGCTGGATCGTGCCGCTGGAGAGTTTTGCCATCATCGCTTCCCAGCGCATACGCCGCTCGGTCAAGGGCATATAGAGCGCGGTCGCAATGGCCCGCGCCATGCCGTCGATGTCGTGCGGGTTGACCAACAGCGCGGTATCCAGCTCGTTCGCCGCACCGGCAAATTTCGACAACACCAATACGCCGGGATCGGCGGGGTTTTGGGCCGCGACATATTCCTTGGCGACCAGATTCATGCCGTCATGCAGCGGCGTCACGACGCCGACCTGGGCGGTGCGATAAAGCCCCGACAGCACGGTCTGGCTATAGCCTTTGTTGAGATAGCGGATCGGAGTCCAGTCGACTTCGCCATGCCGGCCGTTGACGTCGCTGACAAGCTTTGCAAGCTCGCTCTGCAGATTGCCGTAAGCTTCGATCGCGCCGCGCGACGGCGTTGCGATCTGCAGCAGCGACACCGTGCGCTGTAGCGCCGGATGCAGGCTCCACATCCGGTCGAACGCCTTGATGCGGTTGACCAGTCCCTTGGAATAATCCAGCCGGTCGACACCGATCGCGAGTTTTTCGCCGTTCAGGCTTCGCCGCAACCGCGACACATCGGGATGCGAGACGGCCTTGGCGGATTGGTAGGCGAATTTTTCAACGTCGATGCCGATCGGAAATACCGCGACGCGCGTCTTGCCGTGACGCGAGGTGATCACGCCATTGTCGATCTCGAGACGAAGATCCGACGAGACGTAGCTCAGGAAATTTTCGCAATCGTCCTTGGTCTGGAATCCGATCAGATCATAGGCCAGCATCGCCTCGACCAGTTCGCGGTGATGCGGCACGCCTTCGATGACGGCGTGCGCCGGCCACGGCGTGTGCAGGAAAAATCCGATCGGCTGGGTCACACCGCGATCGCGCAATTCCGCACCCAGCGCCAGGAAATGATAATCCTGAATCCAGAACACCGCATCGGGCTTTCGGAACCGCAATAGCGCCCGCGCCATGAACGCGTTGACTTCGCGGTACGAAAGATAATCCTCTTCGCAAGCGCGGATCAGGTCGGCTCGCGAATGTAGCGCCGGCCATAACGCCGAATTCGCAAAGCCCTCGTAGTAACCGCCATAATGCGCCGCCGGCAGATCCAGCATCGCGAGCGCGCCGGCGCCGAGCGCTTCGATCTCGGCAAACGGTTCCTTCTGAGCGCCGTCGCGGACGCGGCCAGAGGAGCCCACCCAGATCGCGCCGGATTTCTCCACGACCGGCAACAACGCTGCCGCGAGCCCGCCCGTGATGGGTTCGTTGACTGAGCCGCGCGCGACGCGATTTGAAACGACGACGAGGTTCACGGGGTCGTTCCCTCCTGATTTGCTCGTAGATTAACGGCTATTCATCAATATGGTTCCCGGCCACCCTTTCAACGAAATGAAACCAAAATCGGGCGCTGCGGGGGCGGAACCTGACCATCCCCCACGGAGAGGCTTTGCAGATGACCGCTGGATACGAACGACTATTTCGCGCCGATCATCTTCTCGCCGCAGCTTCGCCATCGACGAGACGCGCAAGCCACGCCCGCACGTCGCGCGGCTCATCAAAATAATCCGCAACACCTGCCGCGTGACGGCCCACCGAAAATGCCAGGCCGCCATATTCCGGAACGATCGCGAACACCACTTCGTCCGTGACATCGTCGCCGATGAAAATCGGACGGCGGCCCTTGAACGGTTCATGCGTCATCAGTTCGCGGACGCCGGTCGCCTTGGTGAAGCCGGAATGTTTGATCTCGCAGACGCATTTTCCGGGCAGCACTTCGATCGGCGCATTGGGCAGGTCAGCCCTGATCAGCGACACCGCCTCATGGATCGCCTTCTCCGCATGCGGCGCCAGCCGGTAGTGCAGCGCCAGCGAATAGCCCTTGTCTTCCAGCAAAATGCCGGGGCTGAGTTTTGCGATGGCAGCGAGACGGCGTTTTAACTCTTTGTCCATCGGCGGGGCGTGGGTGGCGACCGCTTCGCGATCGGCCGTGAGCCGCATCTCCGCGCCATGGCCGCCGACAACAGGATATTGATCGGGCGCAAAAATCAGATCGATATCGTTGAGCGAACGGCCGCTGACCAGCGCCAGCGCGCCCGAGGTTTTCTCGAGCAGGCGATTGAGCGTTGTTGAAAGGCCCGGCGGCACCCACACCTCGCGCGGCGTCGGCGCGAGATCAAGCAGTGTGCCGTCGATATCGAGCAGGATGGCGCATTCGTTTAGCCGACGCGCAAGCTCGCTCACCACCGGAACCAGATCCGGCGACGGCTGTTGCGGTGATGGAAAATCGTCTCGCAATGCCACCTCGTTCATCTCATTCTACTCCACAAAGGCGAGCGGGCGTGCAACTTGTTCCAGCGCCTGGCGCTCGGCCGCCACCGCATAGCGCCATGCGATAACCGCCGCCGCGACCATCAATCCTGCCCCCAGCAGATAGCCGGCGAACACGCTGCCGCGCGATCCGGTATCGATCAGCGCGCCAAACAGCGCAGGCCCGGCGACGCCGCCGATGCCGGTGCCGATCGCATAGAACAGCGCGATCGCCAGAGCGCGTACCTCCAGCGGAAAGGTTTCGCTGACGGTGAGATACGCGGCACTTGCGGCTGGCGAAGCAAAGAAGAAAATCACCATCCATGCGATGGTCTGGCTCTGCGCGCTCAACACCCCGATCGCGAACAGATAGCCGGACAGCGCAAGCAGCACGCCCGAGACGCCATAGGTGAACGCAATCATCACGCGGCGCCCCAGCGTATCGAACAACCGGCCGAGCACGAGCGGCCCGAGGAAATTGCCGGCCGCGAATGGCAAGATGTACCAGCCGATATGGTCCGCCGGGATGGCGTAGAAGTCGGTCAGGATCAGCGCAAAGGTAAAGAAGATCGCGTTGTAGAAGAACGCCTGCGCGATCATCAACGCAAGCCCGACCAGCGAGCGCTGTCGGTAGGTGACGAACAGCGTGCGTGCCACCTCGCGCAGCGGGGTGTGGTCACGCATTCTCAATTTGATTTTTGGGAAAGCCTGCTGACGCGGGTCCTGCGCATGGCCGATCACCGATCGTTCGATCTCCGCGACGATCGCGTGGGCTTCTTCGGGACGACCGTGGATCATCAACCAGCGCGGGCTTTCGGGGATCCACATCCGCATCACGAACACCACAAGGCCGAGAGCGGCGCCGGTGAGATATGCCAGCCGCCAGCCGAGATCGGGACCGATCAAATGCGGATCGAGCAGCACGATCGCGCTGGTGGCGCCAATCGCGGCGCCGACCCAGAAACTGCCGTTGATGACCAGATCAGTCCAGCCGCGATAACGCGCCGGCACCAATTCCTGGATCGTCGAATTGATCGCGGTGTATTCGCCACCGATGCCGGCGCCGGTCAGGAAACGAAACAGCGCATAGCTCGCGACATTCCAGGACAGCGCGGTCGCGGCGGTTGCGGAAAGATAAAGCGCAAGCGTGATGAAGAACAGTTTCCTGCGCCCGATCCGGTCGGTGAGCCAGCCGAAACCGAGCGCGCCAAGGACCGCGCCGGCGAGATAAGCGCTGTTGGAAAGCCCAACATCGAAATTAGAAAAATTGAGCGTCGGACTCTCTTTCAATGCGCCGGACAGCGCGCCGGCGAGCGTGACCTCCAGCCCGTCGAGAATCCAGGTGATCCCGAGCGCCAGCACGACACGGGTATGGAAGCCGCTCCAGGAGAGAGCGTCGAGACGCGATGGGATGCTGGTCTCGAGGATCCGATCGTCGTCGCCTCGCATCGGCGCCGACGTGGCAGCCGTCGAAGAGCGCTTTGTCAGCTGCACATCCATCACGTCGAGCCAGCGAGAAATACAAGGGAATGCGGCGTCCGGAGACCGCTGATATGAACGCCTCAGGCGTACTGGGGTTCCCAAAGTGTTGACCGTCGTCCCGGCGAAGGCCTGGCGAAGGCCGGGACCCATACGCCGTGCTGTCGCGATCTTGCGCTGGGGTTGGACGGCTTTCCAACAACGCGCATCGGTGGTTATGGGTCCCTGCTTTCGCAAGGACGACAACTCATGCCGCCCTGATATTCGCCATGAAGCTATCGAGCTCTTCGCGCAGACGCGCGCTTTCGCTCGAGAGGGTCTTGGCAGAATTGAGCACTTCTTCCGACGCCGAGCCGGTTTCGGTGGCACCGCGATTGACCTGCATGATGTTGGCGGCGGCCTCCTCTGTCCCTTTCGCGACGTTCTGCACGCTGCGCGCGATCTCCTGGGTCGCGGTGCTCTGCTGCTCGACGGCGCTGGCAATCGACGAGGCGATGCTCGAGATCTGGCCGATGGTGCCACCGATCTCCTTGATCGCGGCGACCGATTCTTGCGTGGCGCCCTGCATGCCCGAAATGTGCGACGAAATCTCGTCGGTTGCTTTCGCGGTTTGGCTCGCCAGCGATTTGACCTCGGAGGCGACCACTGCAAAACCGCGTCCGGCATCGCCGGCGCGGGCGGCTTCGATGGTCGCGTTCAATGCGAGCAAATTTGTTTGCTCGGCGATCGCGGTGATCAATTTGACGACGTCGCCGATCTCTTGCGCGGCCTTCGACAATTTGCCGATGCGTCCGTCGGTCTGCTGCGCCTGGAGCACGGCGGCTTCCGCGATCTTGTTGGAGTCGCGCACCCGCCTGCCGATTTCATCGACCGACGCCGACAATTCCTCCGTCGCAGACGCCACCGATTGCATGCTGCTGGAAGCTTCTTCCGAGGCACCCGCGACCTGGCTGGACAGGCTTTGCGTGGTTTCCGCGGTCCGCGTCAGCGTTCCGGCGGCGGCTTCGAGCTGAACCGCGGAGGCCGACACGTTGGAGACGATCGCGCCCACCGCCGTCTCGAAATCATCGGCGAAACGAATGAGCTCGGCGCGACGCGCAGCACCTGCCGCCTTGTTCTGGGCGTCATGGGCCGCGGCATCGCGTTCGGCCTTGGCGATCGCCTGCATCTTGAACTCTTCCACCGCGCCCGCCATCTCGCCGAGTTCGTCCCTGCGCCCGAGGCCGGGCAGCACGACCTCGAAATTGCCGCCGGCGAGCTCGCGCATCGCCTTGCACATCGCCGTCATCGGGCGCGAAATTCCCCTGCCCAGCAGCAGCGCCAGGATAGCGCCGAGCAGGAAGCCGCCGGCCGCCAGCATCAGGATCAGGTGCTGGGTCTCGCCGATGGTCGCGTCCGATTCGGCTTCAAGCCGTTGCTGATCGGAGAGCAAATCCGACTTCATTTCGCCGGCGCCCTTGACGATCGCGGCCGCCGAGTCGGCCATCTCGGCCACCAGCTCGTCGATCTCCTTCGAATTGTCGATCAGCTTGGTCAGCGCCTGCCTATATTTCTCGAGCAGCGCGGCGGCCTCTTTGAGGCCCAGCACGATCTTTTCATCGCGTGAGGTTACCGCGTGAAGCGCATTTGCGACAAACTCGAGGCGCGCCAGCGCGCTGGCGGCGACCGTCTGGTCGGAATTGACGACGAAGGTGTTGGCAAGCGCCGTCACCGCCTGAAATTGATCGGTCACCTTCTTGGCGCCGAACTGGATCGCCTGGATTTCGGAATCCTCGGCGTTGCTGGGGAGATCGTCGAGCTTGTAACGGAACATGCTGCCGCTAGGCGTGAGCTGATTTTGCGTCACCAGCGCGCTGTCGCGCTTGAACTTGAGAATCTCGGCGAAGATCTTGGTGAAGGCTTTGAACTCCCTCGCCAGCCGCGTGATCTGATCCAGGCCGGCCGGATTGGTGGTGCCCTTCATCGATTGATCGATGGCGTCTTTCAGGCCGGTTTCGGCCTTAAGCGCCGCGGTGGCATCGTCTTCCTTCCCGGTCACGATGTAGTAGCGCGCCAAGCCCTGATAGGAGATCATTTGGCGGTCGATATTGCGGGCCAGATCGGCTTCCGAGACGCTGTTGCGGTAAGTGGCGACGCCTCCCGAGACCCGCTCGAAGCCGAGATAGGCGATCCCCATGCTGGCCGCCGAGATGGCGAGCACGACGGCAAAGCCGAGCATGACTTTGCCGCGAAATCGCAAGCTCGGGAGCCTCAGCTTGGGAAATTTTGGGGACGTCGACCGCGGCCAGACACCTTTGAACAACCCCACCTCGACCCCCGTTTTCTTCGGCAACGCAGCATTATCGGGGAGCGCAAGCTCCCCCCGATACCGATGCCGAAAACTAGGGCAGAATAGATAAAGGGCCGTAAATTTGGGCCGGGTGGGGCCGACGTCGAAACCTCGTAGCCCGGATGCAGCGCAGCAAAATCCGGGACCGATGGAGAGGTTCTCGCCCGCGGCTGCCCCCACCCCAACGCTCCCCCGCAAGCGGGGGAGGGAGAAAGCGCCGCACTTGGCGAAAAGCATTTCCTCCCTGACGGGCGCGATGTGGATCGCTCTCGACTCGCTGCGCTCTATCGCTCCCTCTCCCGCTTGCGGGGGAGGGTCGGGGTGGGGGTGCCACCGCAGCGGCGGTGTGTCCAGGCGTTCGCCGGGACGACGGGCGAGACGAACGCGACATCACAATGACCACTGCAACGAAAATCCCAGTTGCAAAGTCCTGCCCCCGTGCTTCTAATCGGCACAATCAAAAATCATCGGGAGGGTTTACGCGTGTCCACAGTCAAACTGACGGTAAACGGCAAGGCGGTTTCGGCCGAGGTCGAGGACCGCACTCTTCTCGTGCATCTGTTACGCGATCATCTCAACCTGACCGGCACCCATATCGGCTGCGATACCAGCCAATGCGGCGCCTGCGTCGTGCATATCGACGGCCGCGCGGTCAAATCCTGCACGGTTTTGGTCGGACAGGCCAATGGCGCCAATGTCACCACCATCGAGGGCATCGCCAAGGGCGACGAGCTGCATCCGATGCAGGCGGCGTTCCGCGATAATCACGGATTGCAGTGCGGCTATTGCACGCCGGGTATGATCATGTCGGCGATCGATATTGTGCATCGCCACAGCGGCAAGCTCGACGAGGCCACCGTCCGGCACGAGCTCGAGGGCAATATCTGCCGCTGCACCGGCTACCACAACATCGTCAAATCGGTGCTCGACGCGGCAGGCCGCATGAAGGTCGCGCAAGCCGCTGAATAGCGGGCGACGGACCACCGATCACCAAATCAAGACCGCCGAATTTCGATGGAAATGGCGGACAACAAACTCCGGTAGGGAGAACGGACATGGGCGTTGAAGGCATTGGCGCAAGCGTAGTGCGCAAGGAAGACCGGCGTTTTATCACGGGCAAGGGCCGCTACGTCGACGACATCAAATTACAGGGCATGACCTATGCCCATTTCATCCGCACCCCGCACGCGCACGCCAAAGTGAAGAGCATCGATTCGGCGGCGGCGATGAAAATGCCCGGCGTGGTCGGTGTGCTCACCGGCAAAGAACTGGTCGATGACAAGATCGGCAATTTGATCTGCGGCTGGGCCATCACCTCGAAGGACGGCACGCCGATGAAGATGGGCGCGTGGCCGGCGATGGCGCCGGAGACGGTGCGCTTTGTCGGACAGGCGGTCGCGGTCGTGATCGCCGAAACCAGAAACCAGGCCAAGGACGCAGCGGAAGCCGTCGTGGTCGATTACGAAGAACTCCCCGCGGCGGCCGACATTCGCGCCGCGATCAAGCCGGGCGCGCCGCAACTGCATCCGGAAGCCCCGGGCAACGTGGTCTATGACTGGGCGCTCGGCGATGAAGCCGCAGTGAAAGACGCCTTTGCGAAGGCCGCCAACATCGTCACGCTCGAACTCACCAATAACCGGCTGGTGCCGAACGCGATGGAGCCGCGCTCGGCGATCGCGGAATATAACGACGCCGAAGAGCACTTTACCCTCTACACGACATCGCAGAACCCGCATGTCGCGCGCCTCGTGCTGTCGGCGTTTTACAACGTCGCACAGGAGCACAAGCTGCGGGTGATCGCGCCCGATGTCGGCGGCGGGTTTGGCTCCAAGATCTACATCTATCCGGAAGAGATGGTGGCGCTGTGGGCCTCGAAGAAGGTGCGTCGCCCCGTCAAATGGACCGGCGACCGCACCGAAGCCTTCCTCACGGACGCGCATGGCCGCGACCATGTCTCGAAGGCGGAGATGGCGTTCGACAAGGACAACAAGATTTTGGGCCTTCGGGTGAAGACCCACGCCAATTTCGGCGCCTATATGTCGCTGTTCTCCTCGGCCGTGCCGACCTATCTCTATGTCACGCTGCTGTCGGGCCAGTATGTCATCCCGGCGATCTATGCCGAGGTGATGGGCGTCTATACCAACACCACGCCGGTCGACGCCTATCGCGGCGCGGGCCGGCCTGAAGCAAGCTATCTGCTCGAACGGATGATGGAAACCGCGGCGCGGCAATTGAAGGTCGATCCCGGCGAATTGCGCCGCAAGAACTTTATCACTCAGTTCCCCTATCAGACGCCGGTTATCATGGCCTATGACATCGGCGATTTCGGCGCCTCGCTCGACGCGGCGCTAAAGGCGATCGACTACGCCGGCTTCCCCGCGCGCAAGGCCAAGGCGAAGTCGGAAGGAAAACTCCGCGGCATCGGCTTCTCCTGCTACATCGAGGCCTGCGGCATCGCGCCCTCGAAAGCAGTTGGCAGCCTGGGCGCCGGCGTCGGTTTGTGGGAATCCGCGGAGATCCGGGTCAATCCGGTCGGCACCATCGAAGTCCTGACCGGTTCGCACAGCCATGGCCAGGGCCATGAGACGACGTTTGCGCAACTGATCTCTGAGCGCCTCGGCGTTCCCATCAGCCAGGTGCAAATCGTCCATGGCGACACCGACAAGGTGCAATTCGGCATGGGCACTTACGGCTCGCGCTCGATCGCGGTCGGCGGCACCGCCATCATCAAGGCGATGGAGAAGGTCGAGGCCAAGGCCAAGAAGATCGCCTCGCACCTGTTAGAGGCGTCCGAGGGCGACATCATCATCGAGAACGGCGAGTTCAAGGTCACCGGCACCGACAAGTCGATCGCACTGCCGATGGTCGCGCTCGCCGCCTATACCGCGCACAATCTGCCCGACGGCATGGAGCCGGGCTTGAAGGAAACCGCGTTCTACGACCCGACCAATTTTACCTTTCCGGCCGGCGCCTATATCTGCGAACTGGAAGTCGATTCCGCGACCGGCAAGACTTCGTTCGTCAACTTCGTCGCGGCGGACGATTTCGGGCGGCTGATCAACCCGATGATCGTCGAGGGCCAGGTCCATGGCGGCCTCGCGCAAGGCATCGGCCAGGCGCTGCTGGAAGGCGCGGTTTATGACAGTAACGGCCAGCTCGTGACCGCGTCGTTCATGGATTACACCATGCCGCGCGCCGACGATCTGCCGTCGTTCAAATTAAACCACACCCCGACGCTGTGTCCGGGCAATCCCCTGGGCGTCAAGGGTTGCGGCGAGGCCGGCGCGATCGGCGCTTCCGCTGCCGTGATCAATGCGATCACGGACGCGATCGGCAACAACAAGCTTGAGATGCCGGCGACACCCGATCGGGTGTGGCGCGCCATTCACGCCAAAGCATAAGGGGGAAACTCGTCATGTACGCAACAACCTATCATCGTCCCTCCTCTGTCGACGAAGCGGCTGCGCTATTTTCGAAGGGCAAAGAGGCAAAATATCTCGCCGGCGGCCACACGCTGATCCCTGTGATGAAGCAGCGGCTGGCGTCGCCCACCGACGTGATCGACCTCGGCAAGATCAAGGACCTGATCGGCATCGAGGTTTCCGCCGACGCAGTGACGATCAAGGCGGCGACGCCGCATTACGACGTCGCCACCAGCGGGCCAGCGCAAAAGGCGATCCCAGCGCTCACTTACCTTGCCTCGCTGATCGGCGATCCGGCCGTGCGCTATCGCGGCACCATCGGCGGCTCGCTCGCCAACAACGATCCCGCCGCGGATTATCCAGCGGCGGTGCTGGCGCTCGGTGCGACCATCAAGACCAACAAGCGCAGCATCGCGGCCGATGATTTCTTCAAGGGCCTGTTCGCGACAGCGCTTGCGGACGGCGAAATCATCACGCAGGTGTCGTTCCCTGTTCCGGCCAAGGCGGGCTATTCCAAATTCCCGCATCCGGCGTCGCGTTTTGCCCTCACCGGCGTGTTCGTGGCAAAAACAAAATCAGGCGATGTCCGCGCTGCGGCCACCGGCGCATCCTCGTCTGGCGTCATGCGCCTGCCGGCGATCGAGGCGGCGTTGAAGGCCAATTGGTCGGCGGCCGCCCTCGATCCCGTCACGATTTCCTCAAGCGGGCTCTTGAGCGATCTGCAGGGCACGTCGGACTATCGCGCCAATCTGATAAAAGTGATGGCACAACGCGCGGTCACCGCGGCCGGCTGACAGCGCCTAAACGCAATTTCCGATGCAAGCGGCGCGCGAGCCAGGCGCGCCGCTTCGTTTTTGGTCATATTCCTCGCAAATGGTTCTTGCTACATGTTGCCCAAGGCGAGACAATTTCGCCAGGAAACGGTTCAACGGAAAAACAACGTGCTCGACAAATCAGCCCCGCATGCCGGTACCCGCACCTCCGGCCCGCTCGCAGGTTTTCGTATCGTCGAATTCGCCGGCATCGGGCCCGGCCCCTTTGCCTGCATGATGCTGGCGGACATGGGCGCGGAGGTGGTCACGCTCGACCGCGTCGGCGCCAAGAAGAATCTCAAATCGGTGGCTGGGCGCGGACGCAAAGTCGTCGAGCTCGATCTGAAGGACAAGGCCGCGGTCGCGCAGGTGCTCGATTTGTTGGCCAATGCCGATGCGCTGATCGAAGGGTTCAGGCCCGGCGTGATGGAGCGGCTCGGGCTCGGGCCCAACGCGGTGCTGGCGCGAAACCCGCGGCTGGTTTATGGCCGCATGACCGGATGGGGCCAGGAAGGCCCGCTGGCGCAGGCCGCCGGCCACGACATCAACTATATCTCGGTGACCGGCGCGCTGGCCGCGATCGGACCTGCGGAGCGGCCGGTGCCGCCGCTCAATCTGGTCGGCGATTTCGGCGGCGGCGCGCTTTATCTCGTGGTCGGTGTGCTGGCCGCATTGCTGGAAGCGTCGAAGTCGGGCAAGGGACAGGTGGTCGACGCCGCAATGTGCGACGGCGCCGCATCGCTGTTGTCGATGTTCTTCGACATGGCCGCCGCCGGCCGATGGACCGAGCAGCGCGAGAGCAATTTTTTGGACGGCGGCGCGCATTTTTATGGCGTCTATGAATGCGCCTGCGGCCGGTTCGTCTCGATCGGCTCGATCGAGCCGCAATTCTATGCGCTGCTGCGCCAGCACGCGGGCCTAACGGAGGCCGATTTCGACGCGCAGATGGACCGCAATGCCTGGCCCGCGCTGAAGCAGAAGCTGGTCGAAATCTTCAAGACAAAGACCCGCGACGAGTGGTGCAAGATCATGGAAGGCACCGACATCTGCTTCGCACCGGTCCTGACCATGAAAGAGGCGCCGCACCATCCGCACATGGCGGCAAGAAATATTTTTGTCGAGCGCCACGGCGTAACGCAGCCCGCCCCCGCGCCGCGCTTTTCACGCACGCCGTCGGCGATCCGCGAGGCGGAGACGGCGGATATTGCGGGGCTGACGCGGGAGTGGAAAAATTCGTAGGGTGGGCAAAGGCGCTCTTCGCGCCGTGCCCACCAAACAGCAGCTACGGTGCGAGGTGGGCACGCTTCGCTTTGCCCACCCTACGAAAACTATTCAGCGATGGTTCGAGCCGTCGTCGACCAGGTCAGGCGTGGCCTACCTTCGGAGATCACTGGATAGCCATTTCGGCTGGGGGCATTCCGCTGAGCTACGCCGCGTCCACCTTCAGCACGCCCCTGCGAATCTGATCTTCCTCGATCGATTCGAACAGCGCCTTGAAATTACCCTCGCCAAAACCGTCGTCGCCTTTGCGCTGGATGAATTCGAAGAAGATCGGCCCGATCGCATTCGCCGAGAAAATCTGCAGCAGCACTTTTGTCTGGCCGCCATCGACCACGCCTTCGCCGTCGATCAGGATACCGTCGCGTTGCAGGCGCCCCGCGTCCTCGCCGTGCTTCGGCAGCCGCGCGTCGATCTTCTCGAAATAGGTCTCCGGCGGCGACGGCATGAACGGCAATCCGGCATCGCGCAGCGTCTCGACCGTGCGATAAATGTCCTTGGCGCCGCAGGCGATGTGCTGGATGCCCTCGCCGCGATAGATGCTGAGATATTCCGCGATCTGGCCGGAGGAGCCGGCGTCCTCGTTGATTGGAATCCGGATTTTGCCGTCGGGGCTGGTCAGCGCGCGGGAGAACAGGCCGGAGGCGCGGCCCTCGATATCGAAGAAACGAATCTGGCGGAAGTTGAACAGCTTTGCGTAGAATGAGGTCCAGACATCCATGCGGCCACGATGGACATTGTGGGTGAGGTGATCGAGGTAAAAAAGTCCGGCGCCTTCGGGGCGCGGATTCTTTTCGCCCAACCACTCGAACTCGGCATCGTAAGCCGAGCCCTTGGCGCCGTAGCGATCGACGAAATAAAGCAAACTGCCGCCGATGCCCTTGATGGCGGGAACATCGAGCGTCCTTTGCGCGGAGGGAATATCGGCGGCTTCCGCGCCGAGCGAGAGCGCGCGTGCATAGGTCGCCTTCGCGTCGACAACGCGAAACGCCATCGACGGCGCGCACGGCCCGTGTGCAGCGACAAACGCAAAACCATGAGTGCCCGGTTCTTCGCTGACGAGGTAGTTGATGTCGCCCTGACGATAGACCGTGATCTTCTTGGTCTTGTGCCGCGCGACCGCCACAAAACCCATCAACTTGAACAGCGCGTGCAACGCTTCGGGATTGGGATGGGCGTATTCGACGAACTCGAAGCCGTCGGTGCCCATCGGATTGTCGGCTGAAATCGTCGCCGGCGGCGCGTCGTGCGGAAACGGACCCATCGTTATCTCCCTGAATTGCCGGTGTGGATTCTCGGCCATTCCATCCACAAAGTGCATGCAAAATGGCTCATGCTTTGTTACAATCATGCACGGTTTGTGCATAAAAATGGCATTTCGCGCATGATACCCGTAGACGCCTTCGACCTCAAAATATTGAGCGCGCTGCAGGATGACGGCCGCCTGACCAACCAGCAACTGGCTGACGCCGTCGGCCTGTCGGCCTCGCAATGTTCGCGGCGGCGGATGCGGCTGGAGGAAGACGGAGTGATATCGGGCTATCACGCGGATCTCGCGAGCGAAGCGCTCGGCTTCAACGTCATTGCCTTCATCCACATCACGCTCGCGACCCATTCGCCCGATAACGCCAAGCGGTTCCGCGCGCTGGTCAACCGCGTCGACGACATCCAGGAGGCCTATTCGCTGACCGGCGACGCCGATTATGTGTTGAAAGCCGTGCTGCGCGATCTCAAGAGCCTGTCCGACATCGTCAATAACGTGTTGATGCCGCACCAGAGCGTGGCGCATGTGCGCTCCTCGATTGTGCTGGACCGGCTGAAGGAGAGTTCAAAACTGCCGCTGAAGAAGTAGGTTCCGTCATTTCGGGGGCGCCGCACTGCGGCGAGCCCGGAATGACGAGGTTGAGATTTACCGGACGCGTCCGAAATCGAGGGAGATTTGTCATTCGAATCGGGCGGCGGATTTGCAATGATCCGCTCCTCCAACGCGGTGAGACCACCATGGCGCTGCAACTTCGGCCGAACTGCGAATATTGCGACAAGGACCTGCCGCCGAACGCGACGGATGCGCGCATCTGCACTTTCGAGTGCACCTTCTGCGCCGACTGCGTCGAGACCAAGCTGCACAATGTTTGCCCGAACTGCGGCGGCGGTTTTGTGCCCCGGCCGATCAGGCCCGCGAGGGAATGGCGGCCGGGACTAACGATCGCGCAGCGGCCGCCGTCAGACAAGCGCGTGCACTTGTCCTACAATCTCGACGACATTGCGCAGCATTCGGCACGGATCAGGAACATTCCGCCGGAGGAACGCTGAGCTCCCTCAAGCCTCTTTGCGAGGGCGAGGAAAGTCACTCCGCCGGCAAAATCGTCCCCTCGACTTCCCCAAAACCAACGCGATACCCGTCGCCCTGGCACCAGCCGCGCATCACAAGCGAATCGCCGTCTTCGAGGAAGGCGCGTTTTACGCCGCCGACAAACTCCAGCGGCTCGGTGCCGTTCCAGGAGATTTCCAAAAGACTGCCGCGCTGGCTTTTTTCCGGGCCGGAGATGGTGCCGCTGCCTAAGAGATCGCCGACATTCATGGCGCAGCCAGAGGAAGCGTGATGCACGAGTTGCTGCACTGAGGACCAGTACATGTATTTGAAATTGGTACGGCAGATGCGCAAACCATCGTTCATCGGCGCGGCGCGCAGACTGACATCGAGGGTGAGATCGTAATTGTTCGGCTGCGTCTGCCGCAGGTAAGGAAGCGGCATCGGATCCTGCTCCGGTCCATGCCGGCGGAACGGCTCCAGCGCCTCGCGCGTCACAATCCACGGGCTGATCGAGGTCGCAAACGCCTTGGCCTGGAACGGGCCAAGCGGCACATATTCCCATTGCTGGATGTCGCGCGCGCTCCAGTCGTTCAACAATACAAAGCCGAAGATCATCTTCTCGGCCCGGCTTTCGCTGAGCATCTCGCCCATCGGCGACGGCTGCCCGATCACAACACCCATTTCGAGTTCGAAATCGAGCCGCTTGCAGGGGCCGAAACTCGGCACCTCCACATTCGGCGGCTTTAGCTGCCCGTGCGGCCGGCGCACTTTTGTGCCGGAGACCACGACGGTGGACGCGCGGCCGTTATAGCCGATCGGCATGTGCAGCCAGTTCGGCTGCAGCGCGTTGTCCTTGCCGCGGAACATCACGCCGACATTGGTGGCGTGCTCTTTCGACGAATAGAAATCGGTGTAGCCGGAGACCGCGATCGGCATATGTAGTTTTGCATTTGCCATCGGCACCAGAGCGCGTTCGCGCAGCTCGTCATTCTCGCGCAGTTCAGGATGGTCGTGCCGCAGCAATTCGCTGATCCGCGCGCGGGTCTGCGACCACACCTTCTGCCCCAGCGCCATGAACGGATTAAGCGTCGGGCCTGCGAAGATGCCGAGCGGGCCGACATCGAGCCTGGAGTTCTGCTCGAGCTCCCAGAGATCGAGCACATAGTCGCCGATCGCGACGCCGACGCGCGGCGCGAGGCCGTCCTTGGACGAGAACACGCCGTAAGGGAGATTCTGGATCGGGAAGTCGGAGGTGGGATCGACCGGGATGAAGGAGCGGAGCGAGGGATCGTTGGGGTGGGGCATGGAATTCTCCAATCGAAAACTCGTCATGCCCGGGCTTGACCCGGGCATCATCATCTAACGAAGAGCGATGGATCGCCGGGTCAAGCCCGGCGATGACAGCTAGAGCGAAATCTTAAGGCCTATTCGGATCGAACCGCTTTTCCAGCCCCTTCCAGCAATCCGAATAATCATCCTGCAGCGTCGGCGAGTTCGCGGCGTGCGCGGTGACGCGTTGCGGATAGCGCGTCTCGAACATGAAGGCCATGGTGCCGGTCAGCTTCACCGGCTTTAACTCTAAATTGCTCGCATGATCGAATGCCTCGCGGTCGGGGCCGTGCGGCAGCATGCAATTGTGCAGGGAGAT
>Ga0209331_1000375_pt1 | contig 16339 bp, 14 predicted proteins | sample JacPinW_OM3H0_M3_FD_187971 | JGI IMG/M metagenome (GOLD analysis project Ga0209331, IMG submission 187971) | Forest soil microbial communities from Algoma, Ontario, Canada - Jack Pine, Ontario site 1_JW_OM3H0_M3 (SPAdes) (version 2) | ecosystem: Environmental > Terrestrial > Soil > Boreal...
GGCGACAGCGCATCGCGCTATTTACCTGGGCGGTCCTTCCGTGGCTGGCAATTGGGCTTTATTTCGTGATCAAAGCGGTTGCCAGGCCCCATTCCTCTCTACCGTTCGCCGAGACCCTTGACGAGCTGCCGGTTGTAAGCCGCTGGGCCCTCATCCCTGTGATGATGACTTGGGTAATTGCAGCGGGCCTCGCTGTGGTGATGGTGCTCGATTACTTTAGGGAAAGCACGACACTGCAGAGGATAATCATCGGGATTGTCGTAGCGCTCGTGATTGGAGCTGGGATCGTATCCTACGGCAGCGTGGATACGATTGTTTGGCTGTACAGACTATTGGGCCCTCTCACGTGCACGATGTTAATGTTGTTGTTTGCCGTATCTGCGTTCATCCTCTTGGCCGTGCTTTCACAAAAGTCCGGATTTCCAGCGCTCACGATCGTCGTGTTGGCAGTAATTGTTAATGTGATCTTCCCCATCCCGATCGACGTAATGACAGGCATGCTTATCGTCGTGTGCGCGATATTCATGGTGATGGTTCTCCTATCGCGACTGTGGTCGGATGCGGCTATGGCGATGTTTTTGATGTTGCTGGTCATTGTACCCTGGGTTCGGCAGGGGCGATCCTTTTCCGTCGAGCCACACGCAGGCTCAGCCCCTGACCTGAGAATAAAATTCATGGACTGGCTCGGTCAGCGGGTCGATGCCACTGCATACTCCGGCCGGCCATATCCGGTCTTCATCATCGCTGTGGAGGGGGGCGGAATTTATGCCGCCAGTGCCGCATCACTGTTTCTAGCCAAGCTTGAGGATGCCAATCCCGGTTTTTCACAACATGTGTTCGCGATCAGTGGCGTGGAGGGAGGCGCAATTGGAGCTACGGTGTTCCAGGCTCTCATGCAATCGAAGTCCGCGCCGAACAAACCTCCGGCTACTCCGCTCGTCGCGACAGTTTCACGCATCATGCAGGACGATCACCTTTCTCCCCTCGTGGGTGCGATTATTCCTGAGTTCCTCGGTGCAGCTGCTATCGGGCGGGCGGAAGCGGTAGCGGGAAGCTTCAGATATTCGGTCCGCCAGGAGGATAGAGCTGCTGGCAGGGCACTCGACGAGCGCTTCGCCAATCACTGGACGGAAAAAAGCGAGGCCCCGGCCTTGCTTCTCAATTCCACCTGGGCGGAGACGGGCTTTCGGGTCGCTTTTTCTCCCTTTGCGCTACACGGCTACGACGATTCCCTTTATTCGTTTACGGACGAGAATATGCCAGGCGATCAACAAGTGAATCTGATGGACGCTGCAGTAGTGAGCGCGCGCCTCCCGGGAATGCTTCCGCCGTACTCAATTACCATGAAAGCTGGCGATCGCGAACTGCCTTGGAATTTTGTCGATGGAGGCTACTCCGACATTTCCGGGGCAAGCACGGCGCTCACCATTTACCGCGCGCTTGCAAGTGTCCCTGGGAACGCGGAGGTCAAACTCATCCTGCTTACCAGCTCGAACCCGCAACCTGATCTGACACCCAACAAAGTTTCCATTAGTGGTACAGTATTCCGCGATACGCTTGCTCCGTTCACCTCACTACTCAAAGTCAGGCAAATGCTCGGCAATCAGGCGGTCGCTCGGGTTTGCGAAGAATTAAAGACACGAGGGGATTGCACGCTCGAAGCAAGCAACCCGGAGTCGCCGCTTAAGCTTGTCGAGCTTGAAGTTGAGACTTACGACCTGCCGATCGGCTGGAAACTCTCCCATGCCACGTTTGAGATGATACGATGGATGGTGGGCGATAGGAGGCTTTGCAGGAGCGACAATGCCGGGCTGACCAACCGCCGTTCCGACGACACACCTGAGTTCAACGAGCACACGGTAGAGCGCAACAGCTGCGTGCTTAAATGGGTTGCAGATTTGCTGCAAACAAATCGCGTCCGCGCGCAATAATGGTGGGGTAGCCTCGGCAAGGCTCGTCACGTATCGTTCACGATCCCATTCTCTATCGGGCGCCCAAAGAGCCCAGTTAGAACCCGTGACACTTGTACTGCGGTCCATACCGAGCCACCCCGCGCAGTCGGGATCCCGCGGTCAGTGAGGGCGCGGGCCACCCCGAGCAAGCTAGTTACACCAGCCGACTTAAGTTCGGTAATGACGGGAGCAAGGTCAGTTTGACGGGCAATCATGCGAGCCCTTATTCGACTACGGCAGTCGAAGACCGGCGCGCGAGTCGTCATTCCGGTCGGCGCACCGCTCAAGGCAGCGCTCGACGCCGCGACGAAGCATGGGCCGATCATTCTCAGCTCGACAGATAAACGGCCATGGACGCCGGATGGCTTCCGCGCATCATGGCGCAAGGCATGTGCAAAGGTTGGCATTGCTGGCGTGACGTTCAACGATCTTCGCGGGACAGCAGTTACGCGGCTCGCCCTCGCGGGATGCACAGAACCGGAGATCGCCACCATCACCGGGCATAGTCTGCGTGACGTGCGCTCAATCCTCGATGCACACTATTTGCACCGTGATCCTGCACTCGCCGAGAGTGCGATCAGGAAGCTCGAAAACAGAACAAAATCTTCCGACTGAGTCTCCCGACCGCCCTAGGCTGTTCTGATTTGTTCTCAGCAAAACCCCAATAAAATCAACTGGCTGGGGGACTAGGATTCGAACCTAGATTAACGGAGTCAGAGTCCGCTGTTCTGCCGTTGAACTATCCCCCAGTACGTTCGAACCATCAACTCCTTGAAACAAGCAGACCGGGTGGGAGCGCAATCGTTCTCTTACGTTCTGGGCTGCTATCTAGGATATCCGCGCCGCATTTCCAACTATCACCTGGCGGTCCCGCAAGGGGGCTACCTGGCCCGATGCTTCAGCCCGTGTGCTCTTTCGCTCTCGTCTTGCGAACGGCGATCATAAGAAAGCGCACGGTCAGCGACACAAAGGCAGCCGCGAGGCAAAAGTGCAGGAAAGACAAGCCGTCCGAAAACAGCGGATGGCGAGAGTAAGCGCAGGACAAGAACGCAGATCTCAAGTCGGCTTTCTGCGCCTGCGTAACAAAGTAGTGTTCGGGGCGGCCGAACAGCCAGGGACTGGATGCACGGTAAACGTAGCCGCCTCGCAACGGCTTGAAGCACATGGTTTCGATCTGGTCGCGGATGTTTGCCATGGGGGATGACAGAGTCTGGGTTTCTGGTGGCCTATGACAAATTTGTCACAGCGGGGAGGGGGTGCTTGGGCTATTTTCCCGTCAGGCATTGCGAATCGGGGAATGCACATGAGAGCCGTCACTGCAGCTGCTGCATTTGGCTTGGCGCTCGCCGCGATCCTCTCCGGGGAGGCTCACGCCATCGATGGATCGCCACGGGCCGCGTTGCCGCCGGAGATACCGCCTGCGCCGTATAATTGGAATGGGCCGTTCTTCGGCACTTCAATCGGGCTCTCGACCGGCCAAAGCAGGCAGACTGCCGCAACCGGCGACATCACGCCAAATTTCGACGTAAACGGCGGCGTTTTCGGGCTCGCGCTCGGATACAATTGGCAGCCCATGCCGACGCTCCTCTACGGCATCGACACCGATGTTTCGATCTCTACCCAGCGCGGCACTTCAGGGTATCTCGGCGCGCCGGCCGGCTTCCAGGCCGAGACTTCCGAACGCTGGATGGCGACCTATCGCGGCCGCTTGGGATACGTGTTCAGCAGCTGGATGGTCTACGCGACCGCCGGCGGCGCGACGGCCGACGTCAAGATCATCGCGACCGAGCCCGGCGCCGGCATCGCAAACGAAGACAAGACACGCTGGGGATGGACGGCGGGGGTGGGCGTCGAGGCCGCGCGCCTCCACTCGTTCACAGTGAAGATGGAATATCTCTACGCCGATTTCGGCCATCCCTCCTATTTCAGCCCGCCGCCTGGGCCCTTCATCAACCGGGCGGGCGGCGTGCGATTCGATGATCATATTCTGCGCATCGGGCTCAATCACAAATTCGCGGGGTTCTAAGGGAGGGCGCGCACGCGAACGGCGGAGCGTTGCGCGGGACCCGACGTGAGTGACAAGGGGGGAGGAATAGAGCAGCGTCAATTGCGGTGCCGCAAGCGCTGCGCCCCGCAATGAGCCGCCTTTTGATGGGGCGCAAGACAAAACTGCCACTGCCGCGCTATAAGCTCGCGCTATGAAACAGCCGGCGACCCCGCGTCCATTGCCCGCAACCATCGATGCGACCGTCGATCTCCTCGCGCAGGCGGATTATCTTACCGATCGGTCGCTCGGCACCGTGCTCTTTCTCGCCCTGAAGATGGCGCGCCCGCTTTTTCTGGAAGGGGAAGCCGGCGTCGGCAAGACCGAGATCGCCAAGGTCTTATCGGCAACACTCGGGCGGCGGCTCATCCGGCTGCAATGCTACGAGGGCCTCGATGTGGCCGCTGCGGTCTACGAGTGGAACTATGCCGCGCAGATGATCGCCATCCGCGTCGCGGAAGCCGAGGGTACCCACGATCGCGAGCGGCTCGAGCACGACGTATTCTCCGAGCGCTTTCTGATCAAGCGGCCGCTCCTGCAGGCGCTCGAACCCGATCCCGCCGGCGCACCCGTGCTCCTGATTGATGAGCTCGACCGCGCCGACGAAGCGTTCGAGGCGTTTCTGCTCGAAGTGCTGGCGGACTTCCAGGTGACCATCCCGGAGCTCGGCACGGTGAAGGCGGTTCATCCGCCCATCGTGGTCATCACATCAAACCGCACCCGCGAGATTCACGACGCGCTCAAGCGCCGGTGCCTCTATCACTGGGTCGGATACCCCAGCGCCGAGCGCGAGCTCAACATCGTGCGCACGAAGGTGCCCGGGATCGGAAAGGAGCTCTCCGAGCAGATCGTGCTGTTCGTCCAGGCGTTGCGCAAGGAAGACCTGTTCAAGGCGCCCGGCGTGGCGGAGACGCTGGACTGGGCGTCCGCGCTTGCCGAGCTTGACACTGCGACGCTCGATCCGTCGACGGTTTCCGACACGCTCGGCGTACTGCTCAAATATCAGGATGATATCGCGCGGCTCGAGGGCGGCCGGGCAAAGGAGCTGGTTGCGGGTGTGCGCGCACAGATGAAAGCAGCGGAATAATGCCGCGGCAGGAAGGCGGACAGCTTGCGGACAATCTCGTTCACTTCGCCCGCGCGTTGCGTGCAGCCGGCATTCCGGTCGGCCCGGGTGCGGTGATCGATGCACTTTCCGCGGTGCGGGCGGCAGGGATCGGAACACGCGAGGACTTCTATTGGACGCTGCATGCCGTCTTCGTGAAGCGGCACGAGCATTCCATTCTGTTCGATCAGGCCTTTCGTATCTTCTTCCGCCGCCGCGGCGGGATCGACAAATTGCTTGCGGCGATGCTGCCGCAGGCGCCCGTTCCCGAGGAGAAGCCGCCGCCCGGGGCGCAACGGGTTGCGCAGGCGCTGCTCGCCAGCCGAGGGGAGATGGAGCGCAAGCCGCCCGAGCTCGAAACCGACGCGCGGCTTACCGTGTCCGACCGCGAAGTGCTGCAGAAGAAGGATTTTGCGCAGATGACGGCGGACGAGATCGCTGCCGCCAGAGCGGCGATCAAACGCCTCGTGCTCTCGCTCGACGAGGTCAAGACGCGCCGGCTTGCGCCGCATCGGCACGGACATATTGTCGACATCCGGCGCACGCTGCGCGCAAGCCTCAAGGCGGGCGGCGCGGTGATCGATCTCAAATATCTCGGACCACGCGTCAAGGCGCCCCCGGTCGTGGCGCTCCTCGATATCTCAGGCTCCATGAGCCAGTACACGCGGCTCTTCTTGCATTTCCTGCACGCGGTCACCGATGCGCGCAAGCGCGTGCACACCTTCCTGTTCGGCACCCGGCTTACCAATGTCACCCGCGCGCTCAAGGCAAAGGATCCGGATGAAAGCCTGGCGACGGTCGCAGCGAGCGTGCCCGACTGGTCCGGCGGCACGCGGATTGCGAGCTCGCTGCGCGCATTCAACAAGCTGTGGGCGCGGCGCGTGCTCACCCAGGGCGCGATCGTGCTTCTTATCACCGACGGGCTTGAGCGCGACCCCGACGAGCGGCTTGCGTTCGAGATCGACCGCCTGCATCGCTCGTGCCGCCGGCTGATCTGGCTCAATCCGCTGTTGCGCTTTTCCGGCTTTGAGGCGAAGGCCAAGGGCATTCGGGCCATGGTGCCGCACGTCGACCAGCTGCGGCCGATCCACAATCTTCAATCCATGGCGGAGCTGGTACGCGCCTTGTCGGCAAGCGGCGGCCCCTGCGGCAATCCGAAGGCATGGCTGGAGAAAGCGGCGTGATTGGCACAGCCGTGCAGCGCGCGGCATGGTATGACCGCCACCCCCTGCGGCGCGGTTCAGGCATGTGCGGGCGGCGCACAGGTGGCGTTGCCATTTGGCGCAGGCGCTACATCTAACAATCTAACCTATGGTTGAAGGGAAAAACCTGATGGAAACTCTTGCACGCGATGAAGATATCTTGCTGGCGGCGCAGGACTGGCGCAAAGCGGGACGTGGCGTTGCGCTTGCGACCGTGATCGAGACCTGGGGCTCGGCGCCGCGACCAGTGGGCTCCAATCTCGTCATCGACGATGAGGGCAATTTTCTCGGTTCGGTCTCGGGCGGATGCGTCGAGGGCGCGGTGGTCACTGAGGCGCTCGACGTGATCGAGAGCGGCAAGCCCAAGACGCTCGAGTTCGGGGTCGCCGACGAATCCGCGTGGAAGGTCGGGCTCTCCTGCGGCGGCACCATCCGCGTCTATGTGGAGAGGGTGGACTGAGTGAAGCTCGATATTCTACGAACGCTGAACAGCGAGCGCGCGGCGCGGCGCCCTGTCGTCCTGGTGACGGATCTTGCAAGCGCAGAAGAACGGCTGGTCAAGGCCGCCGACTTGGAGCGCGATCCGCTCAAGGAGTTGCTGGCCAAGCACATCCGCACCGGCAAGAGTGGCGTGGAAGAGACGCCGCAAGGCAAGATCTTCCTCACCGTTCACGTGCCGCCGCCGCGCATGGTCATCACCGGCGCCGTCCATATCAGCCAGGCGCTCGCGCCGATGGCAAGGCTGCTCGGCTATGACGTGACCATTGTCGATCCGCGCACGGCCTTTGCATCGATCGAACGCTTCCCCGATGTGAAAGTCATCGCGGAGTGGCCGGATGTGGCGCTGCCGCCTCTCGGCATCGATGGCTATACCGCCTTCGTCGCGCTCACCCACGATCCGAAGATCGACGATCCCGCTCTCACCCATGCGCTTGAGCGCGATTGCTTCTACATCGGCGCGCTCGGCTCGAAGAAGACGCACGCGCGCCGGATCGAGCGCCTCAAGGCGCAGGGCCTCTCCGATGGCGCGCTGGCACGCATCCGCGCGCCCATCGGGCTCGAGATCGGGGCCGTGTCGCCGCCCGAAATTGCGGTCGCCATCATGGGCGAGATCACCGCGCGCCTGCGCCAGTCAGCGGAGAAGTCGCGGTGAAATTCGGCGCGGTACCGCTGGAGCAGGCCGAGGGTGGCGTTGCGGTGCATTCCATTCGCAAAGGCACATTGGTGCTCAAGAAAGGCACCCTGATCGGCAAGGCTGAGATTGCTGCGCTCAAAGCCGAGGGCATTGCCGAGATCGTGGTCGCGCGCATGGAGCCTGGTGACGTATCGGAGGACGCAGCAGCAGCCGAAATTGCCGCCGCTGTGCGCGGCGAGGGCGTGCGGGCGGACCGCGCATTTACCGGCCGGACGAACCTGTTCGCCGAGACGGCCGGCGTTCTGGTCGTGAACAAGCAAGGCGTCGACCGCCTCAATGAGATCGATGAGGCGATCACGTTTGCGACGCTGCCCGCCTATAAGCCGGTGGTCGCGGGCGAGATGATTGCGACCGTCAAGATCATTCCATTTGCCGTGACCGTCGCCCAACGCAACGGCGCTCTCGCTGCCACCCGGCAGGCCGCCCCTTTGATCCGCGTTGCCCCCTACAAAATTCGCAAGGTCGGCATCGTCTCGACGCTGCTTGCGGGCCTTGCGCCCAAAGTGATTGAAAAAACCCTGAAGGTCACCCAGGAGCGGATTGCTCCCGCGGGCGCAAGCATCATTGCCGAACGCCGCGTCGCGCACGAGCAGCTGGCGCTGGCAAAGGCGCTGGAAGAGGTACTCGCAGCCGGCGCGGAGCTTGTCATCGTATTCGGAGCATCCGCGATTGCCGACCGCCGCGATGTCATACCGGCGGCGGTCGAGGCGATTGGCGGGCGGGTCGAACATTTCGGCATGCCGGTCGATCCGGGCAATCTGCTTCTGATCGGATCCGCCGGCGATCGTCCGGTGCTTGGTGCTCCGGGCTGTGCACGTTCGCCAAAAGAGAACGGTTTCGACTGGGTTCTGATGCGATTGCTCGCGGGTCTGCCCGTGCCGCGGCAAGCCATTACCGGCATGGGCGTGGGCGGGCTGCTGATGGAAATCGTGACCCGACCGCAGCCGCGCGGGGAGCCTGCTCCGCCGCACGAAAAGCGCGTCGCGGCTGTGGTGCTGGCAGCGGGGCGCTCGACGCGCATGGGCGGCCCGAACAAACTGTTGGCGGAAATTGCGCGCCGTCCGCTGGTGCGGATTGCAACGGAAGGGGCGCTTGCCTCGCGCGCGAGCCCCGTCATTGTCGTCGCCGGTCACCAGCATGAGGAACTCGCGCAAGCGCTTGCGGGACTGCCGGTGCGCCTCGTCCACAATCCCGATTTCGCACAGGGCCTCGGCACGTCGCTCAAAGCCGGCATTGCGGCGGTGCCGCCGGAGGCGGACGGCGCCATCGTCTGTCTCGGCGACATGCCGCGCGTGGACGCAGGGCTGATCAACCGGCTGATCGATGCCTTTGACCCTGATCACGGCGCGCTGGTCGTCCTGCCCACATTCGAAGGCAAGCGCGGCAACCCGGTGCTCTGGTCGCGCCGTTTCTTTCCCGATCTCATGACCATCGAGGGCGACGTGGGCGCGCGCCATCTCATCGGACGCTATGGCGAAGCCGTAGTGGAAGTGCCGGTCGAGGGCAAAGCGGCGCTCGTCGACGTCGACACCCCGGAAGCGCTCAGGGGGGTCAGGGCAGAGATGGAGGAGGTAGCGAACAGCGAATAGGGGCGCCCGGCTAAGCTATTCGCTATTCGCCATTCGCTGTTCGCTCTCTTCCCCGTTCACCAACTGGAAACGGCTGTGCCTTATTTTTGGGCCGTTTCCTGGGGGGAGGGGATTAATGTCCGGTTTTCGTTGTGTACTGGCAGGCGCCACACTTGCTGGTCTGTTGCTAAGCAACATGGCGACCGGGTATGCGGCTGGCGCGCTCGCGATAGGGTCATGCGGGGCGTACGGCTTTGCCTACGATTTTCCGCGTGAAGACGCGGCAAGCCGCGCGGCGCTCGGCAAGTGCCATGGCGGCTGCAAGGTCGTCCCCTTAAGCCGCGCCTGCGGGGCAATCGCGGTTGACGGAAAGAATGCTTGTGGCGCCCACGGCTATGCTGTGGCGCCGAGGCTCGGCCAAGCCCAGAACACCGCGCTCAAGCAGTGCTACGACTATGGCGGGAAAGACTGTGTCATTCGCGCCTGGGCCTGCGACGCGAAGGGGTAGGGCTGGCGTGCGCAAAAGCCGCGCGGCGCAGACCAGTTTACGCAGTCTGCGCAAGCTTGACTGCGTCCGCGGCGCGCGCACGCGTTCCGCCACGCCTCCAAATAGATAACCTTTCCGCGTGGGCACGGCGCGCGTGTGCGATCTTGCCCGCGCGTATGTGTTGCAGCGCGCGCGCCTTTGCCCACACTACCGCCTAAATCACACTTGCGCTCGCGCGTGCGTTTGCCTACGTTACTGACTGACCAGTCAGTCAATGGAGGCTGCCGTGGCGCGAGGTCCGGCGGCAAGGCGCAAAAGCCCGGCGCAGGGCTCAGGCAGGGACAGAGGCGCTCGGCGTAAGCCCGCGCACGAGGCCGATAAACGCCAATCAATCCTCGATGCCGCGCTCGATGAATTCGCCGCCCGCGGATTTGCCGACACCCGCCTCGAAGACGTCGCCCGGCGCGCAGGCGTCGCGAAAGGAACGATCTACCTCTATTTTCGCGACAAGGAGAACCTGTTTCAGGATCTCGTTCGCACCAGGTTGAGCCCGCTGATCGGCACGATCGAGACGGCGGCAGTGCGGGAGCTGCCCATTCGCGCGCTTGCCGAGCTCATCATCACAACATTTATCGAGGAGATTTACGGCACGCGCCGCAAAGACGTGATACGGCTCATCATCAGCGAGGGCACGCGCTTTCCCGAGCTCGCGCAGTTCTACTATCGCGAGGTAATTGGGCGCGTGCTGCCGGTGCTCAAGCAGCGGCTGCGTGTCGCCGTAGAACGCGGCGAGCTTGGCAAGGACGCGCTCGCGCGCTTTCCGCAATTGCTGGTCGCGCCCGCCCTGATGGCCATCCTGTGGAACGGTCTGTTCGGCCGCTTCGAGCCGCTCGATGTGGGCGCGCTCATGCGTGCCCATCTCGAATTGCTGTTCGATGACAGAGGCACGTCATGAGCACGCCTCTGTTCGCAATCTGGCAACGCCTGCTATGGCTGCTGCTGACACTTGCAGCGCTCCTGCTGGCAGGATGCGACAATACAAAGGACCCCACCTATCAGGGCTGGGTCGAGGCTGAGCTGATTTTCGTCGGGCCGGATGAGCAGGGCCGGATCGATACGCTCGCCGTGCGTGAGGGCGATCAGGTCGAAAAGGGCATGCTCCTGTTCACGCTCGATGCGGAACTCCAACTCGCCGACGTCGCCATGGCGGACGCGTCGGTGAAAAACGCGCAGCTTGCCTATGATCGGGCACTCGCTCTGGTGAAGACGTCATCAGGCACGCAGAAGACGCTGGAGGATGCCGAAGCGGCGCTGCGAACGGCGCAGGCCCGGCTCAATTCGGCGCAAACCCGGCTCACCCGGCGCAAGGTCTACAGCCCCGTCACCGGCAGCATTCAGCAAATCTACTTTCGCGGCGGCGAGCTTGTTACCACAGGCAAACCGATCCTGGCGGTGCTGCCACCGAATAATCTGAAGGTGCGCTTCTTTGTCAACGAGGCGACGCTCCCCAAGCTCAAGCTGGGCGACCCTGTGCGCGTGACGTGCGACGGTTGCGATGCCGATATCGTGGCCAGGATCACATTCATCGCGCGCAGCTCCGAATTCACGCCGCCTGTCATCTACAGCATGGACGAGCGTTCCAAGCTCGTATTCCTGATCGAAGCGCGGACGGATCGGCCGGAACGCCTGCGCGTGGGCCAGCCGGTGAGCGTTGCATTGGGGGCCGTGCCGTGACGGCGGCGCCGGACATCGCCATCGAAGTCGAGGGGCTCACGAAATCCTTCGATGGGCGCAAGGTCGTGCGCAATCTTTCCATGCGGGTCAAACGCGGCGCGATCTACGGATTTCTCGGTCCCAACGGCTCCGGCAAGACCACGACCATTCGCATGCTGTGCGGACTGCTCACGCCCGATGAGGGGCGAGGCACATGCCTCGGCTACGACATTCGCACCCAAGCAGACGAGATCAAGCAACACGTCGGTTACATGACTCAGCATTTCAGCCTCTATCAGGATCTCTCGGTGGGGGAGAATCTGGAATTTGTGGCGCGTCTTTATGGTCTGGCAAATCCGAAGGGCGCCGCGCGCGCCATGATCGAGCGGCTTGGGCTCACGGGCCGCGAGCGCCAGCTCGCGGGCGAGCTTTCCGGGGGCTGGAAGCAGCGGCTTGCGCTCGGTGCCTGCACCCTTCCGAACCCGCAGCTCCTCCTGCTTGACGAGCCGACGGCAGGCGTCGATCCGAAGGCGCGGCGCGAATTCTGGAACGAGATCCACGCGCTCGCGGCGGAAGGCCTCACCGTCCTGGTCTCCACCCATTACATGGACGAGGCCGAGCGCTGTCACGAGATCGCCTATATTGCCTATGGCGTGCTGCTGGCGCGTGGCACGGTGGCAGAGGTGACGGCCTCATCTCATCTTGTCACCTACACCATGAGCTCATCCAACGGTGAGGGCCTGGCGAAGCTCGGCGAAGAGCTTGCCGGGTCGCCGGGCGTCGACATGGTCGCGCCGTTTGGCACGAATCTGCACGTGTCCGGGCGCGACGAAGCCGCCCTCGAACGGGCACTCGCGCCCTACCGCAACAGGCCGGACCTGCGGCTTGTCCGCTCGGCGGTTTCGCTCGAAGACGTTTTTATCGACCTGATGGGCAAGGCGAGGGACAATTACCAATGACATCACTCAGCGTGCCGCCTGCAATGAACGCGCCTGCGCGGCGTTCTTTCTTCTTTCGCCAGACTTGGGCAATGCTGATCAAGGAGTTCATCCAGCTCCGGCGCGATCGTGTCTCGTTTGCCATGATCGTCATGGTGCCGCTCATGCAGCTCCTGCTGTTCGGCTATGCCATCAACACCAATCCCCGCCATTTGCCCACCGCCGTGCTGATGCAGGAGGACACCGATCTCGGCCGCTCCATCCTCAAGGCGCTGGAGAACACCAAGTATTATGACGTGAAATACGTGCTCGATAACGAAGCCGAATTCGACCGGCTGCTGGCATCGGGCAGGGTGCTGTTTGCGATCGAGATTCCGGCGAATTTCGAGCGCGCGGTGCGGCGCGGAGATAAGCCGGCATTGCTGGTGGCAGCCGACGCGACCGATCCTGTCGGGGCTGCCTCGGCAATGGCGTCGCTGAGCACGCTGGTGCAGACCGCGCTTGCGCATGATCGCGCCGTTCCCGGCGGCGCAGCGCCGCCGTTCGAGATCCGCATTCATGCACGCTACAATCCGGCGGCCAATACGTCATTCAACATTGTGCCCGGGCTGGTCGGTACCATTCTCACCATGACGATGCTGATTTTCACCGCGCTCTCGGTGACGCGCGAGATCGAGCGCGGGACAATGGAGAGTCTGCTGTCCATGCCGATCACGCCGTTCGAGATCATGCTCGGCAAGATCATTCCTTACATCATTGTCGGTTTCGTGCAGGCCGCGCTGATCATCGGCCTGGGCATCGGTCTGTTCGGCGTTCCGGTCCTGGGCAGCCTGTTGCTGCTCGCTTGCCTGAGCACGCTGTTCATCACGACCAATCTTTCCATCGGCTACACGTTCTCGACCGTGGCGCAGAACCAGCTGCAAGCCGTGCAGATGTCCATGATGTTCTTTCTGCCGAATATCCTGCTCTCAGGCTTCATGTTTCCGTTTGCGGGCATGCCGCTGTGGGCGCAGTGGATCGGCGAGGCGCTGCCGCTCACGCATTATCTGCGCATCGTGCGCGCAATCATGCTCAAGGGGGCGACGCTCGCGGATGTTTCCTTTGACACCTGGGCGCTTGCCGGCCTCATGGTGGTCGCCATGACGATTGCGATCACGCGTTTTCGCCGCACGCTGGATTGATTCGGATTTTATCCACCCCTGCGACGCAGACTTGCTCCGCCCGCTGCGCATGGATCAATGCCCGGCAATCGCGCTATAGGACAGAGATGAGATCCGAACGCGAAATCAGAACGTCCATCGGCTTCATCAACTGGGGCCATGCGCTCGACCACTACGTCATGCTGATCTTTCCCACGGTCGTGATCAGCCTGGGGATTATCTATGACCGCAGCTATGCCGAGCTTATCGCGCTCGGCACCGCCTCGTTTGTCGCGTTCGGGGTGTTTGCGTTGCCCGCCGGCTGGCTCGCCGATCGCTGGAGCCGGCGCAACATGATGGCGCTGTTCTATAGCGGATGCGGCGCCTCCCTCATTGCGGCGGGATTTTCGCCCAACTTGATCGTGCTTGCCGGCACGCTTTTCGTGCTCGGCGTCTTCGCCTCGATCTACCATCCGGTCGGAACCGCCATGCTGATCGAGCAGGCGAGGCTGCGCGGCCGCTCGCTTGCGTTCAATGGAGTCTGCGGCAACTTCGGCGCCGCACTCTCGGCGGGGGTGACTGCGGCCCTGATCGCTGCCTTCGGATGGCGCGCCGGTTTCCTCATCCCGGGCGTGATCTGCCTCGCCACTGCGCTCATTTATGTGCGGCTCGTGCCGCGCGAGGAGAAAAAAGCGTCGAGCCGCGCCACGGTGGCGGAGGTTCCGCTCGCCACCTGGCTCGCCGCGACTATCTTCACGCTCTTCATCGTGATCGCAATCTGCGCCGGATTGGTCTTCAACATCGTCTCCGTGGCGCTCCCCAAGATCGTCGATGAGCGGCTGGGCGCGGGCGTGCCGCTCGTGTTCGTGGGCGGCGTGGCCAGCACGGTCTTCATGTGCGGTGCGATCGCGCAACTTGCGGTCGGCCGGCTGGTCGAGCGCGTGCCGGCGCATATCCTGTTCGCGGCGATCGCAACCCTGCAATTCCTGGGCGTGCTGTGGGCGGCGCAGGCTGCCGGCAAATCTCTCATTCTGGCGCTCGCCGTCGCCATGGCGGCGATCTACGCGCAGGTAACCGTCAATGACCTGGTGATTGCGCGTTATACCGCCGATGCCTGGCGCGGGCGCGTCTATGCCATCCGGTATTTCCTCACGTTCCTCGTGTCGGGGGCTGCGGTATCCGCCATTGCCATTCTCTATGGGCGTGGCGGCTTCGACCTCGTTCTCGGCACAACCGCCATGATCGCACTCGGGTTCGTCGTGGCCACTGCCGCCATCGCGGTGCTTGTGGGCGGAGTGGAGAAGCAGCGCTCGCGCGCAGTCGTGCCGGCGGAATAGCCCTCTTGCCGAACGTTTGTCGCGCTCCCACATTGTCGCGCAAGGCGATGTAGCAGCCGTGTGGTTCCATCGCGGGGACGACCACGACAGTGGGTGACGCCGGATGTACGCGCACCTTCCGTTCGTGGTCGTAGGCGTTTTCAGGGGCAGGCGGCGAGACCCGCAAAGACTTCCGACAGCGGCAGATCAATGCCCAGCGCAGGGATGGCAATGACCGCGCCCATCCCGGTGATCACCGCCGGCCCGGGCGGAAATCCGGATTCGTTACGCGCCCAAATCCACGCTTTTGGCTCATCCTGGGCGAGCACGACATACGCGGCCAAACTTGCGAGCTTGAGATATTCGGCAGCTTTGTCGCCGAGATCGTAAGTCGCCGACGAAAGCGATGTGACCTCGGCGATCAATAGGGGGGCTGTCGCGGTCAGATCCTTCAAAGGGCCCCCCGCCAGGTCGACGACGACATCAGGATAGCGGACCGTGTCAGGGCCAAGATCCACGCCGAAATCGGAGGTTAATACGGTAAAGCGGCGCGCGTCGAGGCGCCGCTCGAGGGCTGCTGCAAGCTGGCGCGTCACAATCGCATGCCCGCGCGATCCACCGGTCATCATCATGACGCGACTCTTTGCCAGCTCGTAGCGCTCGGCGCGTCCTTGCACCCAGGCAAGGAACGCGGGCTTGTCCATGCGCAAATCGGATTGGACATTCATACCGGCCTCATCGACAGCCTAAATAACAATAAAGGCCCGGACTTGCATCCGGGCCTTTGCAACTCTGTTGAGCAGGTGAGGATCAGAAATCCATTCCGCCCATTCCGCCGGCTCCGCCGCCGGGCGGCATGGCTGGAGGCTGCTTCTTTGGCACTTCGGCGACCATGGCCTCGGTGGTGATCAGGAGGCCCGCAACGGAGCTTGCGTCCTGGAGCGCACAGCGCACCACCTTGGTCGGATCGATGATGCCCTTGGAGACAAGATTGCCGTACTCGCCGCTCTGGGCATCGAAGCCGAAGGCGTACTGATCCTTCTCCAGGATCTTGCCGACCACGACCGAGCCATCCTCGCCGGAGTTTATAGCGATCTGGCGAGCCGGCCAGCTGATCGCCTTGCGCACGATCTCGATGCCGTGCTTCTGGTCATCGTTGGCGGTCCTGATCTTCTTGAGGGCCTCGACTGCGCGCAGGAGTGCAACGCCGCCACCGGGCAGGATGCCTTCCTCGACCGCCGCGCGGGTCGCGTGCATCGCGTCATCGACGCGATCCTTGCGCTCCTTCACCTCGACCTCGGTCGCGCCGCCGACGCGGATCACCGCGACGCCGCCCGCGAGCTTGGCCAGACGCTCCTGCAGCTTCTCACGGTCGTAGTCCGAGGTGGTTTCCTCGATCTGCGCCTTGATCTGATTGACGCGTGCTTCGATGTCGGCCTTCTTGCCGGCGCCGTTGACGATGGTGGTGTTCTCCTTGTCGATCATCACCTTCTTGGCGCGGCCGAGCATGGCGAGCGTGACGTTCTCGAGCTTGATGCCGAGATCTTCCGAGATCGCCTGACCGCCGGTCAGAACTGCGATGTCCTGCAGCATGGCCTTGCGGCGATCGCCGAAGCCCGGAGCCTTGACGGCCGCGACCTTCAGACCGCCGCGCAGACGGTTGACGACGAGGGTGGCGAG
>Ga0209331_1000376_pt1 | contig 16334 bp, 12 predicted proteins | sample JacPinW_OM3H0_M3_FD_187971 | JGI IMG/M metagenome (GOLD analysis project Ga0209331, IMG submission 187971) | Forest soil microbial communities from Algoma, Ontario, Canada - Jack Pine, Ontario site 1_JW_OM3H0_M3 (SPAdes) (version 2) | ecosystem: Environmental > Terrestrial > Soil > Boreal...
GGGGAGCATGCCACGCCGTGGCGGTTCAGGGCGACGCATGCGTCGCCCCTACGAATTTAGGAGATCTCCGTAGCGGCGAGGCATTGCCTCGCCCTCTTTCAACACGCACGGCGGTGGTTGCAGGGCGACGCATGCGTCGCCCCTACGGAAGCTCGTCAACCCGCGCGTTCCTGCCGCACCAAGCGCTGGAATGATCCATGTGCTGCTGCCGTTCATGGCGCTTGCACTCTATGGCGTGATGCGCAAGATCGATCCGTCCTATCTGCGGGGGGCGAGGCTGGAACCCGACCCGGTGATTGCTGTGTGTGGACCCTGCTCATCGGCGCCGTGCTCATCGGCGTATTGATCCCTTTGCTGCTGAAGCATTTCCGATTAACACCGTCATGCCCGCGCTTGTCAGCGATAGTCGGGTATACCCGACTATCGCCGGTCGATAATGCAGAACTCGGGCATGCCCGAGTTCTGGCGGCATCCACGTCTTTGCCGCGACTAAGACGTGGATGGCCGGGCCAAGCCCGGCCATGACGAGTGGTGGAGTGCCCATGCGACTTGATCCGCTGGTGAAACCGCGTTCGGTGGCCATCGTGGGCGCGACCGATCGCCCCAGTCCTGCGCGCTCGGTGATCGAGTCCCTCGGCGCGCTTGGTTTCAGCGGCGCGGTCTATCCGGTCAATCCCAAATATCAGAGCGTGCTCAACCACGTCTGCTATCCGAGCCTCACGGAGCTGCCGGAGGCCCCCGACGTCGTCGTATTCAGCATTCGCAAGCCGCTCATTCCGGAGCAGGTGCGCCTCGCCGCCAAGCGCGGTGCGCGCGCCGCGGTGATCTACGACAGCGGCTTCGCCGAGCTTGGCGCCGACGACGCGCGGCTGCAGGACGAGATCGCCGGCCTCTGCCGCGACGCGGGCATGCCGGTGTGCGGGCCCAACTGCATGGGCATTCTCAATCCAACGGCGCGCGTGACCACCTACAAACAGACCGTCATGAAGCCGGAGGAGCTTGCGGGCAACGTCGGCTTCGTCTCCCAGAGCGGCTCGGTCTGCATTGCCGTCCTTTCCGATCTGCGTCGCTTCGGCATCAGCCTCTCGGTCTCGGCCGGCAATGAGGCCGTCACCCGCACCGTCGATTACATCGAGTATCTCATCGACGACCCCGCAACGGCCGTCATCGCGACCTTCACCGAGACGGTGCGCGAGCCGGAACGCTACGTCGCCGCGCTCGATCGCGCGGCCGCGGTGGGCAAGCCGGTGGTGGTGCTGAAAGTCGGACGCAGCGAGCGCACGCAGCGCGCCATCATCAGCCATACCGGGGGGCTCGCGGGCTCGTCGCGCGTGTTCTCGGAAGTTCTGCGCGCACACCGCGCCATCGAGGTGAGCGATCTCGACGAGCTGACCGAAGTGCTGGCGGTCTGCCAGGGCAGGCGCTGGCCACGAAACCCGGGTATTTCCGTCATCAGCGGCTCCGGCGGCCTGGCCGAGCTCATTCTCGACAACGCAACCGCTGCCGGATTGGAGCTGCCTCCGCTTTCACACGCGGAGCGCGCCGAAGCAGAAAGAGTAATCGGCCGCATCACCGGGGACGGTAATCCATTTGATGCCTGGGGGAACGGCGACTACGCGGTCAACCTGCCCCATGCCATGTCGGTCGTGGATGGGAGCGAGCGCATTGCCGCCATCGTCTACTGCGCGGATACGAGCAATGACGGGCACATCGGTCATCCCGGCCGTGTGCTCGACAACGTCAAGATGCTCGCCGCTGCGGCCGAGAAGTCGAGCAAGCCGTATTATCTCATGAGCTCGCGACCTGGGGTGATGAACCAGCAGCAGGTCAATGCCTTGCGCGAGTGCGGCCTCGTTCAGATCGGCGGGACTCGGCAGGGACTCGGCGCCATCGACCGCGTTGGACGTTACATGATGGAGCAGCCGCCGCCGCTTGCGCCGGCAGTCAAGCGACGTGCGGCGCTGCGCGACCTTCTTGCGGCAAACAGCAGCCGGCGGGTACTCAACGAGTTCGACGCGAAGCGCCTCCTCGCTGAATATGGCCTGCCGGTCACGCGCGAGCATCGTGTCGCGACCCTCGCCGAGGCCGCGACGGCCGCACGAAAGATCGGCTATCCCGTCGTCCTCAAGGGCGTATCCGACGACATACCCCACAGGACGGAGCTCGGCCTCGTTGCCGTTGCGCTTGCAGACGAAAAACGTCTCGCTGACGCATATGCAAAGCTTCGCGAGCGTATGGCGGGGATCGAGCCACCGGCGCGCGAGGCTGCATTCCTGGTGCAGGAGCTCGTAACCGACGGCATCGAGGTGTTTGCCGGAATCTCGCGCGATCCCGATTTCGGCCTGACGCTGGCGTTCGGCATGGGCGGAACCGGGATCGAGGTCACGCGCGACTTTGCATTGCGCATGCTGCCGCCGCGCGAGGGAGATGCGCAAGCGATGATCGCGGAGACGCGTGGAGCAGCGCTGCTGGGTGCCGTGCGCGGCCGGCCCGCGGCAGACGTCGCAAGTCTCGCCTGCTGCCTGACAGCGCTCGCGGATTTTGCCCAGCAGAACGCCGATCTCATCGATGAGATCGATCTCAATCCCATTATGGTGCTGCCGGAAGGCCGCGGCTGCATTGTGGCGGACGCGCTTATCATGGCCCGGGCGCATTCAAAAGCGCATGAGGCGTGATCAGGCGGTCTACATCATGTAGAGCTGATTCCGCCCGTTTGTATTCGCGTCATGCGCGGGCTTGTCCCGCGCATCCACGTCTTTGGTGCGAAAGCCAAGGCGTGGATGGCCGGGACAAGCCCGGCCATGACGACGTATGCGCCCGACAGCAGCATCCAATCGGATGAGAGCGATGTCCGGCATGGTACCGACTATTTGTAGCGTCCTTGCGACGGCAGTGATCATGGGAGCCGTCCAGGCGGAGGAGATCTATCCCGCCAGGCCCGTTCGCCTGGTCGTCGGCTTCGGCGCCGGCGGCCCAACGGACATTCCTGCGCGATTCGTGGCGGAAAAGCTGGGAGAGGCGCTCGGGCAGCGCGTCATCGTGGAGAACAAGCCGGCTGCGGCCGGGATGATTGCGACCCGCGACGTGCTGGCGCAGCCGCGGGACGGCTACACCCTGCTGCTCTGCACGCATTTTGAGGCGATCAATTCGGCCGTGTACCGGAACGCACAGTTCAAGCTTGACGATCTCGCGCCGATCTCGCTCATCGCTAAATATTATTACGGTCTTGCGCTCGCGAACTCAGTTCCCGCCGCCGATTTTGAATCGTTCGTGCGGTACGCGAAATCGCATCCCGGCGAAGTAAGCTATGCCACGATCGGCGCCGGCTCGGCGCAGGAGATCCTCGCGCGGCAACTCGAGAAGATCACAAGGATCAGCATGAACCGTGTTCCGTTCCGCGGCGGCGCTCAGGTCGTGCAGGAGCTGGTTGCCGGGCGCGTGCACTTCTATGTCTCGCCGACGCTCGCGATTGTACCGCAATACGAAGCTGGCGAGCTCAAGATCCTGGCCGTATCCGCGCCCGAGCGACTGAAGAATCTCGACGCGGTTCCAACGCTCAGGGAGAAAGGCGTGGACTTCGTGCGGTTCGGCTGGCTCGGCATCTGCGCAGGCGCCGGGACGCCGCAATCGGTCATCGCGCTGTTGCACCGTCACATCGTCGAGATCGTCGCTATGCCGGAATATCGCGGTCTGATCGAGAAGGCCGGCTCCATCCCGGTCTCATCCACTCCCGCGGAATTGCAGCAGGTCATCGCCTCCACCCGCGACGAGGTGCAATCGAGCATCCGCGAGCTCGGCATGCAGCAGGAGTAGCGACCCCTCCCACCTGATTTACACGCCATGCGGGAGTTCTCTTGCGCGAGAAAAGGATTTCCGCCATTCCGGACTGAGACAAGGCGCCGCGGCCTGATCTCCGGGAAGGCCATCTCATAGCGCCGATTGCCACTCACTCCGAGGAGCACCCCATGGCCGTCGCCGAACAGAGCCCGCTCCAGAAGGGCTCGTATCAGCCCGTAACCTGGAACTTCAAGCTGATCGCGCAGCATGCGCTCGACGGATTCGGCGGCATGGGGGAGGGTATGTCGATTCAGATCGCGCCCGACGGTCGGCGCATTCTCTGGCTCGCGCATGAGAGCGCGCCGAAGAATTTCACCGCGGTCGATGTCTCCGATCCGCGCAAGCCGAAAGTGGTGATACAAACGAATCTGCGGCAATCCCATATGCGCTCGAACTCACTCGAGACCTGCGGAAATCTGATGGCTGTTGCCTATCAGACGCAGAAGAAGGGATTACAGCCGGCCGGCTTCGAGCTGTTCGATATTTCCGTGCCGGAGAAGCCGAAGTCGATCTCGTTCTTCGACTGCTCGGGGCCGACGTCGCGCGGCGTGCATCAGCTCTGGTTTTGCGACGGCGAGTACGTGCACACCGCTTCCGGCGCGCCGGACTTCACCCCGACCCATCCGCTGGACGACCAGTTCTATCGCTGCATCGACGTGCGCAATCCATCGAAGCCGGTAGAGATCGGCCGGTGGTGGATGCCCGGCACGCGCCAAGGAGACAACGTGATGCCGCCGCCGCGCCACCCGCTGGACAAAGGCCACCGCGCGCACAACACCAACGTCTACCCGCAGCGGCCGGACCGCTGCTACCTTGCTTACATCGACGGCGGCATGTTTGTCCTCGACATCGCGGACAAGGCCAATCCGAAGAAGGTGTCGCAGTGGACCAATTCGCCGCCCTATACCGGATTCATGCACACGGTGGTCCCGTTGTTCGATCGTGGCCTCATGCTGGTCACCGACGAGTCCACGGAAAACAACGCGAAGGATTGGCCGAAGCTCATTTGGGTGCTGGACGCGCGCGAGGAAAGCAATCTGGTTCCGATCGCCACCTGCCCCATGCCGGATCACAAGCCCTTTGCCGCCGCCGGCCGTTTTGGCGCGCACAACATTCATGAGAATGTGCCGGTGCCGACGGCGTGGCAGTCGGACCAGATCGTGCTCGGCACCTTCTTTAACGGCGGCTTGCGCGCCTATGACATTTCCAATGCCTACCAGCCCAGGGAGGTCGGTGTGTTCGTGCCCCCGGCCCCGCCCATGGCGCCGACCGGCACCATCCAACTCAACGACGTGCTCGTGGACGAGCGCGAGATCGTCTACACCGTCGATCGCCACATCGGCGGCCTCTACATCCTGGAGATGGATTTTTGAGCCCGTGTCCCGGGCGTAGCGCAGCATGAGCAGCGCACCCACATTTATCTGCGCACGTCCTCCTGCGCTGCTCATGATGCGCTGCAGACCCGGGACCTTACCAAGCTCCGGCCCCGGCGCCGCTCCGAGTTTGTGGCGGTCCCGGACCAGCGGTGCACCGCTGCGCACCATTTGCGGCGGAGATCGGATAAACTCTGTGCGCGCGCAGCGCTGCACCGCATCCGGGACACGCAGTTCCAGCTGATGCTCGACATCTTCCCTTCCCGCGAGGCGGGGCGGTTCGGACGAAGGCTCAAGCGCGCACGCGGCGCGCGCATTCCCGTGACCATCGTCACGGGATTTCTTGGCGCGGGAAAGACGACGCTGGTGCGGCGCTTCCTGAGCACTCCGGAGGGCCAGGGCACTGCCGTGGTCATCAACGAGTTCGGCAGCGTCGGGATAGATGATGCGCTTGTGCGCGGTAGCAGCGATCAGGTCTCGCTCCTCGGCAACGGCTGCCTCTGCTGCGTTACCCGATCCGATCTGCAGATCGCGCTGCGTGGGCTTGTAGCCGAGCGCGAGCAGGGGCGCGTGCCGCCCTTCCAGCGTATCCTGATCGAGTCCAGCGGTCTTGCCGATCCCGCCCCCATCTTGCAGACCTTCGCGACCGATCGTGCGCTCGGCGGCGAGTTTCACCTCGAAGTGCTCCTGGCCATGATCGATGCCGTGGCCGGTCTCGATACGCTTGCCTGGTCGGCGGAAGCGCGAAAGCAAGTGATCCTCGCGGATCGGCTGGTGGTGTCGAAGGCGGATCTTGTCTCATCACATGAGATCGATCGACTGATCGAACGCCTGCGTCGGCTCAATGCGCGCGCTGCGACTCATGTCGCCCTCGCGGGCGATCTCGATCCGCACTGCCTGCTTGCGGCAGAGGCCGGCGAGCCTGTGCCGCGTTCCGGCTTTGTCGCTGAAGCCGAGCACAGTGACGGGATCATCAGCTTTGTCCTCACCGATGCCGCTCCGCTTGCCTGGGATGTATTTGCCCGCGCGATGGAGACACTCATCGCGCTGCGTGGTCCTGATCTCCTGCGAGTGAAGGGCTTCCTCAATGTCGAGGGCTGCCGCGGTCCGGTGCTGGTCCAGGTCGTGCAGCACCTCGCTCATCCCCCGATCGAGCTGGCGGCTTGGCCCGAAGGCGAGCGCGCGACGCGGCTGGTCTTCATCACCCGTAATGTCGCGGAGACCCGGGTGCGCAATCTCTTCGATTCGGTGCGCGCTTTGGCCGAGTAGGGGCGGGTTTCAAACCCGCCCCTACAAACATGGCGACCCTTGGCAGGGCAGGCCCCAAACCCGCCGCTACACAAACCCGCCGCTACTCTTCCCAGGCCGATGCGGTTGGACTACTCTTCCTCGGATTCAGAATAATTCGCAGATTGCCGCCGATGGGTTCCGGTCGAGCCTGATCGGCGGAGTCAATCCATCCTGACGGAGAGAAGCTGGCCATGGCGCGCATAAATCTCGATGTGAATGGCAGGACGCATGCGATCGATGCCGATCCCGACATGCCGTTGCTCTATGCCTTGCGCAACGATATCGGGCTCAACAACCCGCATTTCGGTTGCGGTCTGGCACAGTGCGGCGCCTGCACGGTCCATATCGACGGGCAGCCGGTACGATCCTGCGTCACCCCGCTTTCAGCAGTAGGTGACGGCAAGGTGGTGACCCTCGCCGGGCTTGGCACACCCGAGAAGCCGCATCCCATTCAGCAGGCCTATGTCGAAGAGCAGGTGCCGCAATGCGGCTACTGCATCAATGGCTGGATCATGACAGCCGCGGCGTTCCTCGACCGGAAGAAAAAGCCGAGCGAGGCCGAGATCAAGGACGCGCTTACCGGTCTCAAATGCCGCTGCGGGACCCATATGGGCATTCTGCGCGCAGTCAAGCGCGCGGTCGAGATGATGGGCTGAGGGAGAAGGCCATGAGCAGGATCGAAAAAACCGCGCATTTCTCTCGCCGCACCATGCTTCAGGCCGGCGGAGCGCTCGTCGTCTCTGTCGGCATGCCGGTCGGGCTTACGACCGTGCTCGAGATCCGCAATGCGGTCGCACAAGGAGCAAAGCCCCCGCTCACGCCGGATCAGCTGTCCTCGTATATCGCCATCAATGCCGACGGCAGCGTGTCGGCGTTCTTCGGAAAGATGGACATGGGGCAGGGGTTGTTCGTCGCCATCGGACAGATGGTGGCGGAGGAGCTCGATGTGCCGTTCAAGTCCGTCACCGTGATCATGGGCGACACTGCGACCAGCGTGAACCAGGGCGGCGCCTCCGGCTCGACGGGGATCCAGCTCGGCGGCAAGCAAATGCGCATGGCGGCCGCCGAGGCGCGGCGCGTGCTGGTCGAGATGGCGGCCGAGAAGCTCGGCGTTCCTGCCGATTCGCTTACGGTGCGCGACGGCGTCGTGCAGGCCAAAGCTGACGCCGCGAAAAAGGTCTCCTACGCCGAGCTCATCGGCGGGCGCTATTTCAACGTCCAGCTCGAGTGGAACAAGGAGATTGGCAATGCCCTCTACGCTCCCGGGAAGGCCAAGCCCAAGGACCCGAAAGAGCACACCATCGTCGGCAAGCCGATTGCGCGCGCCGACATTGCACCGAAGGTGTACGCGCAGCAGGACTTCTGCACCGACGTGAAGCTGCCTGGGATGGTGCACGGGCGCGTGATCCGTCCTCCGGTCGCAGGCGCCACTCCTGTGAAGGTCGACGAGAGCTCCATTGCCGCCTTTCCCGGAGCGAAGGTGGTCTGGGACAAAGGCTTTCTGGGTGTTGTCGCCGACAAGGAGTGGGACGCGCTCAAGGCAGCACAGAGCCTGAAGGTGGAATGGTCGGAAACAAAGCCGCCGTTTCCAAATGCGGGCGCACTCTATGAGCACATCCGCAAAGCCCCGGTACGCAAGCGCGAGGTCGACACCAAGCAAACCGGCAACGTCGACGAAGCGTTCAAGAGCGCGCCGCGCATCATCGAAGCCGAATACGAATGGCCGTTCCAGTCGCACGCCTGCATGGGGCCCGCGTGCGCCGTGGTCGAAATCAAGGACGGCAACGTTACGTGCTGGACCGGGTCGCAGAAGCCGCATTTCGTTCAAAACGGAATTGCGCTCACGCTCGACATGCCGAAGGAGAAGGTGCGCTCGATCTGGGTGGTCGGGCCCGGCTCCTATGGACGCAGCGATGCGGATGACGCTGCGATGGACGCCGCTGTCCTGGCCAAAGCCGTCGGCAAGCCGGTCCGCGTGCAGTACACGCGCGAGCAGGGAACGGGATGGGACCCGAAGGGCCCGGCCTCGGTACATCGCGCCCGTGCCGCTATCGATGGCTCGGGCAATGTCATCGCGTACGAGTTCACCAGCAAGGGCTTCTCGCGTATCGACGTGAACACCAATGGCGGCGCCCCCTGGGACACTCTCGCGGGGCAATTGCGCGATGTTGCGCTCAAGTCAGGCGATGGTTTCGGCGTTCCGGCGGAATCCTACGAGTTCGCCAGCAAGCGCCTGGCGTGGGAGACGATTCCTCCCCTGCTCGACCGCGGCTCCCCGCTGCGCAGCGCGCATCTGCGAGATCCCGTTGGTCCGCAAGTGCATTTTGCCAGCGAGTCGTTCATGGATGAGCTGGCGGCAGCGCTCAACCTCGATCCGGTGGAGTTTCGGCTGCGGCACGTAAAGGATGCGCGCGACATCGCCGTCATCAAAGCGGCCGCGGAGAAAGCCGGCTGGCAATCACGGCCGTCCCCTCGACGCGACCAGACCGGTCCCAAGGTGAGCGGTCGCGGCATTGCCTATGCCCAGCGCAACGGGACGCGATGTGCCATCGTGGCTGAAGTCGAGATCGACCGTGCCACCGGCAAGATCTGGGGGCGCAAGTTCACGGTCGCCCACGATTGCGGCCAGATCATCAACCCGGACGGGCTCAAGCATACGATCGAGGGCAACATCGTCCAGGGCGTGAGCCGCACCTTGTGGGAGGAGGTCAAGTTCGACGCCAAGAACGTGACCAGCATTGATTGGATGACGTATCCGATCCTCGACATCACCGAGACCCCGGAGAGCATCGACGTCGTGCTGATCAACCATCCCGAGATCGCGCCGAGCGGTGCCGGCGAGCCCTCGATCCGGCCGGTCGCGGCGGCCATTGCGAACGCCATCTTCGACGCCACCGGCGTGCGCATTCGGCGGGTTCCGTTCTCTCCGGATAGGGTGAAACAATCGCTGTCCTGAGCCAGGTTTTGCGAAAGGACATAGGCGGGGAGATGGCGAGGAGATAGAGCGGGATGACAACTCGAGCAAAGTCATCCCGCTCTGAACAATGATCGCTCGCAGCCTCGATGAAGCTCTGGCGCCCATCGCCGACGGCTGCGTGCTGGCGGTTGCGCGCGAGCAATCCGGCGTCGCCATGGCGGCGACGCGCGCGCTCATCCGCCGCGGCATCAAGCGCCTGCATGTTGTGGCGCTGCCCACATCAAGCTTGCAAGCGGACCTGCTGATCGGAGCCGGCGCGATCGACACAATCGAGACATCCGCGGTGAGCCTCGGCGAATTCGGCCCCGCGCCGTGCTTTACCGCCGCAGTGCGGGCGGGCAGCATCCGGATGAAGGACGCGACCTGCCCGGCCCTGCATGCCGCCTTTCAGGCGGCGGAAAAGGGCGTTCCGTTCATGCCGCTGCGCGGCCTCATCGGTTCCGATCTGCTCGTGCATCGGCCGGATTGGAAGGTCATCGACAATCCGTTCGGGGAGGACGATCCCATCGTGCTCCTTCCCGCCATCAAGCCTGATGTTGCGCTGTTTCATGCGCCCTTGGCCGATCGCGTGGGCAATGTCTGGGTCGGGCGCGATCGCGAGCTCGCCATGATGGCTCACGCCGCCGTAAAGACCGTCGTTACCGTCGAGAAGATCCAGGACAAGAACCTGTTCGACGATCCCTGGCTTGCGGCCGGAGCGCTCGGCGCATTCTATGTGGACCGGGTCGCACTCGCGCCCCGGGGGGCTTGGCCACTCGCGCTTGCCGATCACTACCCGGCGGACGCGGCCCATCTCGCGGAGTATGCGCGCATGGCACAAACCACGGAGGGTTTCGCAGCTTACCTCGATCGCCATGTGCTTGCACAGCGCGTCCTTACTTCCCCCTGAAAGGGGGAGGTACTACGGAGCTTGCTGCACTGCAGAGCACACCGCATGCGCTGCGCAATGACGGGTCAACAATACCGGAACGTGCTGTAAAAAATGTCTGTGCAGGGCTTGCGCCAGGAAGAGTTGCTCGCCGATGTCATCGCGGGGCTCATCGGCCGTGCGCGGCACGTAGCGGTCGGCGCGGCCTCGCCGATCCCCGCGGCAGCGGCCCTGCTCGCGCGTGAGCGCGGCAACGGACAGCCTTATGTCTCGCTGCTTGGCAGCCGGCGGCAGACATTCTTCACCGACGGCGGGCGCGAGCTTTTCGATTGCGCCGGCCAGGGTCGCATCGACGTGTTCTTCCTCTCCGGCGGCCAGATCGACGGGCAGGGCAACATCAACCTGGTCGGCACCGGGGATTATGAGAAGCCGCAGGTCCGCTTTCCCGGCTCGTTCGGGTCCGCCTACCTGTACTACGTCGTTCCCAAGGTGATCCTGTTCCGGCTCGAGCACACCCGCCGCACCTTGGTGGAGAAGGTAGATTTCATCAGCGCGCCGGGGACGAGCGCAGACAATGTATATCGTCCCGGCGGTCCGATTGCGCTCGTCACCAATCGGTGTCTGTTCACCTTCGACCGCGCGCGCCGGCGCTTCCGGCTCACCAGCGTGCATCCCGGACACACGCAGGCGGAGGTGGCCGAGAATACCGGGTTTGCGTTCGACAGTCCCGAGGACATGCCGCAAACGCCAGCTCCCTCCGCCGAGACGCTGCATGTTCTCAGAACGGTTGTCGCGCCGCAGCTTGTTGAGGTCTATCCGCGCTTCGCCGCCGAGGTGTTCGGCGCCGTACCGGGCGCCGCTACGCCAGGCTGATAACGGCGGCGACTTGCAAAATAGCCATTGCCTAGCTAGTTTTGACAGATGGGCAAGCACAGCATTGTCGAGGCCAAGAACCGACTTTCGCAACTGATCGACCGCGCCCTGAAAGGCGAAGACGTTGTAATCACGCGGCATGGCCGCGCAGTTGTCGAGTTGAAGCCCATCTCACCCGCTGCTGTGCCGATTACGCCTGACGCCATTGCTTGGCTGGATCAAAGGCGTGTTGGCCGGCGAGTCCCGCGCGACGACGCCGCCACTCTCGTGCGCAGGATGCGTGACGAGTGGGAGCGGTGACCGCGTATCTCGACGTCAACGTCATAGTTCCGTTGTTTGCGGTTGATACGCTCACTGACAGAGCCAAGAAGGCGCTCCGCTCCCTGCACGATGATCTGATCGTGAGTGATTTTTCTATCGCCGAGTTCTCCTCGGTGATCGCGCGTCGTGTACGGACGCGCGACCTGCGCGCGGACGAAGCGCGAACAGCCTTCTCCAACTTCGATGCGTGGTGCGCTCGTCACGTCACCTGGGTCAAACTCGAGAGCATCGATATTGTGGGTGCTACTGCATTGATGCGTCGGCTGGACCTCTCGGTACGCACCCCCGATGCGCTTCATGTCGCGATTGTGCAAAGGATCGGCTGTCCCCTCCTGACCTTTGACAGGACCATGGCCAGCGTGGCGCGCGCGCTTGGAATCGAGCTGGTAAAGAACTGATGCGCAGAAATTGCACAAACCCGGTTTCGGCTGTAGCGCGGCGCTATCAGATCGGATACTCACCAAGATCAGGTCAGGAGCAGAGAGAGTGGAACGGATCGAAGTCGCGGTGATTGGCACGGGATGGTGCGGGGGCATCCGGGCGGAGACGTTGTCGCGCTCTGCGCTCGTCGACAAGCTTCATATTTGTGAGATCCGGCCCGACCGCCTGGCGGAGGTCAAAGCGCTCACCCGGCCTGCCTCGGCCACCCTCGATTATCAGGACATCCTCAATAACCCGAATATTTCCGTCGTCTACGTCTGCACCACGCCGGAGCAGAACCACTACCCGATCACGCGCGACTGCCTCCGCGCCGGCAAACACGTGCTTCTAGAGAAGCCGATCGCGCTGCAGCTCTGGGAGGCGGACGAGCTGATCACGCTCGCCCGGCGCGGCCGCCTCAAGTTCACCATCGGCTACTCGCAGCGCTTCAATCCGAAATTTGCCTACGCGAAAAAGAAGATCACCGACGGCACCCTGGGCAAGGTGGTCTCTGTGATGGTCAGCCGACATTTGAGTCGCGGTTTAGGCGCCAAGATCGCCAAGCGGGTGAAGCTCTCTCCGGTGGTCATGGAATCCACCCACGATCTCGACTTCGTTTTCTGGCTGCTCGAGCCCGCCAAGCCCGTGCGCGTCTACTCGCAGGGGTCCTACGGCTACATGCAAGGCATCAACGGCTCGTTCGATGTGATGTGGTCGATCGTCACCATGGACAACGGCATGCTGGTGACCATCGGCGGCGGCTGGAACCTGCCGCCGAGCTATCCCAACTATTGCTCCACCTGGGTCGAGATCACCGGGACCGAAGGGTCGCTCATTCTCGACGATACCCATCGCGACAATTGGCTCAACACCGTGTCCGAGGGCACCCGGCTCCCGATGTCCACCATGCCCGGCGAGCAGGTGGACCACGTCTTCGCGGGCCAGATGGGCCCCGAGACTATCCATTTCCTCGAGGCGTGCATCCGGGATCGTCCGGTCATGGTCACGCCGGAAAGCGCGCGGGTGGTGATGGAGACCTATACCGCGGCCGATCTCTCCGCCGAGCGCAACGCGCCTGTTGATCTGCCGTTGTCGAACGAATCGCTTTCGGCGGTGGCTGAAATGGCGGGAGCCAGTGCATGAGACCGCAGGCGAAAGGCATCGGGCTTGCCATCGTAGGTGCCGGCCGGGTCGGGTTGTTTCGCGGCGAGGTCGCGGCGCGCCATCCTGCCGTACAATGGATCGGCATCGCGGAGAAAAATCACAATCGCGGCCTTTATGTTGCGGAGAAGATAGGCGCCGACTTCGTCACGCAGGATCATCGCGAGCTGCTGCGGCGCTCGGAAGTCACCTGCGCCATCATCGCCACCGACGAGCACCTCCATGTGGCTCCGATCATGGCGGCGGTCGAGCGCGGTGTGCCCATGCTGATCGAAAAGCCGCTTGCGACCGATCTTGGCGAATCCGCACGTGTGCTCAAGGCCATTACCGATGCAAAACTTGACGCGGTTGTCGGTTACACTCAGCGGTTTCGCCGCAAATGGCTCGCAGGAAAGGAGAAGGTGCGCACGGGAGCGCTCGGCGATGTCACCCTGGTGAGCTCGCGCGCTTTCATGAACAGACTCGTCGCGATCGACAACTACAAGCGCACCGATGACCCCAGCACGATCTCGCCCATGGTGATATCGGGCACGCACGCGCTGGACATCGTCATGTGGTATCTGGAAGCGAAGACTCCGGTCGAATGCTTCGCGCGCTCCATCGACAAGGTGCTGGGTCCCACCTATCAGGGGATCGATGCCACCGCGGGGATGATCATGTTCGCGGACGGCAGCGTCTATCACCTCAATATCTCGTGGGCGCTGCCCGTGACCTGGCCAGGCGCCGTCTACAGCCTGGAAATCGGCATCAACGGCACTGATGGCGTGCTCACGATCGACGACACCCATCGCGACATGGTGCTGGCGGTCTCGGCGCCGCAGAACGAAGGCTATGCCCCGGACGAGCGCCGACTCGTAGACTTCATGGGCAGCTATCCTCCGGGAGACATGGCATTGGGCGAGCTGCGCGGGCCGATGCGCGATGAAACGGATTCCTGGCTCAACCGGATCGCGCTTTGCCTGCCGACGCAAGCCGCCACGGCCGGCGAAGCGCACAATCGGCTGATGTTGACCAAGGCGCTCGACCTTTCCGCCAAGCTGCGAGAGCCGGTAATGCTGCCGCTCGCGCCTGACGCGGAACGCAGAGCGGCGTGACGAGGCAAGCGTTCCACGCGGCGCTCGCGTAGAAACGTTCCCCCAACTCTCTCCATCCGGAACCCCAAATGGATACCAAGACGACCGAGACAGGCGCGCTCCACCAGCCACGCCTGGAGGATGATCCGCTGGTGCGCGGCCTCGGCCACTACGCTGACGATGTGCCGATCAGCGGGCAAGCCTACGCTTATTTCGTCCGCTCGCCGCATGCGTTCGCCGACATCCGCGCCATCGAGACCAGCGCGGCCCGCGCGACGCCCGGCGTGCTCGCCGTGCTCACTGGCGCCGACATGGAGGGGATCGGCAACGTATCCCAGCATCCGCCGCTCGGCGGGCGCGGCGGCACGAAGCTGATTGTTCCTCAGCGCCCGGCGCTGGCAGCAACCACGGTGCGGCACCTCGGAGAGCCGGTCGCGATGGTGGTCGCCGAGACGCTCGATGTGGCGCAGGACGGCGCCGAGCTCGTCAATGTCGAATATGAGGAGCGCGCGCCCGTCGTCGATCTGCGCGAAGCCGTGCACGCCGGCGCGCCGCAGGTATGGCCCGAGGCTCCCGGCAATATCGCCGTCGACTGGCCGGGACTGGCTCCTGATCCCGATGCGAACGCGCAGGAGGTCGAGCGTGTCATTGCCTCGGCCAGGCATGTCGGGCGTGTCTCGGTCGTGCACCAGAGAATCATGGTCGCTTCCATGGAGCCGCGAGGTGCGACCGCAAGCTACGATGCGGCGAGCGACAGCTATCTCCTGCGCTGCTGCTCCCAGAGCGCGCGGGCCCTGCGTGACGGGCTTGCTCCCATTCTCGGCGTGCCCAACGCGCGCCTGCGCGTGATCACGGAAGACGTCGGCGGCGCGTTCGGCCTGAAAACCGGACCTTACCCGGAATACGTCGCGGTTCTGGTCGCCGCGCGCAAGCTCGGCCGGCCGGTGCATTGGATGTCGAACCGGGCCGAGGCCTTCCTGAGCGACAATCACGCACGCGATGCCTTCAGCGACGTGGAACTCGCGCTCGACGAGCGCGGCAGGTTTCTGGCGCTTCGCATTCGCCACCTCGGCAACATGGGCGCCTATATCGGCGCCGTCGGCGCCAACATCCAGACTGTCAATCTCGCGCGCTGCCTGCCCGGAATGTACGACATCCCGCTCATCGACATCGCCGTGCGCTGCGTATTCACCAATACGACCGCGACCGCGCCCTACCGCGGCGCCGGACGCCCGGAAGCGAATTACATGCTCGAACGCGTGGTGGAGGAGGCGGCGCGCATCAGCGGCATCGATAAAATCAAGCTGCGCCGGCGCAATCTGATCAAGCCGTCTGCGATGCCGTACAAGACCGCAGTGGGGACCACCATCGACAGCGGCGATTTCGGGTCGCTGCTGGACAAGGCACTTTCGCTTGCGGAGTTCGACGGCTTCAAGCAGCGCCGGCGGGAAGCGGCAAAACGGGGAAAATATCGTGGCCTGGGGATTTCCTGCATGCTGGAGCACGCGGGCGGATTTCCGCTGGAGGCAACGGCGCTGAGCTTTCCTGGGGGCGACAAGCTCATGCTTGGCCTCAATGTGCAGTCGACGGGGCAGGGGCATGCGACCGTCTTCATCCCCATGCTGGCACAACAGCTCCGGATCGCCCCCGAGCAGATCGAGCATCGTCAGGGGGATTCGGCCATGGAGATCGCGGGCTACGCCTCCGTCGGGTCGCGTTCCGCCATGACGGTGAGCCATGCCCTGCTCAAGACGGTTGATGCCCTGCTGACGAAAGGCAAGGCCATCGCGGCAACAGTGCTGGAAACGGCGGAAGCAGACATCGAGTACCACGGCGGGCGCTTCGGCGTCGTGGGCACCGACCGCAGCATCTCGCTGTTCGATCTCGGCGCGCGTGCCAAGGAGATGAAGCAGCGCGGGGAGATCGCGGAGGATCTCGACACAAAGACCACTGCGGAGACGCCGCTCACATTCCCGAATGGATGCCATATCGCCGAGGTCGAGATCGATCCAACGACCGGCGCCGTAGCGTTGGCGCGTTATTGCGCCGTGGATGATTGCGGCTATGCGCTGAACCGGATGATCGTCGAGGGACAGACCCATGGGTCCATTACCCAGGGCGTGGGCCAGGCGTTGTTGGAG
>Ga0209331_1000377_pt1 | contig 16315 bp, 12 predicted proteins | sample JacPinW_OM3H0_M3_FD_187971 | JGI IMG/M metagenome (GOLD analysis project Ga0209331, IMG submission 187971) | Forest soil microbial communities from Algoma, Ontario, Canada - Jack Pine, Ontario site 1_JW_OM3H0_M3 (SPAdes) (version 2) | ecosystem: Environmental > Terrestrial > Soil > Boreal...
GCGCAAAAAATTCCTGCGCTATCCCGACACCATGCTGCGAATTTTCCGCAAGAGATTGTCGAGCTCGAATGGTTTTGTGATCATCTCCATGCCCGGTTGCAAAAAACCCTGCGATCTCGCGGCGCTCTCGGCGTAACCGGTCATGAACAGGATTTTCAGGCCGGGCCTGGTTTCCCGCGCCTGATCGGCGAGCTGGTGGCCGGTGAGGCCGGGCAAACCGACGTCGGTGACCAGCAAATCGATCCGCGCGCGGCTGCGCAAGAGGCACAGGCCCGACGGCCCATCGACGGCCTCCAGCGTCCGAAAACCCTGGTCCTGCAGCATTTCGAGAATAACGCCGCGCACGATCGGTTCGTCCTCGACCACCAGCACCGTCTCGCCGGATGCGGCATGTTCGGATGCCCTGGCAGCTGACCGATGCGGAGCCGCGACGCCGCCCTGATAGCGCGGCAAATAAAGCCTGATCGACGTCCCCTCGCCCAATCGGCTGTCGATCGTCGCATGGCCGTTCGACTGCCGGGCAAATCCATAGATCATCGAAAGCCCCAAACCAGTGCCCTGCCCGATCGGCTTGGTGGTGAAGAACGGATCGAAGGCGCGCGCCGCCACCTCCGCGCTCATGCCAGTGCCGGTATCGGTGACCGCGATGCAGATGTAATCGCCGGGCGGCAGCGCCGGCGTGTCCGCGGTCGCATCGTCGAGCCGCGCATTGGCGGTCGAGATCGTGAGCTTGCCACCCTCGGGCATGGCGTCGCGGGCGTTGATGGCGAGATTGAGCAGCGCGCTTTCCAACTGATTGGGGTCGCACAGCGTGCACCAGAGATCATCGGCGGCGACGATTTTTAGATCGATGGTCTCGCCGATGGTCCGGCGCAGCAGATCCTCCAGCGACACGATCAGCTGATTGACGTCGACGCCTTTCGGGATCAGCGGCTGCCGTCGCGCAAAAGCCAGCAAGCGATGGGTGAGCGCGGCGGCGCGGTTCGCCGAAATCATCGCCGCCTCGATGTAGCGCGCGGCGTTGTCGGTGCGTCCCTGGTTGAGACGGATCTGCAACAGATCGAGCGAGCCGACGATACCGGTCAACAGATTATTGAAGTCGTGCGCGATGCCGCCGGTCAATTGCCCGACCGCCTCCATCTTCTGCGACTGCCGCAAGGCCTCCTCGGTCGCTTTCAGCCGCTCAGTGGCGGCTTTCTCGGCAGTCACGTCGCGTGCAACCGCAAAAATGCGGTCCTGATCGGGTACGCCGGTCCACGACAGCCAACGGTACGATCCATCCTTGTGCCGAAAGCGGCTTTCGAACCTCACTGTCAGATTGCCCTGGATCAGATGGCCGACATCCATCCGGGTCAGTCCGCCATCGTCAGGATGCTCCAGCCATTCCGACGTCCGGTTCAACAACTCGGCCTCGCTCCAGCCGAACGTTCTGGTCCAGGCCGGGTTGACCGTTCGCCAGACGCCGTTGCGATCCACGATCACCAACAGATCCTGCGTCACGTTCCAGATCCGGCTGCGCTCGCGCAGCTTGACGGCGGCAAGAACATCCTCGGTCACGTCGCGGCACACGACCAGCACGCCACTGACGCCGTCGTCCTCGTCGATCGGGCTAAAACTGTAGGTCCAGTAGACTTGCTCCAGCCGGCCATGGCGCGTCACCGGAACCAGCTGGTTCTCATGCCAGGTCGCGCCGCCCCCGCTCATCACCTGCTCGATCTGGGGACCGATGATGTCCCAAATCTCGGCCCAGCACTCCCGGCCGGACTGACCGAGCGCGCTGGGATGCCGCTCCGGTCCGAGCGTCTGGCGGTAGGCGTCGTTATAGAACTGGATCAGTTCGGGGCCCCACCAGATGAACATCGGGTGGTTGGTATTGAGCAAGATCCGCACTGCGGTGCGTAGGCTTTGCGGCCAAGTCTTGGGCTCCCCCAGTGGGGTTGCCGACCAGTCGTAGGCCCGCGTCAACTCGCCCATCTCGCCGCCGCCCGCGAGAAAGTCCGCAGACGTCCGGCCGCTGAACTTCACGATGAGGGGTTTGGCGACCAATTTCAGCCCAAAATCCGGCAGCCGGAACGCAGCCACCTGTCACAACAATCCCACCAAACTCGCGTAGGCCCCGCCTTGTTCCCAACAAATGCACAAAAAATATCCAGTGCCGACGCGGCAGCCGCAACGACCCACCGCGTCGATCCGTATTCGCGAGGACGCCCTATTTCATGAGGCCGGCAGCCGTGAGCGCACGGGTAATGACGCTGCCGACGTCGATCGCGCGGCGCCCCGGCGGCTTGGGATGGCGATCGAGCGTCGCCCGCGGCCACAGTACATTGGCGAGATCCGGCGCTGGCAGAACCGCCGGAATGATCTTCGCCGCTTGCTTCGACGTTCTTGTTGCAGTTTCCTTGGCAGATGCCTTCTCATTTGAAGGTACCTCGGGCTGACGAATCCAACCGGTCAGGCCGAAGAAACTTGCGATGTGATAGGACGAGGAGATTCCCGCCTCGATCAGGAACGCGCCCTGCGCGCCATATCGTTCATCACTGTCGGCGTTGCCGAGCGGCGCGCCGTGGGCCATGTCGGTGATGGTGTAGGATTCGACGATGGTCTCGCCATCGGCATTCCACCAGACTTGACGGGGGTAGCCGTCGACATTCGCCTCCGACATCGGCGCCGCAGGCAGTTGATGGACATCGAGCCACTGCTTGAGGATCTCATCGGCATTGGCCGGGTTGACGGTGCGATCGGCAGAGCCATGCCACACCGAGAGTTTCGGCCACGGCCCGCGGTGATTGGAAGCGCTGCGCACCAGGTCGCCCAACTCAGAAGCCGGGCGCGACGGCGACTGGAACATTCCGTTCAGCGCTTCGCGCACATTGGTGGCGACGCCGTAGGGGAGGCCTGCGATCACGGCGCCGGCCGCGAACACTTCCGGATAGGTCGCGAGCATGACCGATGTCATGGCGCCACCGGCGGAAAGCCCGGTGACGAAGATGCGACGCGCGTTGATGTTGTGCTCGCCCACCATGTGCGCGATCATCTGCCGGATCGAGCAGGCTTCGCCGCTCTCGCGCGCGGTATCTTCCGGATTGAACCAGTTGAAGCAGGTTTGCGCGTTGTTCGCGGCCTGCTGCTCCGGCATCAGCAAGGCAAAACCGAAGCGCTTGGCAAGCGTCGACCAGCCGGCGCCCATATCGTAGCCGGCCGCACTCTGTCCGCATCCGTGCAACACGACGACAAGCGCATGCGGCTCCTGAAGATGGTGAGGGATGAACGAGAACATCCGGAGATCGCCGGGATTGGAGCCAAAGCCGGTGGTCTCAACCAGCGGGCTATCGACCCCCGGCTTGAGGCCTTTTCCAAAATCCGCAAAGCCATTGATTCGATGCAGCTTTGGTAGATGTCGGAGGAATTCGACATTGTTTGCAAGGGACACCGGCAGCTCCGTCATGAGAGAGATTGATCAATCTCCCCCAAACCAGATAGTTGCTGCAGTGCAAAATAAAAAGGCCGTGTGCTGTCATTCCCCAGAATTTATCGCCGTGGCCTTGATTAACCTTATTTGATGACTGTGCGCCGCATCCACGACAGAAACGCGACGCAAGTGAGGATGGATAGCGCAAACAGTGCGAATGACGCGAATAGCGCTGGGCGCACTGACAAGGCCGCTTCAACGGCAAAAAAGGCAGCTCCAATCGCCGCCACTCCGGCGGCGTTGGCGATCTGCTGGGTTGTCCCATACATGCCCGAGCCCGAACCGGCGCTTGCAGGTTTTACCGTGGACAGGACGACGCCGGACAAAGGCGCCATCACCAAGCCCTGGCCGTAACCGAAAATCACCAATAGCAGCGCCAGCACGGACGCGGTCGGGGTCCCGACCCATGCAACCGTCAGCGCCAGTGCCGCAAGGCCCACGACTTGGATGGCGCAGCCTTCGATCAGCACCAAAGTGCCACGATGCCGCGCCCGCAACGCGCTGTGCCGCGAGGCGATCACGAAAGCCAGCGCCAACGGCACGAACACGAGCCCAGCCTGCAGCGGCGGAATATGCAAACCCCGCTGCATGAACAGGGTCATGACCAGATAGAACGACAGGTTTGCGAAAAAGAAGAAGAAGACCGCACAGAGGCCGCGCATGAATGCGGCGTCCGATAATAGCGCCAGATCGATCAGCGGCATGCCGCCGCGGCGGGCGACCGATCGTTCGAGGCGCAGGAAGGCGGCAATGACGGCGACGCCCGCCAACATCACCAGCCAGGTCCACGGCGCCCAATTCAGATCATGCCCGAACAACAGCGGCCCGATCAGGCACAATAGTCCCGTGAACAGGACGATGGCGCCGGGAATGTCGAGCCGCGTGCCGGGACGCCGTGGCACCGTCGGCATGATCTTCCAGGCCGCCGCGATGATCACGAGGCCGAACGGCACATTGACAAAAAACACCACGCGCCAGCCGAGCCCCGCAAGATCCGAGGTCACCAGCACGCCGCCCAGCGTAAAGCCCGCTGCGCCAGCAAGGCCGAGCACGATGCCGTAAATCGCGAAGGCCCGGGCGCGCGAGGCATCCGAAAACAACAGATGAAGCGTGGCGAGCACCTGCGGCACCATCAACGCCGCGGTCGCGCCTTGCGCCAGCCTCGCCGTGATCAGCTCGGGACCGGATTGCGAAAGCCCGCACCACAGCGAGGTGAGCGCAAAGCCGAGCACGCCGGCCAGAAACACATTTTTGGTGCCATGGATATCGCCGAGCCGGCCGCCGGTGACCACCAGTGTCGCGTAGCCAATGAGATAGATCGCGATGACAGATTCGATCTGCGCCGGGCTCGCATGCAGCTCGACTGCAATGGTCGGTATCGCGACGTTGACGATAAAAGCGTCGACACCGAACATGAATTGTGCGGCGACGACGATGGCGAGGACCCACCAGCGGCGCGACGAATCCACCGGTGTCGAAACCTTCTGGTGCATGGGGAACGGCCTTGTCCGGAATCTTGCTGCGTCGGATGATCTCAGCTTTCAGTCATCCCGGCGATTACCTCCGAGGTAGGCATTCCCGAGGTCTTGGCCCGATTGCTGCTTTCGCTGGGCTTGACGCGTGGAACAGGATGACGCGTTAGCCCCCGTCATTGCGATCGAAGCGACGTGTCCGCCGAAGCTCGAAGGCGGAAGCAATCCAGCTTTGGCGCTGGGGCGGAGAAAGCTGGATTGCTTCGTTGCGGAGCCAGTCATCGGGCGCGCGTTCGCGCGACCCGTTGGCTCCTCGCAATGACGATGATTGGCGTTTCGCCCGCGCCTTAGATCGCCTTCAGCTTCCGATAGGCGAACCACACCATTTTCAACAGCAGCCAGCCGTCGCGAAAGCGCGAGATCTGGGTTTCACCGAACGTGCGCGCCTTGTAGTGGATCGGCGTCTCGATGATTTTGAGATTCTGTTTGGCCGCCCCGAAGATCAGATCGAAATCGCCGAACGGGTCGAAATTGCCGAAATAGCCGCGCTCCCGCGCCAATACTTCATAGTCCTTTCGCATCAGCACCTTGGTGCCGCACAGCGTGTCGGTCAGGCGGGTGTTGACGAGATAGCTGAACAGGTAAGCAAAGCAGCGGTTGGCGATCAAATTGAGCGGGCGCATCGCCTCATTTTCCATCGGGTAGATCAGCCGGGTGCCGTTGACGAATTCGGCCTTTCCGGTCTCGATCACCGCGTGATATTTCGGCAGCGCTTCCGGCGGCATGGTCAGATCGGCATCGAGGATCATCAGGACGTCGCCGGTCGCCGCGGCAAAACCCTTGCGGACCGCATCGCCCTTGCCCTTGCCCTCCTGTTTCAGCACCTTGATATCCCACTGGTCCTTGTAAGCGTCGCGGACGCGTTCGCATTCCTCATAGGTGCCATCGCTGGAATTGCCCTCGACGAACAGGATCTCCTGGGACGTGCCGAATTTGGGCATGCGCAGGATCGCGTTTTCGATGTTGCCCTTCTCGTTGCGGCAGGGAATGAGAATGCTCGCGGAAAATTTTCGGTCCGGAAACTGACGGACCGGGCGGCCGACGATATAGGTCCGCAGGCACAGTTTCCTGATCCCCGGCAATGGCGCGATGAACCGATTGACGAACGGGCCGAGTCCGAACCAGCGCAGCGGGATCAATTGCCGCTGCTCCTGGCTGATCACCTCGAAGTCCGCGAGATCCACCAGATTGAGGAAGTCAACCGTGGCGATGTAATTGATCTTCGGTTGCCTGGAGCGCAAACGTAAGCCTTCGGCGAGTTTGAGGATCGGCTCCCACAAATGGGAGTAATAGGAGATGATGATCCGCGTCGATGGCGCGCATAAATGATGCACCCGGCTCAAGGTGCCGTCGATGTCTTCGAACATGCCGATGGTGTCGGCGATCACGATGTAGTCGAACGGCCCCTCGATGCCAGCCAGCGTCGCCGGATCTTCCGCGTCGCCCAGGACAAAATTGAGATCGGGATGCAGCGCCTTGGCCTTGGCGACGGCCTTGGCGCTGAAGTCGACGCCGACGCCGTAGGCAGGCGCCAGCGCGGCGAGCAATTGACCGCGGCCGCAGCCCAGTTCCAGCACCCGTTTGCCGGGCGGTATCAGGAAGCCCATGAACTTGCGGTCGTCCTCGCGATAGGCGGCATTGTACTTGCCCGGGCGGTCCAGTTCGTCGCCGGCGGTCTCGAAGTGCCGCAGAAACTCAAGTTTTCGTTGCGAATAGGGGGATGTGGAAATCATGACAGCCTCGAAAGGAGCTTCGAATTCAGGACTTTGAGTTCAAGGCTTGCCAATTGCCTGCTCGAACCATCAGCCGCGGATCAAAAGAAATACGGTACGTAGCTCGATCAGCTTGTCGCCGTCAGTGAATTTGAGCGGCTTGGGATCAAGCAAAGCGAGATTTGGTGCCGCTTTTACACTTTCCACGGTTGGAAAATAGCCCTTGTCAATGACGTAGGTGCCGATATCCCGCGTGACCTGGCCGGCCATCAGGCTAGAGATCACCTGCGGTCGGCTCTGAAAATATTCGTAGGTCAATCGCGGGACGCTGGCATAAAGGATAACAAAACCCTCGCCGCATTGCGCGAAGGGAGCCCTAAAGGAAAATTCGACTGCGCGCTTGTTTCCCGCCAGATAAGAACTGATTTCCTCTAGATCTACCTTCGCCAACTGGCTGAGTTTCGTTGCGTTCGTCAGGTTGTAGGTCAGCGGCCAATTCATCGCTGAGGCCATCAGATAACTGGCTATGGCGGCGGCCGTTGCGCCAATAAATCGAAAACCCGAACGCCATGATTTCGCAAGAAGGTAGCAACAGACAACGCACGCTGGCAGCGTTGCGGATACGCCGGCCGTATAATGAGTTCCGTAATGCTTCAGAACGATGAGCGCCGAGAACATCGCGGCCACGCCAGTTCCTGTGCTGAGGACGGCAACCGGTGCTTGCTGGATTCGCTTCAGTCCGGTGACGACGCCGGCGATCATCAGGCCGGCCCCGCCGACCAGGGCGATCGGAAGGGCGTAAACGCGGTCGGCCGGTATTGCCACGATCGCACGCCAGACTTCGCCCGAGCTGACCACCGTTCGACTGCCAGTCCCGTACAATTCAGAACCCAGAACGATGCTCTTGTGATACGCCAGCAAGTTGTAAAACCCGTCCCATCCAATGACGAGAGATGCCGTCGCCAGGACCACCAGGGCAAATGTACCGGCAAACACAGCGAGCAGCCAGAATCCCCGCCACAGGCCCACCCTGCAAAGAAGCAGCTTCATGAAAATCGCGGCGCCGAGGGCCAGCGGAACATAAATGTAGGAAAATTTGTTCAAGTAGGCGAGCGCGCCTACGCAGCCCGCGAACACCAGAATGCTCGGGTCGATATGTTCTTCATAAGCAAGCAAAACCATGACGGCCAGAAACAGGCCGTTGATGAGGATCGCGAAAGCCTCCATCCCCGGAGACATGAACATCAGCAGGGTTGCTGGGGTTGAAACCAACCAGATCAACAGACCGGTTACGGTTACCGCAACGGGAACCAGACGGCGCGCCGTCCGCGCAAACACATAAACGCCGGTCGCGCCCGCGAGTGCGCCAAGACATATGACCGCCAGGTGGTAGTCCTCGACATGTTCCATCACCGTGCTGAAGAAATGTTCTCCGGATGCAATGGGGTATCCGGCAAGAGCGAGCGCAAGCCAGCTCATCAGATAGAACGGCACCGCAGGATGGAAGGTCATCCCGGCGGCCTCGTACATTTCTCGGTCGGCGAGCCGATACGCCATGTTAAGCGCGTCCGCGAGGCCGAGCGTCTCATTGTCGGTGCCCATCCAGAAAGAGCTTGGATACTGCAGCGCAAGAAGGACGGGAATAGAGAAAAAGATGACGGCGAGCGCTAGCGGCCACAAAACCCCTCCGCGCGAGCTGAGATTCATCTGCATCAATCTACTCGCGCTATCGCGTTGATACCGGCGCCATCCCCAATCATCCCCTGCAGCTCGCGCGGCGTCGACGGCAATGGTTGGAAGGTTCGTTCATCGTAAAAGCAATATCCATTCGGGATAAAGTAGGAAAACAGCTGATCCAGCGACGTCCCATGCTCCTCGAGCACATAGGGCGACAGCTCCATCACAAAGATCGGGCGGACGTCGCGGAGCAGCGCGGTTGCGCCGCGCAGAACGTCGCATTCAAATCCATCGACGTCGAGTTTGACGAGCTGCACTTTGCGATTCCCAAGTTCGGACAGCACACTGTCAAGACTTCGGGCCCGCGCCGCTTCCGCTCGCATTTCCCGGCCGAGATGTTTTGCGTGAAGGCCGGCCTCGCGGGTCAGCGGCCAACTCGAATAGATGGCCTGCGGCACCCGGTCTTCATCATGCGCCGCGAGGAAACAATGGCAGGCGGTCACCCGGGACTTGAGCTCTGGGTTGAGCTCGAGGTTGCGCCCAAGCTTGCGAAACGCATAGTCGGTCGGCTCGAATGCGATGACGCGGCCATTGGGGCCGACCAGCTGGGCGAGATGAAGGGTGTGAGCGCCGATATTGGCGCCGATATCGAGCACCAGCGATCCCGGCGAGACCAGCCGGCGCAACGCCGCTTTGGTCTGGCGCTCATAGATATTGCCAAGGTAAATGGCAAAATCGATCCCTTGCGAGAGATCCAGCTCATAATTGATGCCTCCCCGCACCACGACGTCTCGATCGGTGCGGCCAAGCATGGCGCGACCAGCCCGAACGACGCGATACATCGCGCGGGCGCCGGCAATCTTATGGGTCGTTTTCATCGGAAATTCCGAATTGTGAACCGTCGATCGAGCGGTGCTTTTAGCTGAGGCGTCTGACGGTGTAAATTCGGCAACCCGCACAACCCGCCGCCGCTAGCCTCGAACTGTTCGAGCATTTTCCGCTTTCGTTGGCTGGAGGTTTGCGCTGAACCATTTTCAATAGGCTGAATTGAATCCAATGCGCCCTCGAATTGAACGCGTGACTGTTTGTTCTCTCAAAGACTCATTTGCGAATCAGCAGAAAGACCGTGCGTAGCTCGATAAGCTTATCGCCTTCCTCAAATCGAACGGGCTTCGGTCCCACGAGGTCAACATTGGCTGCGCGCTTGACCGCCTCTACGTTGGGAAAATAGCCTTTGTCGATCACGTAGGCACCCACATCCTCCGTGAGGGATTGCTCGGTTACGCTGTTCGTGATCCTCCCTTTGTTTTCAAGGTATGCCTGGGTCAGCCGGGGTACACCCGCATAATGAATGACAAAGCCTTCGCCATACTGCGGAAACGGCACTCGATAGGCAAAATCGACTACTCGTTTCATCCCCGCGATTTGAGCTTCAATTTCTCTCTTATCTGCCAAAGCCAGACGCGTGGAAGTGGATCTGTTGTCCAACACCCCGATTACATCCGGCAGCACAGGGCGTGCCATAAACAGAACCACGACCCATGCCACAGCGACGGCGGAAATTCGAAGCTTGAAATCCCAGGCCTGCGCGAGCAGGCCACACGCCACCGCACATGCCGGCAATGTCGCGGACACGCCTGCTGTATAGTGGGAAGCATAGTGCTTAAGAACGATGAGCGCCGAAAACGAAGCAGCGAGGCCGACGCCGATGGCCATGACAGCGATATCGTCCTTCTGCCTGTTCGTGATCCCGGTTACTAGGCCTACGACGAAGAGTACCCCACCTGTAATCAGGGCCAATGGGACCGCATACGTCATGTCCCCCGGTATGGCCATGATCGCACGCCGGACTTCGTCCTGGTCAACGACGACTTGATCACCCGTCCCGTAAAGCCCCGCGCCGAGAATCACGTTTTGATGGAATCTCAGGAGATCTCTGAAAGCGTGCCATCCGATAATCAAATAACCAGTTGCAGCGATCGCCGCTACAAAGGTGAAAATGGATAACGCAATGACAGCGACGCCGCGGAACCAACCTGCTCTGCAAAAGACAGCTTTCCAAAAGATGGCGGAAACGAGCGCCAGCGGAATGTAGATGTAAGAGAGCTTGTTCAAATATGCGAATGCGCCGACGCAACCCGCAAGGACAATCACCGTGACATTAATCTCCCGATCAAACGCAAGGCGAACCAGGATCGCCAGGAAGAGAGAGTTGATGAGAAGCGCAACCGATTCAAATCCTGGAGACATAAAGTACAATAGCGTCGCCGGCGTCGACACCAACCATAACAAAAGCCCGACGACGGTTGGCGCAACCGGAACCAATTTAAGGGCGGTTCGGGCAAAGACATAGACGCCTGTCGCGCCGACAAGCGCGGCAATGCAGATACTCGCGCGATGGTAGCCGTCCACGTTATCGATGACGTTACGGAAAAAATCTGGTCCCGCTCCTGCGACCGGATAGCCCGTGAATGCGAGAGCAAGCCAGCTCATGAAATAGTACTGAATCCCGGGGTGATCCGCCAGGCCGGCGGACTGATACATCCGAAAATCGGCCAGTCTGTAAGCGGCGTTTAGAGCGTTCGCAAGCCCCAACGGCTCGTTGTCGGTCGAACTCCAGAAGCCAACCGGATACGCAAAAAGTAAAGTCACGGGAAGGAGAAAAAATACGGCGGCGAGAATATACGGCCATACAAGCCCACTGCGCCCGCCGAAATTCATATGCTCTGTCACTCTCGGTAAAAGTCGAAAAAAATCTGGGGTCAGGGGGCCGCACCGCGGGGCGCATCTCATGATAGTGCAGGATTCAAAGATGAAATCAAGGCTACCGTTGTTCCTGGTCGCCGCGCGGCTTAACATCCGTTCGACAGAATGCGAGAGGTGCGCCTGACGTCGATGGACCAGACGGGTAAGCATGTTATAGCTGTTCACTGCGCATCGCTGCATTGCTTACAACGCGCGAGATAATTTACGGATGTTTCAAAGCCTCATCAAAAATTCGGCGGTGCAGCTATTTGAGTTGGCTGCGAAGCTTGGCATTCACCGTCTGCCCCTTTTCGAACGGGTCTTTCTGGTGCTTTACGCCGGCTACAAGCGACATTTCGAAGCCGGGCCGATCGAACGTCTCCAGGAATTTATTCCGGAGGGATCGCTGGTCATCGACGTCGGAGCGAATGTCGGGTTTTTCGCCCTCCGCTTCGCGCAGTGGGTGGGCGTTGGCGGCGAAGTCGTTGCGATCGAGCCGGAGGATCGCAACTACCAGGCCTTGCTCGCAGCGCTCAAGCGGGAGGGCCTGTCCGGCAGGGTGCGCGCCATGAAGGCCGTTGCCGCAGCTAGCGCCGGCCCGATGTTTCTCGAGATCAATCAGCTCCACCCTGCAGACCACAAGCTTTCGCGGGATGGCACCGGGGTCGCCGTCGAAGCGGTAAGACTGGACGATCTGGTTTCGGACAAGGGCGTGCTGCGGCCAAGCCTGGTCAAGATCGATGTGCAAGGAGCCGAGATGCTGGTCTTGCAGGGCGCATCCGATATTCTTGGATTGGCTGCACCTGCGCTTTTCATTGAACTGCACGACGAAGGATTGCAGCGCTTCGGCGCGTCGGTATCCGCCATTCTGGATTATTTATCGCAATATGGCTACGAGCCGTATTGGTTGATGCGCCACGGGCCGCACCGGAAAATTAGCCGCGCAGAGATCAGCGCGAAGGCTGCGGGGAACGCTTACGTCGACGTTCTGTTTCTGAAGGCGGCCTGACCGGCCGCGCCGTGCACGAATCTTGCGCAGTCTTAGCGCTCGAACAATTGTCCGACCAGGCGACCTTCGTTCTTCACGGCGCCAAACCTGTCGAACTTATATGGCACACCAAACAGACTGATCGTGCCCATTTCGGGATTGGCATTGCACCACTGCGTCTTGTCAATTTCGCTCCTGTCGCTGCGCTCGAGATTCTCGCACCATTTTGAATCCTGTTTCTGATAGGTGACCGTCACCGAAATATTGCAGTCGAGAACGGTATCGGTTCCGCAGATGGACCGCACCACCACAGGTTCGCCGCGCACCAGCCTGGCCTGCCAAAAATTGGCGGTTCGGGATTGATAAAGTCTTCGAGCCGAGCCGAGTACGATCGAAGCCACCGCTATCAGGAGGATGGCGGTGGCGATCCGCCCTCGCCTGCGTCGCCTCAGGTTTAGTTGCGGATCGCTATCTTGCATCACGGCTTCCATCGTACCCCCATACGAGCATCTCTCGCGAGACGCCCGGCGAAGCAACGGGTCCGGCTGGCGCCGGCCCGACGACAGGCTCTCCGACCCATACGCCGTGTCGCCGCTTTTGGGCACGCCGTCAACGGAGCTTCGCGAGAAATCAGCGTCCGGGTATGGTCTTACTGCGGAGGTCGCAGCTCGATGCCGTAACGGGCATAGATCTTCGCGATGGTGCCGTCTGCCAACAGCTTCTCGATCGCCGCATCGACGCGCGCCCGCAGCCTGTCGTCGGGGCGGAACAGCCCAGCCGCGATGTTCCAGTTCAAATCCTTATCATTGTCGAACGCCGGAATCAGGCGCAACGGCGTGTCGGCATGCTGCTGGTTGAACCAGCCGACCGTCCCCGGTGTGACGGCGGCCGCCTCGATCTCGCGATTGGCCAGCGCCGCAACGATCTCGTCCTCGAACACGAACGGCGACGTGACGGTGCCGCCCTTGTCCAGCATCATCGAGACCAGCGAGCCGACCGGCACCCCGACCCGCTGATCGGAGCCGAGGCTTGCCAGCGACGTCGCGTGCGAGTCGGCCCGGACCGCGAGCACAACACCGCTGCGATGGTAGGGACGCGTTACTTTCACGCCGCCTTCGGGCGGTGCATCCTTGCGGGCGATGGTGTCGAGCACGAGGTCGCAATCGGCGCGGCGATACTGGATCGCGCTGACCACCCACTCGCGCGTCAGCTTGACGCCGAGTTCCTGGGCAATTTGCTCGCCGAGCTCGATCTGAAATCCCGGAACCGGTCCGGTCTTGCTGGCGAACGGCAGCGCGTTGGGGTTGGCGCAGAGCGTCAGCGCGCCGCGCTCGATGATGATTTCCAGCGAGCGCGCATCCGCCGCGGCGCTCCCGAGCACCAACAGCGAGATGCTTGCCGCGTATCCGACGATGCGGCCCCGAGGTTTCGCAAACGCCTTAGTCATCGAGCCCCCGGATATAGGCCAGGATCGCAATGATCTGACCGTCGCTGAACACCGAGCCAAACGCGGGCATCGAGCCCAGCTTGCCCTTCTTGATGCGCTCGACGATGAATTCGTCGCTGCGCTCGGTTTTCGACAGTTTCGGCCCCCTGCCCGCGGCACGACCACCATCCTGGTGACAGAAACCGCAGGTGGTGGCGAACATTTGCTCGCCATTGATGTCGTTCGGCGAGGCTTCGGCGTTCGCCAGCGGACTTGTCGATCCCGCTGAGGTCGACTGATCGGCAAGCGCACGGGTCGGCAGACACGGCCATAGGATGGCCATGGAAGCAACGATCACTAATGGTATTCGCATTCCGGCATCCGTATTGACCAGCAAAGGCGGCAGGGAGCGATCCCTGCCGCCACCGCCGTCGTCATTGTTTCAGCGCGAACACAACCAGGGCGCCGGTATTCTTCGACATGCTCTTGAAGGGCTCGCCGTAGAGCGCGATGTACTCGTCGGACACCAGGCTGCCCCAGCCCGCCGGCACGGCGATGTACTGCTTGCCGCCCGCCATGTAGCTGATGATGCCGGCATTGTGGCCCATGCCGTTATTATGCGACCACAGCTCCTGGCCGCTCTCGGCATTGTAGGCGTGCACGACACCTTCGGCATCCGGCACGAACACCAGATTGCCGGCGGTGGCGAGAACGCTGGCGAGCGGCGGCTCTTTGTAGTTGACCTCCCACTTCTTGGTGCCGCTGACGGGATCGCGGGCGTCAAGATGACCCATGGCCGGCCCGTCCGGCGGCGGCACCAATTTGAACTGGGCGCCGATATTGAGCTGGGCCATCGGCTCGAGGATCGGCGTGGTCTTCTCCACCGTCAACTCCATGCACCACTCCTGACCGATCTTGTAGTAGAGCCCGGTCTTCGGGCTATAGGCGCCGGAGTTCCAGCTGATGCCGCCGGCGATCGCCGGGCACAACGGAGTGTCCGCCTTGCCAGCCACGAGGTCGCGGCGGCCGATCAGTTCGCCGGTCTTCGGATCGATGCCCTTGACGAAGTTGATGTTCTTGACGAGCGCCCAGACGTTCTCGATCTTGGCGTTGGAGCGATCATAGACGAAGACGTATCCGCTCTTGTTGGCGTGCACCACGAGCTTCTTGCCGCCACGGTCGATCATGACGAACTCGCCGACCGCGGAATCGAAGTCCCAGGCATCGTGCGGCAGCTCCTGGTGATAGAATTTGAGCTTGCCGGTATCGGGATCGAGCGCGATGACCGATGTGGTATAGAGATTGTCGCCCGGCCGCGGTCCGCTCTTCTTCCAGTCGGCGCCCGACCAGTCGTAAAGCGGCGCCGGATTGGCGGTGCCCCACCACACCGAATTGGTCTCCGGGTCATAGGCGCCGGGCATCCAGCCGCCGCCGCCGCCGGTCCGCCAGGAGTCGTTGCCCCAGGTCGCCATCGCCTCTTCGGTGCCGGCGACTGTGTCAAACTGCCATTTCTTCTGTCCGGTCTTGGTGTCGAGGCCGAAGATCGGTCCGCGCCCGGGCCATTCGCCGCCTTGGGCGCCAATGATCAACATGTCCTTGACCACCAGCGGCGCGCCGGTGAAGCCAACCGTCACCTTCTTGGAATCCAGCAGCTTCGTATCCCAGTTCGGCTTACCGGTCTTCAGATCGACCGCGATCACGCGTCCGTCGACGGTGCCGACATAGAGATTGCCCTGTCCGATGGCGATGCCGCGGTTGTAAGGTGAGTGCGTCTGCTTGGCGACCAGTTCCTCGTCGAGCTCCGGCGCATAGGTCCAGATCGTCTTGCCGGTCGCGCCGTCCAGCGCGTAGACACGGCTGTAGGAGCCCGAATAGTACAGCACGCCGTTGACGGCGAGCGGCGTCGACTGCAGGCCGCGGGTGGCGCGCTCCGGAAAATGCATCCAGGCGACTTCGAGATTCTTGACGTTGCCGGCATTGATCTGTTCGAGGCCGCTGTAATGGTAGGACTTGTACGTGCCGTGATGCGTCGCCCAGTCATTCTGGGCCGCCTCGGCATTGAGCGCAGCCGCGTCCTGGGCCTGCGCCGGCGGGGCCGTCAATAGGGCAGCCACCGCCAGCGCGGCGCAGCCGCCAAGATATCCTGCACGAAGAGCCATCTGTATCCTCCCTTTGCTGAGTTGTTTGTTGGGCCGAATTGTCGTCGCGACCTCTGCAGTGTTCTGGTGTCAATGCTTCATCGAGCGGGTCTCCACAAAGAGCGCATGGACCGAGGAACTGCCGTCGTGAAGAGACGGCAGCGATTGTTACCGCCGAAGTGAGCAGCGGGCAGAGGTTCGGAGAAATAGCTTTTTGCGATGAGGGCGCTAGTCGGTGCACGGCGGCATAGGCCGCCATCGCCGGGACTTACCTGCCCCATGCTGCACCGGACGTTGCCGGCGATGTCGGTGCGCTGCACCATGACATGTCCCTCGGACCCGTCTGCCATTAGTTGGACCGGATTGTTGTTTTTTTGTGGAGCGCGGCGACCTCGAGCCGAAATAGGCGGTCGACAAGCGAATTTTCCGTGCGCTCGCCGTGGTTGGGCCTCCATCGGAGCCTGCACAACAGGACGTCTTGGTCCAGCGTGGGCGAGAACGCTGTTCGCCGCCGTCCGTTGCTGAGGAGGTAAAACGGCGGAGGAAATTCCGGGTGACGGTATGTGACCTTGACTTGCACGAAAACCATGCATCGCCGGCGGGCTTTCCGCGATTGTCTTGGTGATCG
>Ga0209331_1000378_pt1 | contig 16300 bp, 12 predicted proteins | sample JacPinW_OM3H0_M3_FD_187971 | JGI IMG/M metagenome (GOLD analysis project Ga0209331, IMG submission 187971) | Forest soil microbial communities from Algoma, Ontario, Canada - Jack Pine, Ontario site 1_JW_OM3H0_M3 (SPAdes) (version 2) | ecosystem: Environmental > Terrestrial > Soil > Boreal...
GAGCCGGTAGAGCATCGGCCCCATCAGTGTCACGAGGGCAAGGGTGACGCCAAGCTGTAACAGAAGATCATCGGGGCGTGCCGCGGCCGCCCAGGCAGCGGCGGCAACGAGCAAGGGCGCGAGCACGTTCCAGCACAAAGAGATCGTCAGCGCGCCCAAGGCCCTTCGGCGGACGAGCGGCCACACGTCGAGCACCGCGACTGCCACGCCGGCAACGAGGAGCAGATAGACCGTTCCCGGCACCTTGCCCGCCTGCAACGTTGCGAGCGACAGCGCCGCGTAGGAGACGAACTCTCCCTGCGGCACGAGGATCACGCGGGTGACGGTGTAGACGACGATGATTGCGAGAGCGAGCAGCGCATAGATCGCCCCATTGGTGACGGCATCCTGCGCCAGCCACAGGGCGATCTCCGGGTTCATCAGCTATTTCATCAGCCGCCACACGCCATTGTCGACATGCACGAGGACGCGGGCGCGCTTGTCGAGACCGGTATGATCGTTCGCACTCATGTTGTAGATGCCGTGGGTCCCGACCACGTTGTGGACGTTTTCCAGCGCGTCCCGTAAGGCCTGGCGGAACTCCGGCGTGCCCGGTTTTGCCTTCTGCAGGGCGACGGGAACGGCAGCATTGAGCAGCAGAAAGCCATCGTAGCTGTAGCCGCCGAAAGCATTGCGGCTGCCTTCCCCGAATGTCTGCTCGTAGCGTCTGGTGAAGTCCAGCGCGACCGGCTTGATCGGGTTGTCGTCCGGCAGGTCCTCCGGAACGATGAGCGGGCCTGTCGGCGCAATAGCGCCCTCGACCGCCTTGCCTCCGACCTTGATGAACTCGCGGTTGACCGTTCCGTGGTTGTGATAGATCTGTTTCTTGTAGCCGCGCTCGACAAAGCCCACGTGCGGAAGCGCGCCGCCGGTGCCGGATCCGCCCACCACGATCGCGTCGGGATTGGCTGCAAGCACCTTGAGCACCTGACCGGTCACGCTGGTATCGGCGCGGCCATAACGCTCGTTCGTCACGACCTTGATCCCGGCGGGGGTCCCTTCCTGCTCAGTCGCTTTCAGGACGAGGTCGCCCCAGGAATCGGAAAACCCGATGTAGCCCACCGTCTTCACGCCGTGAGCCTTCATGTGCTCGACCACTGCGCTCATCATCAGGGGTGTCGGCTGCGGGACCACGAACACCCATTCCAGCTTGTCGGGGGGAAGCGCCACGGGCGAGAGTGCTATCAAGGGCACCTTCGACTCGTTTGCGATTTGCGCCACCTGCGTCGTTGACGGTACCGACACCGAACCCATCACCGCATCGACGTTGTCCTCGGTGATGAGCTTACGCGCATTCTTTGCCGCTTCCGTGGCGTCGGTCTTGTCCTCGTACATGATCACCTTCACGGGGTGGCCGGCGATCGTCTTCGGCATCAGCTGGAAGGCATTCTTGTAATGGATGCCGAGCGAGGCGGCGGGTCCCGTGGCTCCCATCGTGAGCCCGAACGTGATCTCCTGAGCCGCCGCGCCGGTCGCGCACGCGAACGCCAACGCCAGAACAACTGACAAATGTCGAATCATGGTGCTTCCCTCAGATGAGCGTTTGGTGATTTTGGCGGAAAGCATGGAGCATCTCGCGGCCGTGCTCAAGCCGCTCGCGCCGGAAAAGACCGTAGGGGGCGAGGCATGCCTCGCCGCTATGAAGAGAACGCGCAATCCGGGCTACGCGCTCCGTAGGGGCGACGCATGCGTCGCCCTCTATCAGCGTCAGCGCTGCCGAAAGAGGGCGAGGCATGCCTCGCCCCTACAAGCAACGAAATGCTGGGTCAGGCGATGACACCGTCTGCGGCGAGCGCCTCGATCTCGGTCTCGGGGTAGCCGGCCTGGGCCAGCACGCGCCTGGTATCGGCGCCGTAGCGCGGCGGGAAACCGAGCTTGCAGGCGGCGCCTTCGACATCGACCGGCATCGGCTGCATGCGGACAACCTTTCCGTTGGGCATCACCGTCCGCGTGAGCCTGTTGGCGAGCTGCGGCAGGTCCCGCACCTGGGGAATGTTGAAAATGCGCGTTGCCGGAATCGTGGCCGAGCGCAGATCCTCGAGCAGCTCCTCCACGGTGTGCCGGCTCGTGACCGCCGCCATGTCGCGATGAATGGATTGCCGCTCCTTGTGACGCCCTTCGTTGGTCGCGCGCACGACGTTGGCAACGCAGGTGAATTTCGGCACCGCGGTCAAGCGGCGCCACTGCACGTCGCTGCCGATCGCGAGATAGACGAAGCCGTCCTTGGCCGGATAGACATTGGTCGGGATGAACTTGCGGTGCTCGTTGCCGGCGCGCGTGATCTCGTTCGGCTCGCAATCGAAATCGATCAGGGGGAGCACCGTGATGAGCCACGACGCCGCGGCCTGCAGCATGGAGACATGGATCGCCTTGCCGCGCCCGGTCTCGTTGCGCTCGAGCAGCGCCAGCATCACGTTGGCATAGACCTCGTCGCCGGCTTTGAGATCGATCACCGGCACGCCCATCTGCGTGGGCGAGCCCGCGGGATCGCCGGTGACCTCCATGTAGCCGCACATCGCCTGGATGACCGGATCATAGCCCGGCACATCCGGGTATTCCGGTCCCATCGCCGAGATGCCGGCCCAGATCAGGTCCGGCTTGACAGCACTGAGCGTGATGTAATCGATGCCGAGCGCCTTGTAGCGTGAGGGCAGCGTATTGCAGCAGAAGACGTCGACCTCGAGCGCCGTGATCAACCGCCTAAGAATTTCCTGCCCGCGCGGATGCTTGAGGTTCAATGCAATCGCTTCCTTGCCGACATTGGGCGCAATGAAATAACTGCGCCGATCCTCGTCGGCGACGCGGCTTCCGATATAGCGGTTGGGATCGCCGGGCAGGCCGCCGTCCGCCTTGGTTGCCTCGATGCGGATCACGCGCCAGCCGAGTTGCGCAAAGCGCAGCGTCGCCGAAGGCATTGAGAGCGCCTGCTCCAGGCTGAGAATGGTGCGGCGTTTCACCCGTCGGCTCCGTACACCGTCCGCGCGGCGTGCGGGGAGATCAGGCCGTCGCGGATCTCTTGCTCGAGCTTCACGCGGTCGCGCTTGGTCGGATTGCCGTATCCGCCGCCGCCTCCCGCCTGCTGGTGATAGACGGTGCCGCGCGGGACACCCGTGATGAGGTCTTTGTTGCGCGGCGTGATCAGAGTGCCGTCCGGATAAGTGAGCCGGATGAAGTTGAGCGAGCCGCTGCTGCCGCCAAACAGGCCAAACGCCGGCTCGAAGTCGCCGTCCCCGAAAACAACCACTTGGGTGTCATCCGAGCCAATCTCGAAAATGGTCTCGACCCCAAGCCCTCCGCGCCATTGTCCGGGGCCGGCGGAATCGGGCAGCAATTCGTGCTTGATCAGCCGATGCGGCGTCTGCTGCTCGAACATCTCATAATCCTGATCCAGCACGCCGCCCGATGCGTCGATCATGCCGATGTGGTCGTAGCCGTCCGTCCCCTGCAACGCACCCGAGCCGCCCTTGAGTCCCATGAAGCCGATATCGACGTAGCGCTCATTCTTCTCCCGATCGAGGCCGGTCGTCAGCGAGCACAGCAGGTTGTTCCAGCCCGCGGTCACGCGTTCCGGCATCGCCGGCGCCAGCGCGCGCTGAATCGCTTCCGCGTTCGGCGGGCAGAGGTGATTTCCGAAAGTGGTCGCCTTCGGGTACGCGGCGTTGAGGATCGTGCCCTGGGGAATGATGATCTCGATCGGAGCGACCATCCCCTCGTTGTGCGGGATGTCGGGGTTGACCATCTGCAGCAAGGTCAGGATCGTCGCCGAGGCACTCGAAGTAAACGTCCCGTTCACGAAGCCGTCGGTCTGCGCATCGGTTTTCGAGTAATCAAACCGGATGCGCTTGTCCTCGACCGTGATGGTGACACGAATAGTAAAGATCGATCCTTCGTGCCGGCCGTCATAATAGACCCGGCCTTCGCCGTTGTAGACGCCGTTGGGAATGGCGGCGATCTCGCTTTCCATCATCTTGCGCGTCGCATCGAACAGCGCCTGCTTGTGCGCTGCGAAGCTCGCACGGCCATACTTCTCAAGAAGCGCGAGCATTCTGCGCTCACCGACACGGCACGCGCCGATCTCCGCCTTCATGTCGTGCTGCACGACATCGAAACGGATGTTGGCGAAGATCAAGTCCCATACATCCTTGCGCAGTCGCCCCTTCTCGTAGACCTTCACCGGCGGAATGCGCAGCGCTTCCTGCCAGACCTCGACCGCGTTGGGATTGTAGCCGCCCGCGACGGCGCCCCCGATGTCGGCCTGATGCCCCTTGACCGCGGTCCACGCGACCAGCTCGCCTTCGAAGAATACGGGCTTGTACACGGCGACATCGTTATTCTGGTTGCCCATGGAGAAAACGTCATTGTGAAAAATGACGTCCCCGGGATGAATGTCATCCGCGAAATAGTTGCGGATGTACTTGCATACAGGCGCGAGCGAGAAGGCGAGGATGGGCAGGTTCTCGGTCTGCTCGAGCATGCGGCCTTCGGCATCGTAGAGACCGGTGACGTAGTCCTTGGCCTCACTGAGGATCGGCGACTGAGTTGCGCGCTGCATCGACGTGGACATCTCGTCCGTGATCGAGCGGAACGTGCGCGCATAGACTGAGGTGAGAATTGGATCGATCTTCATGCCGCAACCTCTTCGGCCTGGGCTTGGCAGACGCTGGAGACGAGATCGCGACGGTCCTTGCGGTAGAGCACAAAGGATCGAAAGCGATCGACCATGCAATCGAAGCTGCGGGAGATAAGCACAGTCGTGGTCACGGTCTCGATCAGGGCAGGGCCGGCAATTCGGTTGCCGCATCGCAAGCGATGCCCGTCATATACGGCGATGGTCTCGAACGAGCCTGTTTCCGGGATATAGGCCGATCGTTTTTGCTTGAGGGCACCGGTAGCATCCTCGCCGCTGTCCTCCTCCACGGGATAATCGGGCCGCTCGGTCGCGCCGAGCGCCTGCAAACGGACATTGATAATCTCGATAGGCGTTCCCTCAGCCTCCAGGCTGTAGCCGAAGGAGCGATTGTGCGCCTCGTGAAATGCGCGCGCGATGGCCTCGCTGTCACAGTCCGCGATCCACTGCTCCGGAATGTCGAACGAGACCTCGTGGTACTGCTTGGCATAACGGCAATCAAAGCGGACGCGAAACTGCCGGAGCTCGGGCGCCACGTGTTCCTGCTGCAAGAGCCGATCGCCTTCGCCCCGCATCTCCTCAAGGACGCGCTTGAGCCGCGGCCAATCGAGCGTTGCGAGTCGCGCCACAAAGGTACGCACGAAATCATGCGCAAGCTGCGACAGCAGCATGCCATATGCGCAGAGCACAGAAGCCGAAGCGGGCACGATCTGCAACGGGATCTCAAGCTCGCTACAGATCAGGCATGAGTGCATGGGCCCAGCCCCGCCTGCGGCAACGAACGCGAATTCGCGCGGATCGAAGCCGCGTTTGACGGTTACTTCGCGCACCCCCTGCGCCATGTTGTTGCAGGCAATGCGGTAGATGCCGGCGGCCGCTTCCTCCAGGGTCAATCCCATCGGCTTTGCAATCTGCGTCTCGATCGCGCGCCGCGCGGCGGCCAGATCAAGACGCATCTTGCCGCCGGCAAAATAATCCGGATCGAGGTAGCCGAGCGCGAGATTGGCATCGGTCGTGGTCGCAAGCGTGCCGCCCCTGCCGTAGCAGGCGGGGCCTGGTGCGGCTCCCGCGCTCTGCGGGCCGACGCGCAGCAAGCCGCCCTCATCCATCCAGGCGATCGAGCCGCCCCCCGCGCCGATGGTGTGAATATCGAGCATGGGCAGTGCGATCTTGTGCCGCGCGATCTCACCATCGTTGACCGTGCCCGGCATGCCGATCGCCACCGAGGCCTCGAAGCTCGTTCCGCCCATGTCTGTAGTGATGCAGCGATCGGTGCCGAGCGCCTTGGCGAAGAACAATCCGGCAGCGGGACCGCCCGCCGGCCCCGACAGCAAGGTGAGCGCCGCCTTCCGGCGCGCAAGCTCCGGCGAGATGACGCCGCCGTTCGACTGCATGATCAAGAGAACACCGCGGAAGCCCACCCCCTGCAGGCGAGTGACCAGCCGATCGAGATAGCGGTTGAGCTTGGGCCCGACATAGCAATTGAGCGCGGTCGTGCTCACACGCTCGTAGAAACGAATCGACGGCAACAGATCGGTCGATACCGTCAGATAAGCATCGGGGAGCTCGCGCCGCACCAGCTCGGCCGCCGCCTGCTCGTGCGCCGCATCGGCGAAAGCGTTCATGAAGCAGATCGAGACGGCCTCGACCTTCTCGTGCTTGAACAGCGTGATGGCGCGGCTGATGTCGTCGGTGGAGAGCGGCTCGATCTCTCTTCCGTTGCGGTCGAGCCGGCCGCCGACACCGATGCGCAGATAACGCGGCACCAGCGGCGTCACGTTGGTGTAGCGGTTGTCGTACTGGCGCTCGCGAATCCCGCGTCGCATTTCGAGCGCATCGCGCACGCCGCGCGTCGTCAGCAGCGCAGAGCGCGCGCCTGTGTGCGTGAGCGTCGCATTGGTCGCAACGGTCGTGCCGTGGACGATGGTATCGATCGAGCCGATGAAATCGCCGAAGGCGCGCCGCGGCTCCAGCTGTGCTGCAAACTGCTCGAGGCCTTCGATCACCGCAATCGAAGGATCCTCGGGGGTGGAAAGCACCTTGTGGATGGATGCAGCCGCACCGTGGCCCGCTACGATGAAATCGGTGAAGGTTCCGCCGACGTCAATCCCGATCTTCAGGCCCATGCGCTGGACTCTAGCCGCGATCGGAGACTTCCAGGACCACGGACATGGCGGTATCGCCGGCAGCACAGCCGGTGAAGAGCCCGTATCCGCCGCCTCGCAACGCGAGCTCCTCGATCAGCTCGATGATGGCCCGCGCACCCATTGGCGCCTGCGGATGGCCCCAGACCAGCGAGCAGCCGTAGTTGTTCATGCGCTCCAGCGGCACACCGGTCTGCCGCGAAAACAGCACATCGTTCACCGCAAAGGGATTGTGGGTCTTGACGGCGTCCATGCGCTCGATCGTCGTCCCGGCTTGCTCGAGCGCGCAACGCGCCGCGGGAACCGGCGCTTCCGGCATGTAAGCCAGCTCCGCCCGCGCCGCGCCGAAGCCGTGCAGCCGGATGCGTATCTTGGGATCACGGCTGAGCTCTTTGGCTCTCTGCGGCGAAGTCACGACGATCGCGCTGTTGCCGTCCGCCGGGTGTGTCTGCCCCCCGAACGTGACGCTGCCACCTTCCACCACAGGCTTGAGCTTGGCGAGACCCTCGGCCGTGGAAAATCTGATCCCTTCGTCCGAAGCAAGCGTCGCCACCGTCTTGCGAAAGGATGGATCGGGCACCTCGAAGGGCAGGCTCACGTACCGCTTCTGAAACGCACCGTCATCGGCAAGCGCGTCCCGATACTGCGCTTCCCGCCGCAGCACGACATCATGCTGCTCCGAGGTGGTGATCTGGTGCCTGGCTGCGACATTCTCCGCGGTGCGGACCATGGCATGCGCGCCGAGCGGATCATTGTTGAAATTGTCCATCACCCAGTCCTCGTGCGAGCCGGTGCCCCCGGGTCCCTGTGGATTGGGGTAGTAGATATGGGGACCATTGGAGGTGCGATCGCAGGTCAGGGCGAGCGAGACCTCGGACAACCCGGCGTCGACTTCCTGTGCCGCGACAAGGAGCGCACGTGCGCCCGTGGCGCAGGCCTGCATCACCGTGGGCCCGCCCACATGGGGCATGCCGGCGAGCCCGGCTACCCAGGGCATGCCATAGAACGACGATTTTTGCGGTACCGTGAACCCGAGCACCCCGTGATCGATGGTGTCCGTTGGGATGTTCCGGCGGCCAAGCTCGCGCTTGAGGGTGTAGGCTGCGAACTGCAGCGAATTGAGATTGGCAAAGGCGCCCTGCCACCGCGCGAAGGGCGTGCTCCAGTAGGCGCCGTAGGGGATTTCACAGTTGTATGGCACGTCCGCGCTCCGCTGGAGAGAAATGTTAAAGAGGTAGCGACGGTAAGGTACAGGTCAATGTAGACGGCGGGCAAACGCGCCTGTAGAGCCGTCGCGGTGACGAACAATATCGCGCGCGTTTGTCCACGCGTCACCCTCGGCCCGAGCCGGAGTAAATGAGCACGGTCTGCGAAATCGCCTTCTCCGCGCAGCGCGCGGCCGAGATGGCCGGACCGATTACAGGGTCCATCCGGTATTGGCAGGATTTGCCGGATCTGGAAACACTCGACCTGTATACGCCTGCCGCAAGCTCTGGCGCCGATCCGTATGTTGATGATGGCCCAGCGCCTGCATGTCTGGCGCTGCTGGCCTTCCCATCGCTTGACGCGCTCGACCGCGCGGCGCACCGCGCGCGGTTCAAAACCGGCCTCGCGGGCTTGGGGATGGACGTTCTGACCTGCACCGCCATGCAGCGCAGCGAGCATGCAGTTGCTGGAACCGAGCGGCCGGCACCGCTGACCGCATCGTTCGTCTATGTCGTGCGTTACCATCGCCCGGCAGAGGACGAGGCGCTGTTCGTGCGCCACTATCTCGACACACACCCCTTGCTGCTCGCTCGTTTACCGCGGATCCGCAACGTCCTGTGCTATGTGCCCTTGGCGTGGCGGCACCCCGCCGGAGTTCCCGTCGCGGATTACATGCTCGGCAATGAAGTGTTGTTCGATCAGAGCGAAGATTTCAACACGGCGATGGCATCGCCATTGCGGCACGAATTGCGCGCGCATTTCCGCCAGTTCCCGCCGTTCTCAGGCAGGAATACGCATTATTCCATGAAGCGCCGCCGGATTTTTCCCAGTGAGTCGTAGGGCAGTTAGCCACAAATCGGCAACGCCGATTGTGGCGTAGCCCGCCGCGTTATGGCGCATTACGCTGCGCGCTACTGGCTGGCGCCAGTACCGCTGCGCTCATCCGCCCTACGAATTACGCTACGCCACCATGCGCCAGAGCTGCGTCGGCTCCTTGAAGCGGCCATAGACCTCTACCAGCGCCTTCGTCATTTCGCCCACGCTGGCGTAGGATTTGACGGCCTGCATCAGTGCCGGCATGACGTTTCTGCCGGCAGCGGCATCGGCGCGCAGCGCACTCAATGCCTGCTCGACCCCATCATTGTCGCGCTCGGCCTTCACACGGCGAAGGCTGTCTATCTGCTCCATTGCGCCCAGCTCGTCGTAAGGGTGCAGCTCCACATTCGGATTTTCTTCTTCGCTCTCCGTATAGCAATTCACGCCCACCTTTCGCAGCGCGCCGGTCTCGAGCGCGCGCTGCCGCTGATAGGCATATTCCGAGACGCGCTTCTGGATGATCCCATCCGCAACGGCCTTCACGATCCCCCCGCGGGTATCGACCCATTGCATCACTTCAACGATCTTTTGCTCCATTTGGTTGGTGAGGGTCTCGACGTAATAGGACCCGCCCAGTGGATCGACCGTGTCGGTCAGTCCCATCTCCTCGATCAGGAGCTGCATGGTGCGCAGCGAAATGCGCTGCGCCTTCGGCGTGGGAATGGTGTAGGCCTCATCGTAGCAGCACAGGGCCATGGTCTGCGCGCCGCCGAGCGCGGCAATCAAGGCGTAATAGGCGCCGCGCATAATGTTGTTTTCCGGCTGCTCGATGGTGAGCCCGAAGCCGCCGCCGCCGGCGATCATGCGCATCCAGCCGGAAGCGGGTTGCTTCGCTCCGTATTGCTCCAGGATGATCTTGGCCCAGAGCCGACGTCCGGCGCGGAACTTGGCGACCTGCTCGAACAAGTTGCCGAAGACGTTGAAATTGAACGAGAGGCGTCCGGCAAAATCATCGATGTCGAGCCCGCGCGCGAGCGCCGTATCCGCATAGGCCTTGGCAATGCAGAAGGCATAGGCCATCTCCTCGGCCGGCATCGCACCGGACTCGCGAATGTGATAGCCGCAGACGCTCACGGGGCTGTATTTGGGCGCAACCTGCGCACAGTATTCGATGGTGTCGGCGACGAGCTTGACGGACGGATCGACCGGGAACACCCAGGTGCCGCGGCCGATGAACTCCTTGAGGATGTCGTTCTGCGCCGTGCCCCGCAGCCGGGCGAGGTCGTAACCGCGCTTTTCCGCCATGGCGAGATACATGGCGATCAGGATCGCGGCGGCTCCGTTGATGGTGAGCGAGACGGTGATGGCGTCGAGATCGATGCCGTCGAATGCGATCTCGAAATCCCGCAATGTGTCGACCGCCATCCCCACGCGGCCCACCTCGCCCATCGCTTCGGGCGCATCGGAATCATAACCGCATTGGGTGGCGAGATCGAAGGCGACGTTGAGCCCGGTTTGGCCATTGGCGATGAGATATTTGAAGCGCTGGTTGGTATCGGCCGCGTTAGCGAAGCCGGTGTACTGGCGCATAGTCCAGGGGCGGTGCCGGTACATCAGGGGGTGAATGCCGCGGGTAAAGGGCGGCTCGCCCGGCGAGCTTGTGTCCAGGCTGCCCGTCGCGAGCACATCCTGCGCGGTGTAGAGCGGCTTGATCTCGATGCCGCTTTCGTTGACGACACGAGAAACACTCTCTGTGCTTGCGCGGGGTTTGCTTTGACGCGGCCCGCCCTCGCTTTGCCTGGTGGGAGTGATGGTCATTTCACGTTCTCCCGAATGAATGTGACGATCTCTTCGGTGCGGCTTCCCGTGGGAAATACGCCGCGGTATCCAAGCTGGCGCAGCACCATGCGATCGTTTTCCGGAATGTTGCCGCCGACAATCCACAGCTTGTCGTGCAGACCGTGGTCGAGCAACAGATCACGAACCCGACGGCACAGCGGTAGATGCGTGCCGGAAAGGATGGACAAGCCGACCACGTCTGCATTCGTTGCCTTTGCTGCCTTGGCGATCGCCTCAGGCGTTTGCCGCAGCCCCGTATAGGTGACCTCGAAGCCTGCATCGAGCAAGGCCTGCACCACCACCTTCGCGCCCACGTCGTGGCCATCGAGCCCAGGCTTGGCCAGCAGCACCTTGATCTTGCGCTCGCTCACCCCGCAAGCTCCTTGGCGATGATCAGCTTGAGAATCTCGCTCGTGCCGCCGCCGATCAGGGTGAAGCGGATGTCGCGCAGATGGCGCTGGACCGCATATTCCATGCTGTAGCCGTATGAGGCCATGACGCGGGCGGCCTTGTCGCAGATCTGCACCGCGGCTTCCGAGGCAAACAGCTTGGCCATCGCGGCCTCTTTGTGGTGCGGCTTGTCGTTGTCCTTGAGCCAGGCCGCGTAATGCACCAGGCGGCGCGCCGCTTCGAGGTCGGTACCCATCTCGGCAAGCTTGAGCTGGATCGCCTGATACCGGTTGATCGGCTTGCCGAATTGCTGGCGTTCGCGGGCGTACCGGATCGCTTCCTCCAGCGCTCCGCTCGCCCCTCCGAGCGCAAGCGCCCCGGTAACGATCCTGATCTCGGCAAGAAGCTTGCGCAGATGGGTCTCGCCGTCTCCTTCCTCCCGGCTCAGCCGATGGGCGTCCGGCACGAAACAGTCATCGAGCGCAAGCTCGGAGGTAGGCAGCGCCCATACGCCCATCTTCTCGATGGCCTTGCCAATGTGCAGGCCGGGGAAATCCTTCTCGATAAGAAAGATGGTGAGCTTACGCTCATTGCCGGCGCGAGCGAACACCGTAAAGAAATCGGCCACGGGCGCCGAAGTCACCCACATCTTCTGGCCTTTGAGTCGATAGCCACCTTCGGTCTTCACCGCCGCTGTCGCAATGCTGCCGAGATCGCTGCCCGCGTTCGGCTCGGTCATGCAGATGGCCCCGATCTTCTCCCCGCGCAGCGCCGGGATGAGCAAGCGGTTGCGGATGTCGTCGTTGCCGAGCAGCTCCAGAAACTTGGTACCCATGAGCGACTGCATGGTGACGCAGCCCGCAAGCGACATTGAGCCGCGCGCGATCTCCTCGAGCGCGAGGCACAGCGTCACCAGGTCCGTGTCGAGCCCGCCGACCTCTGCGGGATAGCGCATGGCGAAGAAGCCGAGCGCACCGAGCTCCTTGAACAGCGCATGGGGAAACGCGTGCGCTTCATCCATTGCGGCGGCTTGCGGCGCGATCTTGTCATCGCAGAACCTGGCAAAAGTGTCCTGAATCTGCCGCTGCTCGTCGGTAAGCTCGAAATTCACTTGCAGGCTCCGCCGCCAAGCCGGCCCTTCGTGGTTCCACGAACTTCCAGAAAGTAGACTTCCCAATCGTCAGGATCGTGTCCGGCATTGAGGTCGATTTCTCCGTCCCTGATCGCCTGATCACGGGACTGCTGCCATTCGACATCATGTGCGGCGCTCGCCAGCTGCACCTGGATATCCGCGTTGCCGTCCCATAGCGGTTTTCCGTCCGTGTCGGTGAGCGTCCGCAGATCGGATTGCATTGAGGTTGAATGCGCGACTTCGCCTGCCTGCTCATCGTCCTCGGCACGAAATGCCAATACCGCTTTCCCGCCGATACTGACCACGTACGTTTGCATTATAGTCTCCCTTTTCAGACCGGAGGCCGAGGGTCGCTAGAAGCCCCACCCGGCATAACCTAACGGTGGCGCCGATGTCAGTAGCCGTTGGCGCGGCGCGGCGTGTCCTGATAACCTATGGCCGATATGGCGAAGTCATGGAGAGTTTGCCTGACGGATATGCCGGAAGCTCGTTCCGAGCGGGTTGACCTGCGCATGAGCCCCGCAGTCAAGCGAACCTTGCAACGTGCTGCCGCCGTTTCCAGCAAGACTTTGACCGAGTTCCTGCTGGATACGGGGCTCAACGCCGCAGTTGATACGCTCGCCGGCAGGCGCGTCTTTCAGCTCGACGAGAAGCGTTGGGCGAAGTTCATGCGAGAGCTTGCCACACCGCCAAACAAAAATCCTCGATTGCGCAAGCTGCTCGCCCGCAGAGCCGCCTGGAACCCAAGACCCTAGCCAGACATAAGGACTCGACAGGCGCTCGCGGCCGAACATGAGCTCAATGCTTTCGATTACGGCATCCCCACCTTCGGATGATATCGCTCAACCTGTGCTGGGCGGAGCTAAAAGGAAGCTGCATAACGACATTCCTATTTACGGTGGGCTGATTCATGAGCACAGGCGCAGACGTTCTCCGGCCTGACGAGAGCTGCCGGCTCGCTGACGGCCGGCTCGCACGGGCGGCAATTGCCCAATGGCACGATGTGCGGCTCCGGTCGAGCCATGGAATCCTGATTGCCCTCGACATGGAATCCCTCGACCACATGCGCAAAGTGGTCGAGCAAACAACCAGTGTTCCCGGCGTCATCGGCTACAAGGTGGGGCTGACCGCGACTTTGCGGCTTGGTCTGGGGAATGGGGTGCGCCATCTGCGGGCATCCACCGACCTACCGCTGATCTACGACCATCAGAAGGCCGGTCCCGATGTGCCGGACATGGCGCCGAAATTCTCCGCCACCTGCAAGGAGGCAGGCGTCGACGGCTTGATCCTCTTCCCCGTCGCAGGGCCGCGCGCGGTGGTCGCGTTTGCCGGCAGCGCTTATCGCAACCGGCTCCTCCCCATCGTCGGCGGCGATCTTCCGTTTCCGGACTACAACGCGAGCGGGGGCGGTTACGTGATCGACGACGCACTGGACAGGATCTTCCGCAAAGCCCTCGAAGTCGGGGTCGATCATTTCGTCATCCCCGGAAACACTCCGGACAAGGTGCGGCATCATGCGGGCTGGCTCGTGGAGAAAGTCGAGCGCCCGTGCTTGTTTATTCCCGGTATTGGCGCGCTTGGCGGCTCCATCGTCGATGCGTTCTCCGCCGCGCCGGGCTGCAACGCCTATGCGGTGGTCGGTCGCGCAGTCTACGACGCGAGCGATCCGGGCGAGGCAGCGCGGCGCCTTGCCGGGGAGGCGCTGCGCTTCTGCTGAGCGTTCAGCAGTGTGCCGCGAGAGTGTGTAAGCCGTGACCGAGTTTGAGACCAAGCTCCTGATCGACGGTCAGTTCGTTCCCAGCGCCGCGGGGAGGACCTTTACGGTAACGAGTCCACTCACCGGGCAAGCGTATGCCGACGTCGCGAGCGCGGGACCCGAGGACCTCGATCGCGCGGCAAGGGCGGCTCGGCGCGCCTTTGACAAGGATGCCTGGCCGCGACTGCCGCCGGCCGAGCGCGGCCGCATGCTCCGCGCCATCGCCGATGCCATCCGCGGCAAGCTCGACCTTATAGCAGAGGTCGAGACGCGCAGCGGCGGCAAGACCATCGCGGATTCGGAAAACGAGGTCGCCGCGGCAGCGCGCGTCTTTGATTATTACGCCGGCGCCATGGACAAGTATTTCGGCGAGACCATTCCGATGGGCGAGGGTCTCCTCGATTTCACCCTGCGCGAACCGGTCGGGGTGGTGGCGCAGATCGTCCCTTGGAACTTTCCCTTCCTGGCGGCCGCATGGAAGGTGGCACCGGCATTGGCGACCGGCTGCACGGTGATCCTCAAGCCGGCGAGTTATACGCCGCTCACGGCTTTGCTGCTGGGCCGCATCGCCGTGGATGCCGGCGTGCCCGCGGGCGTCCTCAATGTGCTGCCCGGGCCGGGGGCAGCGCTGGGCGAGCACATCGCGACCCATCCCTTAATCGACAAGATCGCGTTCACGGGCGAGACGCGCGCCGGCGCGAGCTTGGTCAAGCTCTCCGCCGACGGGATCAAGCGCGTATCGCTCGAGCTCGGCGGCAAGAGCCCCAATATCGTGTTCGCCGATGCTGACATCGCGAAGGCTGCGGCAGCGGCAGTGAGAGGAGGGTTCGGCAACGCGGGGCAGAGCTGCTCAGCACGCACCCGACTTTTGGTCGAGCGGAAAATCCACGACGAGCTTGTCACGGCATTTGTCGCAGCCACCGAAAGATTCCGCGTCGGCGATCCCCTCGATCCGAAGACCGAGATGGGGCCGCTGGTGGGAAAGGCCCATTGGCAGAACGTCAAGGGCCTGGTCGATGCAGGAGTTGCCGAAGGGGTACGCGTCCTCTGTGGCGGCGACCGTCCGGCGCAATGGCCGGATGCTTGCTATTTCGCGCCAACGATCATGACGCATGTCGATAACCGCATGCGCATTGCGCGCGAGGAGATTTTCGGCCCGGTCGTGGTCGTCATTCCCTTCGAGAGCGAGGATGAGGCAATCGCGCTTGCCAACGACAGCGACTACGGCCTCAATAGCTCGGTGTGGACGCGCGACATCGGCCGCGCGCTGCGGGTCGCGCGGGCCTTGCGCGTTGGGATGGTGAGCATCAACTCGCATGGGAGCGCGAGCCGTTACGGCACCTACGCTCCGTTCGGCGGCTACAAGAAATCGGGGATAGGGCGCGAGCTCGGGATGCATGCACTCGCCCTTTATACCGAGGTCAAGAACGTGTTCGTGGAGCTTGGAAATTGACATTCGACGGCGGCACAACAGCGATCGTCGGTGCGCGCGTGATCGATGGTCTCGGCGGCGACCCTATCGAGAAGGGCACGGTCGTGATCGAGGGCGACCGCATCGCTGCTGTGGGCAAAGACGCCGCCGTCCAGATCCCGCGCGGCGCCAAGGTGCTCGATGCCGCCGGACGCACCGTGCTGCCGGGCATTATCGATTGCCACGTGCATTCGACCTACCGCGCTCGCGACATTCGCGCGCATCTGACGAACACGCCGACCTACAACGTGCTGCGCTCGACCCATATCCTGGAGGAGACGCTGGCTTGCGGCGTGACCACCGCGCGAGACATGGGCGGCGCCGATGCCGGGTTTCGCGAGGCCATTGCCGACGGCTTCGTCAAAGGGCCGCGGCTCCTGATCTCGATCGTCATGATCTCGCAGACCGGCGGGCACGGAGATAGCTGGGTACCGGCCGGCATCCGCCTGCAGAAGCGTGCCTGGCTCCCGAGCGGCATCGTCGACGGCCCGCAGGAAATGCGCAAGCTCGTGCGCACGCTGTTGATGGCAGGGGCGGATTTCATCAAGATCTGCACGACCGGCGGCATCACCTCGCTTACCGACAGCTGGGACGAGCCGCAGCTCACGACGGACGAGATCCGCACCGCAGTTGCGGAAGCGCGCGCCAAAGGAAAGGGTGTCGCGGTGCACGCGGAAGGCCTCGCCGGTATCCGTAATGCGCTGACCGCGGAGATCCACTCGCTCGAGCACGGCTGGTTTGTCGACGAGCAGTGCGTCGATCACATGATCGAGCGCGGCACCTGGTGGGTGCCGACGATTGCGCTGGTGCCGTTGTCGGTCGAGCGGCGCAAAACCGATCCGGCCTGGAGCAGCCAGCAGCTTGCCAACGAGGAGGACAA